>TARA_R110000823_G_scaffold23767_1_pt1 | contig 15482 bp, 22 predicted proteins | sample TARA_R110000823 | Tara Oceans TARA_R110000823 (sample SAMEA4397722) | marine metagenome | biome: Polar Biome; feature: [DCM] deep chlorophyll maximum layer (ENVO:01000326); material: water (ENVO:00002006), including particulate matter (ENVO:01000060) such as... | depth 20 m | reverse complement strand
CGCTAGGCGCGCGCGTGCCACCCCCGCCGCCGCCGCGACCTCCACCCCCGCCGCCACGAGAAGGCGGACCGCCGCCGCCCTCGCGGATACCCTTCATGTTCTTTCGGATAAGATTGTCGCGCTTTAACTCAAGAGCGATTGCTTTCTCCTCCTGTCGAATGTAGGCGTCGCCCAGGTCTAAGAGCCGTTCCTGCTTCTGTATCGCGGTGAGGACAAACGAGCTCCTAGCCTTCTCCATTCGAACGTCAAGCTCAGCCATCGCCTCGCGCGCGTCCATCGCCTGTCTGCTTATCTTGGAGACTTCACCGAGCCCCGCATAGGTGCGTTGGAGCCCCAGGAGTTTGAGCCCTGCGAGGACCGCCCCGGCTGCGATGTCCCCCAGCACATTGACGGCCTGCTGGAGCGAGTCGTCCCGAGACGCCGACACCATCAAGGAGGTCATCCCGTCGGCGGCGAGAGACAGCGCCGGGAACAACGCATCGGCGGCAGTAGTGGCGAGCAGGCTGCCCGCTTGCTGCGCATCCCCTAGCGCGTCCTGTAGGATCTCCGCGCGAACGGCAGCGTCCTCGCTTGATACGCCGATCGCCTCGACGCGCTTCGCAGCCTCGTCGAAGTCGGCCCCGCCGTCTCGGAACGCAGCGACGAGCGAGGAGCCCGCCCGACCGAACAATGCGAGCGCCACGGAGGTCTGCTCTGCCTCGTCTGCGAGCTTCGGGAACGCGCCCGCGATGGTGCGAACCTGCCCCGCGACCGGCATTCGGAGGACCTTGTTGATGTCGAGCCCGAGCTTGCCGAACTGAAGCGCAGCCTCCCCCGCGCCGTCGCGGACAGCGGAGAGGTTCTTGCCGAGGAACTTCGCCGTCTCGGCGGCGTTCGCGCTCCCGTCCGTCACCCTGTCCAGCGTGCGTTGGAGCTTCTGTAACTCAGTGACAGACGAGCCGACGCGCTTCGCGTCCTTTGCTAGCTGGTTCAGGTTCGCGCTGACCTTGATAGCGGCGGCGCCTGCAAGTGCGAGCGCGGCGGCAGCACCGACGGCGAACCCGCCGAGCGCCTTGCCGACGTTCTTCGCAGACTGCACGCCCTTGCTCTCGAAGGACTGAAGCGAGGACGTGCCCTTGCGGACCTCGCCCTCAAGCTGAGACATATCGCCCTTAAAGGCGAACTCGATTGTGCGGTCAGCCATCGTGCTTCCTCGCTCCTATGAGCGACGCCAACTGACCTGGGCGAATGTCGCCAAGGTTGATCGTCTGACGCTGCCCGCTCGCTACCTTACCCCGCGACCCGCTCTTGGCTGGCCCGTTCGCGAGCATCCATAGCTCCCCCACATCCGACAGCGACGCGGGAGACGCCATCATCCAGCGCAAGTCCTCCGCCTTGAGCTTGGGCTGCACCCCGCGCCCGGTCGTGCGCCCCTTGTTGGCGAGCGAGGTCGTAGCGATGCGCCACGCTGCGAGTGCGTCGATTCTCTGGTCTGCGCCCAGGCTCCACCAGCGGTCAGGGTCTCCGTGCCAGAATCGACTGGCGCAGAGCCCCTGAAACTCCGTTAGACCTGGGCCGCTCCATTTTCCACCCGAGCCTCGACAACCTCTGCGGAGGGCGGGAGCGAACTGACCACGAAGCCGACAGCCTCGCCGCCCAACTGCGCCACTTCGGCGTCCGTGTAGCCCTCAGCGAGAAGTTCAGCGAACACCGCGTCCCCGTAGTCGAGGTCGCCATCTTCGCCCGCCTCATAGTGCCGCCGCCGCGCGTCGAGATTCTTATCGGGGTGCGACCAGAGCAAGCCCACAGCAAGCCCTAGCACCTCGCAGGACGCGCTCGCTTCCCATAGGGATATGCCAGTCTCGTCCTTACCCACGAGCGACGCTGTGCCGCTCGTAGCGAGCGCGGTAAGCACGCGCGCCACTACGTCTGCGCGCGGGTGCTTTAGAGGGTGCGACTCGCGCCCTTCGATCTCCACGACGCGGAACGACGCGGGGATCGTCAGCGCGCGGGCGCGCGGTCGCATCTAGGACTCGCCCATGATGATAATGTCGTAGGTCTGCGTGGCGCCGACGCCTTGCAGATTCAGCACATCGGCGCTCGTGTTCGTGACCGCGACGCCAGCAGGGTCCGTCCACAGGAGGAACCCGCCCGCGCTCACGTTGGTCGTAGCCGCGTCCGCCGAGAGCAAGCCCGTAGCGAGCGCCCACGCATCCGAAGCGCCACCCGCGCCGGTCCCGCCGCCCACAATGAGCGAGCCGGTGGCCGAGGTATTGCGAATGTAGACCAGCTTGACCACAGAGAAGGCCACGGCAGGCCGCACGGTCGCCCCCGCTGCGTCTAGCTGCGTCAACGAGGTCAGGTCGAAGGAGTCGTTGGCGCTTGCCGCGAGCGAGCGCGAGCCCTCCGACCAAATCTCGTTGACCTGACTCGTCGCTGTGCCGTTGGGCCACGCCAGGGAAACGAGCGCGCCGATCGTCTCGTTGTTCGCGCCGATGTCGAGAGCGGAGGACCGGAGCCCGCCAATATCGACCTTGATGGTTGCTTTTGCTGTCTGAGCCATGACCTACTCCTATGCCTGATACACGTTGGCGGGGGCGTCGTGGCAGACGAACGAGAAGCTCACCTTGGTCACGTCGCCCGCGCTCTCTGCGATCGAGAACTGCGAACAAGAAACGACGTTCCAGGCAATCGCGGCGGTGTCCGCAGAGTTGCCCGCGTTCGTCCAGACGATCTTGAGCGCGGCAGACATCACCTCGGCATCGTCAGCGCCCGACGTGGACACCGACGTACTCTCGGGGACGTTGCTGTCCTTGTTATTCGCGCTGCCGTCTCGGAGCGAAGTCAGCCACGCGACGAGCGTGTCAGCCGACCCGTCGAGCATATCGCGGAACTGAGCGCTGCCAGAGACCTCCGACGGCTCGTCGTCGCCCAACCGAAGCTGGTCGAATACGCCACGGTCGAGCACGCGCGAAGTGCCCGAGCCCCCGAACGTGATGCTGATATCGCCGGGTTCACCGACGAGGAGATATTCGGTCGCGGAGCCATGTGCGGCACCGGTCGAGGTCGAGTAAGTGACGTTTCCGCCCCCGCCCGCCAGCGTGAGCACCACGTCGCGATAAGTGAACGCCTGTACTGATTCAGCCATGATCTATCTCCTTCGGGGTCGGGCGCGCTCGTTTCGGAGTCGCCCTCGTTCGCGACGCCGCGCTTCGTCAGCGATGCCCCGCACAATGTTTACCTCAGATGCCGCCGCGACGGTGCGTCGAAGCCCAAGAGACGGTCCGCGACTTAGCCCCAACTTGCCGGGGCGGCCAAAGCCTAGCGTCGGCGACGTGGCGGGCGGATTCTCTGCCACGATCTTACGCATCGCAGGCAGATAGGACGCGAGCAGCGTGGTCGCCGTTTGCCACAGATGTTGGTGCGCGTCGCCCGTGTCCCCGCCCTTCGCGTGGACCCACTCGGAGTAATCGACCGCGTTGAACAGTTCCCATCGCGGCCACGAGTAGACCGACTGCCACCCGCGCAGTGATAGCCCGGTAAGCACGGGCCACGTCTGGATAAGCTCCTCGTTCCAGTCGCGCAGCACATCGACCATAAGGTCATCGAGCGCAGCGATAGCCACCGAGGAAAGCGGAGCCGCGCCCAAATGCACCGAGAGGTCGAACGATGTAGTTACGCCGCCCATCTAGGAGCCCTTGAGAATCGCGTGGAGCGCGTTGGTGATGTCGGTTGCTGCCTGCTCCGACAGCACCATGAAGGTCGCCCTAGCGCGCTGTACGGCGGTCCCTACGGGCTCTCCGCTCTTGCGGACGTAGGGCGAGTAGTCGGTGAAGTTGATTGCGGTGAAGTTCGCGCCTCGAATGCGCGGCGTCCACGACTTGACAGAGCGCCCCGTATCGACGGGCCACGAGCCCGCGCCTGGGGCAAGCACGACGCCGCCCGTGTTGAACTTGTCGAAGTCGAGCCACATCTGCCCGAGAATCTTCTCGGCAGCCGCCTCGCCCTCGCGCGGGAACTTCGCGAAGTCGCGCAGCACTTCGCTGACGCCCTTTGCCTCAAACTCGACGGAGATTCCTGCCATCAGGCGCCCAGGTCGAACGCAGCGATGCCGCGTATATCGAGGTCGTAGACAAGCCACTCGCGCGAGTCGTGGACGCGCTCGGTGACGCCGACGCTGGTTACGTCGAGGTTCGTGACCTCTGCGACAACCTTGGGGCGGGGCTGGTACAGCGCTTGTTCGATGTTGTCGATCGCATCGTCCGCCGCGTCTCGCGCCGCGTCCATATCGTTCGCGTACCGAACCAGCGAGAAGGCAAGCCGCGCCGTCGCGACCCACGCCTTCATCACGCGCCCGCGTCCGCGGTGCTGGTCGTTGTCTGCGTCGCTGAAGGACTCCAGCGCGTAGTAGGCATGTTGACGCCCCTCTGGAGCCTGCTCCAACGTGATGCGCGTGCCGAGGCGCGTCGCCCCTGACGCCTCGTCAAGCAGGGAGAACAGCGCCGCGCGCCGGTCCTTCCGAGGTAGGGCGCCGATGGCCATTAGACGGAGCGCCAGTATGGGGCGGGCTTGCCAATGAAGATCACCGGCTCGACGCCGATCCCTTGCTCGTCGCTGTCGATGTCGTCCTGCTGGTCGTCGTCGTACACCAGCACGAGTTCGCCCCACATGCGGGACAGGTCGCCGCGCCGTTCCTCGATCGCATCGCGTAGACGCCCGTTGCTGTTGAGCGCGGAGGCGGCTTGCTTGTCGAGGTCTTGCGCCGTCTCTGCGAGATGTAGATCCCACAGCGACCACGGGGAGAGGATCAAGTCAGGACGCCGACCCATGCCAATCAGCTTGCGCTGGATGCGCTCCCAGGCGCGGTCCATAAACTCCTGCACCGTCGCGCCCGACGCGAGGAAACTCGCCTCCGCATAGCGCGCGTCAGCGTCGGTCACGTCGGTCTGAGTCAGCACCGGATGGAGGTCACGACGCACCACATAGCCGTTGTTCTGAAACTCCGCGATCTCGCCGCTGGCGAACACGATCGACCACTTGATCATCCACTGGTCGGACAGCGCCGTCGTCGTAGGCAGCACGCCCGCGCCGATCAGGTACGTCGAAGGGTCCGCCGCCGTGATGGACGCAGCGCTGACGATGATCGTGCCGCCGCCGTCGATAACCGTGACGGTGCCCGAGGTCGGCGTGATGCCGCTTCCGGCGCGGTTGATCTGAAGCGTGAGCGTGTTAGCCCGCCCTCGGACGAGCATCGTAGGGAGCGGGAACCGCGCGCTGTACTCGGTGACGTTGGTGCTCATGGGCTCGCGGTGTACTCCGACCCGGTGAGCGAGCCCGCGTAGAACCGGAACGTCTCGCCGTTCGTCGCTGCGTAAAAGACGAGTGCCGCATAACAGTGCCCGCCCGCTACGTCGAGCTTCTGCGTCGAGTAAGCGACCCAGGAGTCGCCCGTCCCGACGCGCGTGGACACGGTGATCGTCCCGGCAACTCGCTTGATCTGAATCTCGCGCGCCGTCGTCCACGCCAAGGCGTCCGTTGCGGATTCGAGAGTGTCGTCAGTGGCCGCGAGGTAGTAGGCCGTGTTCCGCCCGAGGGAGGTGGACCATCGCCCGAAGCGCGCGCATACGCCGTGACACTCGCCCGACGTGTCCCCGTCTCCGACCATGAGCGCGAAGTGGGATATGGCGCTACCCATGTTCGCGTCGCTGTCGAAACGCATCGAATAGGTGAAATCACCCATGAGCGGCGTGTCGAGATACAGACGCGGGTTGGTGAGCCAAAAGTTGCCGGTGCTGCTTTCGGAGTCGCCCGAGACGGCATTGACGACGACATCGCACGTCGTCCCGCCATCGACAATCGAAACGAGCGCCCCGTTCGCGTCTTTGACCTTCCAGCCTCGGAGCAGCCCAGCGTCTAGGGTCGCCTCGTCCGCCACGCTAGACGGCGTGCCAGCGGCGGGGGCGAGGGTGACGGCCACCGCTGTTACATTGCTCCCGCCCGCTGGCGACATCTTGACAGGCATTAAAAGGCCAGGACCCCGAGGTTGGGCGTGCCGCTTGCGCTCTTGGCGTCCACCGTCAGCAGTGCCCCTTTCGGCGGCTCTGCCGTGTAGACAGATCCCGCAGCCAGCGCCATCTCGGGGGTAAACGTGGTCCCGCCGTCGTAGGAAAACTTATAGGTCAAGGCGATTGCTGGATCGTCTGACCAGATGTCCACCTTCGACGCGCGCGCCACGGTGATGTAGTTCCCCGCGCCGAGGAACGACGTGGAGAGCGCGAGGGTGGCAACGGATTTGATCTTGTCCTTTGCGCTAACTGCGGTGATTGCCATCGTTGTCCCTTATGCGTCGGACGAGATCAGGATGTACGAGATACGGAGGTCCTCGACCTCAGTGCCCGCGTCTCGCTGGATCTCGATGTAGGGCTGGAGCAGATCGGTCGAGGCGATTGCGGCGATGGCGACCGTCCCCACGAACACCTGATCGATGTAGAACTTGACCGCGCTCGTGTCCGAGAGGTCGATCGCCACGGTGATGTAGGTGTCGTCCACGATCGAGGTAGCAGGCGAGGTCGCCTGATCGTCCGTGTTCGTGGTCGAGTCGTCGCCCTCCAGCACGATAGCCAGCGACGCGCCGTCGATGCGGAACCAAACGTGGTCAGTGTTCGCGTCCAGCGAGGCGTTCCGAGCCGCTGCGAGACCAACGACGAGCCGCTGGTCTGCGCTGAACGCAGCACCCGCGAAGTTGACCTTGAATCGGCACTCGAAATAGACGTTTTTGGTCGGGTCGATGGACAGCACATCGCCGCCATACAGGGCGAGATTCTGCGCCTCGCTGGTCGCGTCCGTCGCCATCTGGAACTCGCCGCCGTGCGCGGAGACGGTGCCTAGCGTGGGCGAGCCACCGGCAGACGTGTCCGAGACAGTCAGCGCGGGGGGAGCCGACGCGCCCTCGAACGTGTAGAGGAAGGTCTTGCGGTCGGCGGGGTGCGCCATCTCCATCGCGAAGTCGATCGCGTGGCTGCCGCCGTCGGGCGTGAGCGCGATGCGACGTGCGGCGACTCCGCGCTTCAGGGCTGAGAGTCGGGAGACTGCGTTGGTAGGTCGTGCCATTCTGCGTGCCCTCCTGGGGCGGGCGGATTATCCGCGTGCGGGGTGGCTCAGTCGTCGGCTAGACGGCTGCCCCCCTGTTATCGAGAATCAGGGTGACTCCGACGGAGCCGCCAAACTTTCCAGCCTCAAAGGATACCAGCGGCGTCTTGCCGCGAGTGCCAAGGAAGTGAATCAGGAAGCGCCCTGGCTTGCCCTCAACGGGCGAGACATCGACGCGGGGCGCATGGCTTCGCTTTAGCATCGGGAGGGCGTGTCGCTGCCCGTCTGCCCCTGTGAAGCTGCGGGCGGTCTTGAGCCGGCACTGCTCAACGAGCGCGAGGACTTGCGGGTCGGGAATATCTGAGAGGCGGATCGCCATTACTTCGCTCCGTTCATCCAGTCGCGGACTTCGATTCGCGTGCCCTTGGGCGGGCCGCTGAGAAGCTGGCTGGCCTGCGCCTGCGCTTCCTTGAGCATCTGCGCGCGGCTCGGCTTGCCCTTCGCGCGCTTCGTGACTGCGCCACGGTCTGCGCGCCGTGCGGCGTCGAGCGTGACAGCGCGGGCGTAGTCGGGCGAACTACCAGAGCGGACGAGGTTCCCCGTCATCTGGTCGATCTTCCGACGCGCGCCCTTGGTCTCACTCATTTCCGCGACTTCCCCTTGGAGAGCGTGGGGGCGACGGAGGGCGTGGGCTCGGTGATGCGCTTGCGCGCGTCATCAAGCGGGATGCCCTGCTCCATCGCGAGTAGCATCGCGCTCGTCTTTAGCACGCGCTCACGGGCGACCGGCTCGGTCGGAGACGAACCGTAAAGCTCCTCCATCTTCGCCGCCGCCGCCCGCGCCTTGTCGATCTCAAGCGACTTGACTCGATCGTGCATCGCAGGGATGACGCCCGTGTCAACGAGCACGCTTTGAAACTTTCGGAACTCGTTGATGTCGTGGTCGTGGAACGAGCGATTGCCGACGCGCTCGTACCGCTCGAATATGCTCATGTTCACATCGCGACCACGGTCGTTTTTGATCTTCGTACCGTAGAGCCGATAGTCGCCCAGGCGGGTGTCGGTCGGGTCGATGACGATCGCACCCTTGCGCCTGAGATAGCCGAGCTTGGTGGAGGCGTCCCCGTTGCTGCGGACGCCTCCAGCCCCGGCGACGATCCCCACCGTGCGCACCCCAGGAACGAAGCCACCCGTCGCGGGATCAAAATCCCAATTCGTCGGGAAGTGGACGAAAACAAACGGAGGACGCGACGGGACCTGTCGAGCAGGGTGCCGCGTGCCGCCGATTACTTCTTCGGCCTTTTGGCGTTCGCCTTGGATCTGTAGTGCCACGGTGGGGGGTCTCCTTAGTTATCAGGCGTCGGTGATGATGGCGACCCCACGGTCATCTTCCATCTCAACCACGCCGACGTAGTAGTTCGCGGTGTACTGGCTCATGGCCTCGGCCGACTGACGAGCGAACTCGACAAAGACGGGCGAGCCCTCGGGGACGGTGATCGGCGCGATACGCGAGCCGTCAGCCGACAGCATACCGGCGACCGAAGCCTCCAGATAGCCATAGGCGCTCGGGCCGAACATGGCGCCGTTTCGGTCGGCGGCGGCGTTGGCCGTCGGGACCTGATCGCACGTCCAGAATCGGATGTTGTTCCACGTTCCGACGAACCCCGGAGGCTTCGCGCCGAGCATCGCGTTGGTGGCGGGGCTGAACGCCGAGGCGCCAGTCTCGCCGCGAAGGTCGGTCTGGAAGTCGTTTAGCTGGACCTGATGTAGCACGCAGTCGAAGGGCGGCTCGTTGAGCGTGCTCTGCAACTGGAACATGGCCGAGTAGATGTCCGAGACGGTCAGGTCCACGGTCGTCGTGCCAACCGAGTTCGACCAGTTCGCGAACTCAGTGGCGATCAGGGCGGTGCGGCGCAGGATGACAGCGGTAACCACGTCGAGCGCGATCTGCGCGGGGTCGTAGTTGAACGAACCAGACGGCCCGGTCAACTTCATCAGGTCGGTGATCTGCCGACGGATAGCCTGCCGAGCAACGGCGGGCTGCACGGCAGTCACGGCGAGCGCAGTCACGGCAACGGCAGCGGCCTCACCGGGCGCGGTCATCGCGTCGTTAACGTCCACGCTGGCGATGTTCGCCGTGTCCGAGCCCATGCCAGCAGCGTCTCCCAGGGAGATCACGTTGCCGAGGCTGAACAGATCGGTACGATCGACCAGCTGGTAGTGGACGAGGGCGTGGAGGTATTCGGGGCTACGAAGGCTGCCGCCTTCTCCTGCAAAGTTCAAGGGCATCGGAGACCTCTAAGTTCGACCTCGTAGCGCCCCGCTGTCATGCGTTCGGCCCCGAGTGTCGTCGGGTGGTGTGGCTTCATGTGCGCCCGATTGAAAAGGTCCGGCGAGCAACCACGCCCGATTAGGTCCGGCGGCAACCACGCCCACAGTAGTCGCGCGCGCTTCGGTCGGTCAAGCCTTTGTGAGAATGCTCGCGCGCTGTTCCTGTTCTTGCTCCTGCTCATGCTCTTGATATGCAGTAGGTTGGAGCGAAGCTATGCAATAGCCTAAACTTCGCCGCTATAGCTGCATCGTAGCGCCGGGGCGCGACTTGTTTTAACTTTCTGTGATTCAGTATTGACACCCTGGATGCTTTGTCTTAATCTTCGCCTGTTGCTGACGAACGGCGACGCAGGGAGACAGAGAAATGAGCCTTTGGTCTAGCAGTAATCTATCCGCCGAATCCCGCTGCCCTCGTCAGGCGCTCTGGCGTCGTCAAGGAAAGCACGGCGCACCCTGGGCGGGCTACCGCGTCGGCTCGTGGGTCCACGACGCCCTACACGCCAAGGGAGAGCGACGGCCCGAGCCCCCGATGGTGCATCTCTCAGTCACTGAGCGGGCGGAAGCCCGCAGACTTCTCGCGATGGAGGAACGGGCGGGGCTCGTGGAGTCGGTGCCCGAAGGCGCCGAGTGGGAGCAGCAATACCTCGCGGAGCTAATCCCTGGCGAGCGGCCGATCTTCGAGCCCATCGGCATCGACCACCCCGCCGCGCGCGGGCCAAACTTCGACCCGGCTCAGTTCGAGGAGGGTAGCTGGTTCCGGCTGGCGTTCGATGTCATGTGGGCTGAGTCCGACCGCGCCGTCGTATGGGACTGGAAAACGGCGATGGGGGAACCCGGCAGCATTTCAGACAGTCCACAAGTCATCTGCTACGGGGCAGCCGCCGCGCTCCTAGCCGAGCAGCGGTCGCTCGTGCCCGTCGAGCGCGTGGACGTGACCCTCTGGTATCTGCGCTACGTCCACGCTCGGGGAGGGCGAACTGTGGACTGGCCCGCTGAGTGGTTCATCGAGCGCGCGCAGGCTTTGTGGGACGAGTGCATCGCCCGCGACCAGCAGTCCGCCGCAGAGATCGAGGAGGACTACCGACCGGGCGCTCATTGTGGAATGTGCGACTTCCGCGCCTCTTGCTTGCGGACCGGACCCGAAGTGGTGGACGGCGACCTCGACGACCTGACGCTGTGGCGCTTCACTGAGAAGCAGGAGACGTTCGCAAAGGAACTGAGAGGCTATCTCAAGGAGCGGCTTGATCTTCGTACCTCTGCCCTGGAGGTCGGCGGGCGGATTCTTGAGGAGGTCATCCGGCCCGGTGTCGCGCTGCCTCGGGGCAAGGGCGCACCCGACCGGAGCCAATTGCTGTTGAGCGTGGCGAAGATCGCAAGAGATCACGGCGTCCCGTTCGCTGACTTGTTCGCGCCGAAGGGATCGACAGCCGAGTGGATTGCAGCCCTGCCGCTGGAAGCCAAGGACTTACTCGCCCCGCTGCTCAAGGCGACAACGCGGACAGCTTATGAAGTGCGCAGCGCCCTGGAGTCTGACGAATGAGCTAGCGCCCCGCCCCCGAAGGCGAGGCGATCTAAACTTTCTCAGACAAAGCATTGACAGTCCGAATGCTTTATCTTATTGTCTAGATGTTGCTGACGAACAGCAGCACAAGGAGACAGAGACCATGAAGCACACGAACCTCACCCGAATCCCGCTCACACACACGGACTTTCGCCCGACCTACCGCCCGGTGGGGCGCGGCGTGCGAGCGTGGGACTGCATTAGGCAGCCACAAAATGACGCTGCGGCGGTCGTCATCGTAGGCCACCCCGAGCTGGACAATGGTGAGTGGTCGGTCCGCTTCGCTGTTTCAACGGACGAGCGCGGGCGTGTGTGGGTCGAGGATCACGCTGCGGGGACGCTACAGCCGGACGAACTGGCAGCGGTTGTCGAGATGGTTGAGGCCATCGTCGAGTTCTGGGGGGCGCGATAGCCCCAGGCGCCCGGGTCGGTGGCCCCGGCCTCTAAACGGCCTAGCCCGACCCGCCCCGAGCCCCGCCCCGTACCCGAAAGGGTCGGGGCTTTGTGGGTGAAGGAGACACGATGACCACAATCGCAGAAGAGAAGATCCGCCTCCGCGCGGAAGTCCACGACGGAACGACGTGCGGAGCGTGCGGGCAGTTCGTCAAGCTATACCGACGCAGCATCAACGCCGGGATGGCGGCGGCGCTGATTCGCATCTATCGCGCGTCCCAGGACAGCCCGAGCACGGCGGGATGGGTAGACATCCGAGAGATCCCGAACGTCCGGGGCGGCGACTACGCGAAGCTCCGGTTTTGGGGGCTGCTAGAGCAGGCTCCGAAGGGCGACGGCACGGCGGGGCTCTGGCGACCGACGGTCGAGGGCGGACAGTTCGTAGGGTGCGAGCGGCGCGTCGGCAAGTATGTCCACGTATACAACGGGTCGCCGGTCCAGATCGACGCCGAGGCGGGACCGTACGTTTCGATCACCGACGCGCTCGGCGCGCGCTTCGATTACAACGACCTCATGCGAGGGCTGTGATGGCGAACCCTGGACGCAGCGACCCGCCCGACGAGCCAGAGGCGATCGTCTGCCCCATGTGCGGAGCGGCAAACCACGACGAGGACACGGACGATCTCGTGTACGCGCCCGACCTAGCCTTTTGCTCCGCACTATGCGCCAGCGTCTACGACGGCATCCTGCTTGCCGAGAGTGCGGGGCGTGGCTTTAACTTTCTCAGAAAGAGCATTGACACCTGAAATGCTTTGTCTTATTGTCTAGATGTTGCTGAGGACAGCGACGCAGGGAGACACTGAGAATGACCATCGCCGCCACTATTCAGAAGCAAGTCGGAAGCCGCGCCCTCTACATGCTCGGCGCTTACAACCTGATCGACCACGGAGACGCGCTCAGCTTCAAGTTCAAGGGCAGCCGCAAGGCGAACCACCTGAAGATCGCGCTTGCGGGCGATGACACCTACACGATGACGTTCATCAAGATTCGCGGATACGACTTCAAGTCCATCCACGAGGTCAGCGGGGTCTATGTAGACAGCCTCCACGCTGTCATCGAGGACACCACCGGGCTCTACACGAGCCTCTAGTCCGCCCTCGGCATCGGTCGTCCTTCGGGGCGGCCCTTGTCGTTCTAGGACTTTCTTTAGCTTTCTCGCACGAAGCATTGACAGTCTAGATGCATTGTCGTAATCTTCTTTCAGCGCTGAGGAACAGCGCGCCAGGGAGACAGAACATGACCATCGAGATCGACCACCTTTCCGCCGCCGCCCTTCTCGCCCTCAACCCCGGCGAGGTCGGGGGCGGTTACTTCACGGGTGTGGATTTCCGCGCGTCGTTTGATGCGGACACGCTCGGCGTGGACGTTGAGATGGTCCACCCGGAGATGGGGATCGTGGTTCGCCTCGTGCTGCCCTTCGCCGTGGTCAGCGCGCACGCCGCCGCGCCGATCTGCGGCTTCCTCGGGGACTGCTTCAACAACGCCACCGCCTAGCAGAGAGCGCGCAGACCGAGCCCGCTTCGGCGGGCTCTTGTCGTTCTAGCCCTCGCCGTTGCTCAGTCGCCCGAGCTTGTAGCCGGGACCCATCGCGCGCTTCAGAAACGCGCCGGGGTCTGCGGCCGCAGCCGCGAGGATGGAGCCGGGAGAGCCGGTCTGTCCGCCCGGTCCGCCAGCCGGAAGCGTACCGGCAGCGGTGCGCGGGGCGGGCACTATCGGAGCGCTAACCTGGGGCGCTGTGCCGCTCGCAGACGCGACGCCACTCGTCGGCGCTGTCGTGCTCGCGTCAGCAGGGACGGACGCGGTAGGAGCGCCCTGAGAAGCTGCTAGATACCCCTGCGCCCAGGGCTCGGCCTTCTGCGCTGCTAGGAACTCCGTAAAATCGCCGTCCTTGTGAAGCGACTGGGCGATCGTGAGCACCTGCTCGGCCTTGTCGATGGGAAAGCCCGCCTGGATTACAGCCTTCTCACGCGACCACGCCTCGGCGTTCTTCGTCGCGTCCGCCTTGAACGCCTCGAACGCGGTGCGCTCGTCGGCAAACGACTTCATCTGCGCAGCAAGCCCGGTGACCTCGCCCTGCGCAGCGGTCGCGGCTGTCGTTGTTTCAGCTAGCGACTGCTCGGCTGCCTGCCGCTTCGTGCGCTCTGCGCCTAGCGCGCCCTTGAGCCCGCCGATCTCACTCTCCAGGGCGGCGATCTTTGCCTGCATCGCTTCGGGGTCGCTCATGCTTCGTCCTCTGCCCCGTCGGGGGCGATCTCGTCAGGCACCGGCACCGGGGCGGGCGCGGGGGCGGTGGCTGCTAGTTCATCTTCATCTTCGCGCCAGCGCTGAATCAAGGCGAGAGCCTGCGCGCGGTCGATCTGCTCGATCTGCTCAAGCACCCACACCCGGCTCGGCGCGATGCCGATCTCAGCCAGAGCCTTGACCTTATCCTCGATGCCCTTGCGCTCGTCGGGACCGAGCGGAAGCGCGGGGTAGGACACATCCCAACCATCCTCGGGCACTGCGACGCCGAGACCAAACCTGTTCCACAGCGCAGCAAGCCGCGACAAGAGCAAGCGGTCGGAGCGCCCATACTGAGGGGCCTGTCGGCGCTGTAGCTCGCGCTGAGACGACTTGCGGAGCGCGATAGCGTATCCGCTCTCCGCGCTGCCGCTGTCTCGCTGTAGGTCCGCAGCGCCGAGCCCGAACGACGCCATAAGCGCGCGCTCAAACGAGGCGACGGCGACCTCCAGCCGCTCGGGGTCCACGCCCGCGTTCCACTGTCCAACAGTGACCGCGCCGAGCGCATCGTCCTGCATAAACTGAAGGATGGAGCCGGGGTCTGCCTCGACGCTGCGATGCTTGCCGAAGTTGCTATCAGACTGCGAGAGCCCGCGCAGGATCGCGTTGACGACGTAGCGCTGGGGCCAGGACGCATCCTTGACGCCGTGCATCCAGAAGGTCCACAGCGCGGCCACGTCCATCGCGCCCGAGACGACCTCGCACATATCCCAGGCGTCCCAGGAGTGCCCGGTGTCCTGCGCGTGGTACCAGACGTAGGGCATAAACGCGGAGCCGTCGGCGTGCCGGAACGGGAAGCTGTCACCGCTCCAAGCGTCGTTGCTCGCCCCGCCCAGGAACTCGGCTGTCAGATCGACCGCCTTGTCCCGCGAGCCGTCGCGCGCCTTCATGATGCGGTATTGAGGGTCTGCCGGGTCGGTGAGGTCGATGACCTCCCAGGTCCAGCAGGGAGCGGGCTTGCCGTTGTCGAGCGTGCGGACGCGCGGGACGGCTTCGACAACGAGCCAGGGCTGGCGGGGATCGTCGGGCGGGAACTCGGCGTAGACGTGCGAGGTCTGGACGTTCCGAACGCGGAGCGCTGAGGGCGGGCTGCCCGACCAGTCCACGCGCCGGATGCCCTGGCGAATGCCGGTAGTCCAAAGCTGGTGCCGCTGCGCTTGCGCCCAAACGCCAGCGCGGAGCAAGTGCTCTGCGAACTCGTCGTCGGCCTCGTCTTTGTTGCTGACCAGCGGGGCGCGGTCATACAGGACGGCGGTTTGCTGAACGACGGTCTTGAGCAGGTTGCGACTGATCGTCGGCTGCCCCATCTGCACCACGCGCGCCTCGGAGAAGCGGGCTTGGATGGCGGCGTTCATATCGCCCTGCCACTCGCCAGAGAGCATCCGATACCGCAGGGCGCTATGGGAACGGCGACGCGCCTCCCAGTCGCCACCGGGCAGCGGGGGCGTCGTAGGTAGTCCAGCGCGGTTTGTGGATAGTGCGTCTGACAATGCGCGCCCATTGTGGGCGTCTCGTGCTCGCGGCGTCAAGCGCTACATTGTCAGACGCCAGAACGCCGAAGCCCCGACGGCGAACCGTGCGGGGCCGGTGGGCGGGCTGTCTACGCCGTCACCCTCCAGGCATTGTCGGCATCGACCGTGAACAGGCGGCTCGTCTGGCCCGGTAGCGGGGCGCTGAGGGTCAACTCAAGAGCGTGTCCGTAGCAGTGACGGCGACTCACGATGACGCGGGAGGCAGTGATGCCCGTTCCGTCGTCGATGGTCACCGTCTTGCCTGCGGCGTTCCAAAGG
>TARA_R110000823_G_scaffold47903_3_pt1 | contig 15511 bp, 11 predicted proteins | sample TARA_R110000823 | Tara Oceans TARA_R110000823 (sample SAMEA4397722) | marine metagenome | biome: Polar Biome; feature: [DCM] deep chlorophyll maximum layer (ENVO:01000326); material: water (ENVO:00002006), including particulate matter (ENVO:01000060) such as... | depth 20 m | reverse complement strand
GAGCCACACGGCGGTATCGGCGCCCTCCTCGGGACTGCGCAGGAGTTTGCGGGTAAGCCGGTAGAAGCCCGGCAGCGAACTTTCGACGCCGGGCGTGTCCGCCCAGCCGGGGTGCATTGCGTTCACCGCGATACCATCCGCTTCCCAGCGCTCGCTCCACACTTCGGTGAGAATCATCAAACCGCGTTTGGCGCGCGCATAGGCCACAGTGCCAGAGTACTCTCCGTGCTCAAACTGCAGATCATCCACCTGAATCTTCTGCGAATACATGCCTCCGGAAGACACATTCACCACGCGCGCGTCATCCGCGGCGGTCAACAGGGGATGCAGCCGTTCTGTGAGGATATAGGGCGCAAGCAACAGCAGCGCAAAGCTTTTTTCCAGGCCATCGGCGCTCTCCTGTCGCGTATTGAACAGCGCGCCGGCATTGTTCACCAACATATGCACGGGCTCGCCGCGCGCGAGCAGACGGTCTGCCAGTGCGTGCACCTGTGACATCACGCTCATGTCACACAGCTCCACGCGCACCGCGGTGTTCCCCGTCTGCGCGATAATGTCATCGGCCGCCGCGCGTGCCTTATCGGCATCGCGCGCCACCAGCGTCAGCGTCGCCCCCAGTGCCGCCAGGGCGTGCGCGGTGGCCAGACCGACACCGGACGTGGCGCCCGTCACCACCGCGTGACGCTCACCGAGGTAGGCTGATACGGGCTTCCAGTGTTTGCGCGAGGCCTTGTATCCCAGCCGCGTGAAGCGCCAGATACCCGGTAACACCAGCTTGTCGGCTATCGCCGTGAGCGTGGATGGCTCGGGCGCGGCAAACTCATCTTCCAGCGCCCGCTTGAGCCCCTCCATGGTTTCCTTGCCAACTTTGTCCATCGCCGCCGGGTAAACCTTGCTGGCCGCTGCCAGCGGCGCAATAAATTCAAACGTGGCGATGTAACGCACCACCGAGCCACCCTCGGGGTGTTCACTGAAGAGTATTTCCTCCCGCGCCGAGAACAGCTTCGACGTCACGTCCATCAGCATACGCCGGTTCTGCTCCAGCTCACGTACGCTGTAGTGCAGCGAAAAGCCCGCTTTCATTTCGATGCGGTACTCGCTGCCAATGGCCGGTTTGCCCGGGCTCAGTTTCACCCCGCGCTTCACTGCCGGGTCCCATTCCTCGATGCGGGAGAACTCCGACACGTAGGCGAACACTTCCTGCAGGGGCCGGTCCACCACGATCGTCTCATCCAGCGTTAATGCCTGACTCATTACTTCCTCCGGGAAATTATTTGTGCCGAGCGCTGCTCGCTTGCGCCGTCACTTTCAGCTTGCATCGGGTGCATGCCGTTGAATGACCAGCAACAGCGAGCCAACCTGCACGCCAAACTTGCTCATAACCGATTCGTTGATGAGCACCGACGGGCTCACAAGATACATCCTGTCGTCCACTCGCAGATCGATACTGCTATCGCCATACGGTACGCGCAGCACGTAATCCAGGAACAGGCTGTTGCCGGCCAGCGCCAGCTCAGCCTCTCCCACCACATCGCCCGCCGTGCCCGAATAGCTGCCCTCACCGTTGCGCCGGAGCGTCCATACGCGGCGCTGCTCCTCGCCGTCGTCAAAGACAAAGTCTTCTACCAGAGTGCCCGTGTCGCCTTTCCAGCTCGCCTCGATCTCCGCATTAAAGGTGCGTATCACGCGTCCAGAACGATTTTTGACCACGCCGTGCGCGCTCAGCGCCCCCTGAAAAAACGTTTCCAGCCGCAGCGTAGGCTCCGCATCCCGGTAATCCTCTACCGTGACGCTGGCGCAAGCTCCGAGCAACCCGAGCCACAGGATGGCAAGTAGAATACGAATCATCGTCTGTCCTTTTAGTACAATACTCTTGTTACGCAGCGCAGGCGCTCGCCGATCAGTGTACAAATACCGCTTCGCCAGCGGCAGGAAACCGGCCCGATCAAGCGCACGCAGCAGGCACCGGGTTTGAGGTACACTGGACGCCAACTCCCGATTACAGACAACCAGCACGCATGACAGACGACGAATTGGAGAAATCCCTCCTGCACAATCCCTTCGCCTCGGAAGAGATTACCCCACCTTTCAACGACGAGTGGGTGGCCAAGCGCCGCGTGGCCGATGCCATCCGGCAGCTCACGGAAGTGCTGGTAACCAGTACGCCGGATACCGGCAAGATGCACGCGATTGCCCAACAGCTGGAATCCACGGCTGAGGATTTTCAGCAGGCAGCGCGCATTTACGGCCGCAGGGCGTGGGCCGAGAACGGCGAACACGGCAGCTACGGACAAATATCTCATGAGCTGAACCCCATGGCGGGCCTGAGCAACCCCATTGCGCCGCCGGTGAACATGCGCATTGAAGACAATGTCGCCTACGGTAACTGCGAGTGCGGCTGGGCCTACGAAGGTCCGCCGGGCAGCGTGCACGGCGGCATCGTCGCAGCCATCTTCGACCAGTTCCTGGGGATGGCGCAGCTCATGGGCAAGCGGCCCGGCATGACTGCCTACCTGCACGTGAATTTTCACCAGCGAACCCCGCTGAATACCGAACTGACGCTGACGGGCAAGTACACGCGCACGGAGGGGCGAAAAAACTTCATCCGGGGAGAGATGTTCGCCGATGGCAACATGACAGCTAGTGCCGAAGCCCTGTTCGTGCAACCGCGCGGCGGCATGGCCTCACTGCAGATTCTCGACAACGCACTGGGCAATAAAAAATAGGAGTACAACATGGCTTTGCGCATTATTCAGTGGGCAACCGGCGGCGTGGGACGCGCCGCCATCGAGGGCATCGCAGCCCACCCCGAACTGGAACTGGCAGGTTGCTGGGTGCACAGTGCCGACAAGGTCGGACGCGATGTGGGCGAGCTCTGCGGGCTCGGGCCGCTCGGCGTGCAGGCTACCGGCGATGTGGATGCACTGCTGGCGTTAGAGGCCGACTGCGTGTTGTACAGCCCCATCATGCCGGACCCGGCTCTGGTAGCGCGCATGCTCACATCGGGCAAGAACGTGGTCACACCGCTAGGCTGGTTCTTCCCCGGGACGCGCAATGTAGCGGAACTGGAACAGGCGTGCATCGCGGGCAACAGCACCTTGCACGGCACCGGCATTCATCCCGGCGGAGTTACCGAGCGCTTTCCGCTGATGGTGTCGGCGCTGTCCGGCTCGATCACGCACGTCAGAGCAGAAGAATTCTCTGACATTCGCACCTACGGCGCCGCCGGGGTGGTCAGCGATATCATGCTGTTTGGCAAAACGCCCGAAGAAGCCGCCAAAAGCCCGATGGTGGAGTTGCTGGGCAACGGTTTTCGACAATCCATGGACATGCTGGCAAGCGAACTACAGTTCGATATCGACCCCGAGCCTGTCACCCGCCACGAAGTCGCGGTTGCCACCCGGTCGATCGATTCGCCTATCGGACCCATCCAGCCGGGACACGTGGCTGCCCAGCGTTTCACCTGGCAGTACACGGTGCGCGGTGAACCCGTGATCACGGTGCGCGTAAACTGGTTCATGGGCGAGGAGCATCTGGATCCCGGCTGGGATTTCGGCCCCGAGGGCGAGCGCTTTGAGGTGGAAGTCAGCGGCGATCCGTCTTCCCACCTCACATTTCACGGCTGGCACCCGGAATCAATTGCCGCCGGGCTCGAGCGCAATCCGGGCATTGTGGCCACCGCCAACCACTGCGTGAGCGCCATACCCTATGTGTGCGCCGCCTCTCCCGGCATAAAAACCTATCTCGACCTGCCAATGATTGCCGGGCGCGCCGCGCCTACGCTGGCGAAAGGCTCTGCCTGAGCGACGCCGGCACAGGACACGCATGTGCAACGCAAATCGCCCACACTGGAAGCCATGCCCGGCATGACGCAACACTGGGACGATGGCTCCCACCGCCGGTGGCGCGAGTCGCCCCGCGCGAAACTCTTCCTTTGGGTGTTTGTTGTCGCCTTGCTGGGGGGGTTGCTGGTTACCGCCCTGCAGCCTTCGCTCTACCAGGCAAGCGCCACCGTGCTCATGACAGCGCCCGCGGCTATCGATGATGAAGCGCAGGCTGCCGATGTACAAAGCGTGGCGATCCAGCGTCGTATTCTGCTGGGCGGCGAAGTGACGGCGCGCCTGGCACAGGCGCTGGATGAGTTCGACTACCCCGAGGTCGATGTGCAGTACCTCACACGCACACTGCGCGTGGAGGCAGTGGCTGATACCAATCTGGTGGAAATGATTGCCGAGGGCGACAACCCCGAGCTGCTGCCCGAACTGGTAAACAGCTGGATCGACGAGTACCTGGCCATTCGCGCGGAGGACGTAAAACAGAGCCAGAAACAAACGCTGGCCCTGGTGCGCGATCAACTGGCGAGCCTTGAAATCAAACTTGCAGAAGCCAGGCAATCCCTGGCGGATTACCGTGAGCAACACCAGATCAGTTCCGCGCAGAGCAGCGACAACGCGGTGATGGCACGCCTTCAGGGTCTCAACGAGGCGCTCAACACAGCGACAGAAAATGCCGTGAAGGCTGGCGCCCAGCTGCATTCTCTGGAGAACGCGATAGCCAAGGGCAGGAAGGTCGTCCCGGTGAGCGAGCGCGACAGCGTCGCCGACATGGAAACCGAGTTGCGTCAGCTCAAATCGCAGCTAAAAAATCTGACCAAGAATTACACCATGGAATATGTGCGCAAGCAGCCGCGCTTCCGCGACATTCCGACGCGCATAGAGGAACTTGAGGCAGAGCTGGCAAGCGTCTACCAGGAAGGCCAGGCACTGCAGCTTGCCATGGCGCGTCGCGACTACGAAGCGGCACAGCAAACCGTGGAGGAATTACAGGCGCAGCTTGATGCGCAGTCGCGCGAAGCCGCGGAGTTCACCACCATTTATGCCACCCACGACGCGCTCGAGGAGGATCTCGCCCGCCTGGAAGAGCTGAACCGCAGTGCGCAGTCGCGGCTGGTTGAGGTGCAGGTGAATCCGCTGGACCGCTACCCGCAGGTTGCGGTGATCGACCGTCCCGCAGCCGAAGCCATTCGCATCGGCCCCGACTACCGCCTGTGGCTTGGCGGCACGGCCCTGGGCGCCCTGCTCCTGGCGATTCTCGGCGTGTGGCTGTACGGCTTTCTCGGCCCCCGCCAACGACCTGCGTACGTCACTTTATCGGGTGTGCATATGTATCCGCCGGAAAACCCCGCGCAGTTGTCATCCACCCGGCAGGCCGCACTCGGTCAGGACCCGGCTCCCCGGCTGTCCAGCGACACCCCTACGGATCAGCCCAAAGAGCCGGACTAGCGCGGCTGTCGCGCAATCACAGGCAAACGGAGTAACCTGCTTACATGAAACTTCTGATAAAAGTGCTTCTGGCACTGCTGCTCGCCCTCGTCCTGCTGCTGATTGTATTCAACCTCTGGGGCAGGCTGACCCTGGGTACGGTAACGCCTGCCACCAACCCGGAACGCGACCCTGACGCCAACGCCGTGGTGATGGTGTTTGGCGCCACCGGCTCAGTCGGCGACGGTTTGCTGAAAGCCGCCATGCAAGACCCGTCGGTGGCAAGCATACATGTGGTCACGCGTCGCTCCTCACCGCGCATTGAGGCGGGCCTTGCGGCGGGCCGCCTGCAGGTACACATGCAGGAAGATTTCACCGACTACAGCGCGCTTGCGGGCGTACTGGGCGAGGTGAACACCGTGCTCTGGGGCCTTGGCACCTCCTCTCTCAATGTAGATGACGCCACCTACACACGCATTCATGTGGACTTCCCACTCGCGTTTGTACGTGCGTGGCTGGCACAGAGAACCCGCGGACCCATGGCCTTTCACTACGTTACCGGCATGGGCACCGACCCCGAGGGCGGCCAGCACTGGGCGCGGGAAAAAGGGCGCGCCGAACAGATGTTGGCGCAGATGGCCGCCGCCAGCGATCTGCGCACCTACAGTTATCGCTCTGCTTTCATCCGGCCGACCTCGGAACAGTCAAACGCCCTGGTGTATCTGGCAGAGGCGCTGCTGCAGCCCGGTTACCTGGTGATCAGCGCCCGCGAGCTGGGCCAGGCAATGCTGGAGATCAGCGCACGCGTCGGGGAACTCCCCAACGGCACGCTGATAGACAATCGCGACAGTATTGAATACGCCAGGGCCTATTCCCCGGCGCGAGGCTAGGGCACCCGGCTCAGGCGCACACCGTTGCCGGGCGGCACGCAGGTGTAGGTAACCGGCTCGCCCGTGGTGGCCACGCGGTTGCGCACGAAGGTGTCGGTAACCGTGGGGTTGCCCGGCGTCGACAGGCGAAAACTGCCGTCGCCCAGTTGCCGCGCGCTGACCACGCCGTTGGCGGCGGTACTGCTCCACAATACCAGGTCGCAATCGCCCGCCAGGCCGCGCGCGATCAGCAGGTCGATGCGCGGGCCGGCAGTGCCAGGGTTGTCCTGGTTGAGGGTAACCTGCTGGCCGACGACGGGCTTGAAGTTGCTGTCCATCACCAGGTTGAACTCGGACACGCGGCGGATATCGTTGGCCGGATCATTGAAGTTGAACACGCCACTGCCAAAGAAATTGATCAGCGTGTCGATCGCGCCATCGTGCAGGTAGCCAAAGCCCTTGATCTGCGGGCCGCCGCCGTAAGTCTCGAAGGTGTTATTGAACGACGTGCCGAACATACCCACCTTCTGATACAGGTTGCGCAGGTGCGGTACCTTGAACTCCTGGGAGATGAACGGGCCTTCGCTGGTGGAACCGCCGTCGGTGCCGAAGAAGTTCTGCGACGGATCCAGCGTGTGGCAACCGTTGCAGGTGCGCCCATCGGTGATGTCGTTGAAATAGATTGCGCTGCCTTCTGCCTGATCGGCAGTGAGACTGTTGTCGAGGTTGCGCACCGGGTTCGGAGGAGGCATCAGCGCAAGCGCAAAATCCGTGAACGCCTGCAACTGCGGCTCGTTGAGCTCATTGGGCCGCCCCACCAGCCCGACGAAGGCCGGGTTGAACTGCTTGAAGGCCATCGACTCGATGGTTTCTCCGGGTACCGGGTTGCCCTGTGCGTCGCGGCCGGTGCGGTCGCCCCGCCAGTGCATCGGGCCGCTATCGGCAATGCCACGCAGGGTCTGTGTGGTCATCGGTCCTTTCAGCGGATGGAATATCGGGTTGCCGGGCCGTCCAGCGGTGAATGGATTGGTGTTTACAGCCACATGCCCCTCGGGCTCACCGAGATCCCAGGCGAGTTGGTCGAAGTCGGCGAAAATGTGACAGGACGCACAGGATGCCGTGCCATTGCCCGAGGTGAGCTGCGCGTCGTAGAGAAACTTGCGGCCTTCCTGCACGGTCGCCGGTTCCGGTGTGAACAGATCAATGCTGTTGATCACGAATTTCTTCGCGGTGCTCAGTACATGCAGCTTGTGGCCGAAGCGCGTATACACGTAGGCCCGTCCGCGGTAGTCCTGCACGGCGATACCCGCCGGGCCGCCATCGGGTAGTAGCAGGCCTATCCAGCTGGACCAGGGGTTGTCGAACCAGCCGCCACTCCCGCTCACCGCCGGGTCGGCGTAGACCTGGATCTTGCTGGAACCGAAGGGGAGCACCCACAGCTCGCCGTTGATGTACTCCATCGCGCCGGGCTGGGCGATGGCACGCAGTTTGTCCGGCCCACTCACCTGTTGCCCGAAGGGCAGATCAAAATGGATATGCTGGTTGAGTTCAAACGGCACGACGCTGCCACCGTCGATGATAGTCACACGATTCTTGGCAATATTGCCGCGCACCGTGGTGGCGACGTCGCCCGGCCCCTCGAAGCGCACATGGTTGCGCGCATCGGTATTGGACACAAACAGTTTGCCGTCCGGCGAGGTCGTCATGTTGAACAGCGTGGTGCCAACGCCGCTGATGCTGTTGACCACCGCCGGCACCGGCAGGCTGGCGTCTATTTCGAATACATCCAGATCCGGCAGGCTGAAGTTGACCTGGGAGTTCCAGTTGCGGTTGAGTTCGTCGACCCAGTTGTTGCCGTCAAACTTCACGATCAGGCCGGTATCCGGCGCGTTTACGCCGTCGACATTGGTGGCCGGAGGCGGTGCGCCGCCACCCTGCTGGGTGCTGACCTGGTCAATGGTGGTGGTCTGGTTACCTGTCATGAAGCCGGCAGCGTAAACGGTATTGCCGTCGGGGCTGACCGCCAGCGCGCGGGGCGCATCGCTAAACAGATTGAGGATGGTGAGCGGCGAGCCGCCCAGCGCCGCGCCCGGATTGGCGCCGTCGAACACCCACACGTCAGCGCGGCCGAGGCCCTGCGTAAGCAGGTCGTCGATATCGAACAACGGGTGGTTCTGGCCGCGAAAGGCCGCCGTGATGTAGGCGCGGCCGGAGCCGTCGAAAACGATGTCGCGGGGTTCGTCACCCACCAGCAGCGTTTGCTTCACATGCGGGCGGTCGCGAATATCGACGATACTCACCGAATCGGAAAGCCCGTTGACCACCCAGATTTCCGTATCGGTGCGCGCGGCCACCGCGACGGGCTCGATACCCACCGCCACTGAACTGATCAGCTCGGGCACATCGGTTTCGACATTGTAGATTTCCAGACAGTTGGCCGGCGTATTGGCCACGAACAGGTAACGCCCGTTGGGTGATATCGCCAGCGGGCGGCTCTGGCCAAATTCAAACAGCGTGTAACTGCCCGGGAGGGTATCGCCGGTTTCGCTCTCCACGCCGGTGCCGCAGGCGAACACCGGGTTCTGCGGCATGCTCACCACCAGCGAAAACCGGGTGCTGGAGGCATGGCCGCCGGGTACGTTGGCGAACACCTCTATGTCGGCATTGCCAAACTGATCCGCCAGTGGCGCAATCGACAGCTCACCGGTGGAGGCATCAATACTCACGTCCACCGCATCGGGACGGCTGTTGGCGACGCTCCAGGTGATGGCCCCGGCAGCGGAGGCGCCCGTTGCGGTGAGCGAGAAGGCGCTGAAATTCTGACCGAGCTGTTGATCGGCAATAGGCTCCACGCTCACCTGCGCAAAATCGAACACCGCCTGTGTCTCATGCCAGCTACTGCGGGTTACCTCGAGCGTACACACCGCTGCCTGCCCCGCGCAGGCTCCCAGCCAGCCGCTGAACACATAGCCGGCGGCAGGTGTTGCCGTCAGGGTTTCAATGCCGGGGTTTGGGTAGTCTCTCGCACAGACACCGCCGCCGGCGCCACAATCGATCAGCGGAGCATTACCAACTATCAGGCTACTGACTACATTACCGCCGGTATCGCCGGTGTTGGCCACCTCCAGACGGCAGCCCGAAAGGACGGAGATTGCCAGTAGTGCAACGCACAGCGTTTTCAGGGGCGTGGCGCCCAAGCGCTTGAGATTCAACATGATTCTATTTACACCTTATTATATTTCAGGGTCACTTGAGCTGAAGCTAGCATAGCCCGCGAGAATAAAAAGGCTGTCTGGAACCCCTGCTGCTGAGTATGCAAACTGGCGCTCAGCCCGGCAGGAAGGCCCACAAATCTTTCACCCAACTGCAGATCCGCGCTGCGCTGCGGCTATTCCCCGGCGACTGTCTCGCGCATAATGAAAGGCCAGCGCCAGCTATCGGAGGCTTTTTTTCGCATGTCCACTACTCCTGCAAAGCTCACCCCGGCAATCGCGGTGGCACTGCTGCTGTCACTCGGCGGCTGTACCTGCGGCTTCGACTGCTCCAGCGATGAGGACGACAATGGCCCGGCGCTTCTCAGCCTGGGTGTCTCCGATGCGTTGCCAGAGGAACTCGACGAGGTAGAGGTCGTGATCGACAGCATCACGCTGCGCGGCTCCGGGGTGGAGGATGTAGAGATCACCGATTTCACCGTCGATGCCCTGAGCGTGGCGAACGCTGAGACGCTGCCGGTCGACCTGCTCGAGTATCCCGGTTCAAAGCAGCTTTTGGTGATTGAAGACCTCGCCGTAGCCGCCGGCGAATACAGTAGTGTGGAAATTGTCGTGGATCCCGCTGGTTCGCATGTACTGGAAAGCAGCGGCGAGCAGCTACCGTTGACTGTGGCAGGTTCCGTGCTTCGGCTCGGCGGCATTCGCGTACCCGCCGGCAGCAGTACCTTTACCGTGGAATTTGAACTCGCCAGAGCACTGGAAGCGCGCGGCGACGAATACCGCCTGGGCACCGAGGGTATTCGCATCGTCAATAATGCGGGCAGTGCGCGCCTGCGCGGCACCGTGGATAACACGCTGTTCGACAGCGTGTCGCCCTGCGATGCGAAAACCGACCCACTGGCGGGCAATCGGGTCTATCTGTATCGCGGCAGCGACCTTGCGGATGAAGACCTGGCAGACGTATTCCGCACGGGCGGCGGCGCGCCCGAGGGCGCGATCGCACCCTACGCGGTGGCCGCTGTATTGCCACCTGCGGGCCTGGATCAGGAATGGCGCTACGAATTCGGCTTCCTGCCGCCCGACGATTACACACTCGCCTTCGCCTGCGATACGACCGAGGATGACCCGCTGGACTGGGACGACCTGCAAATCCCGCTACCGGCGAGCCAGCTCTACAGGATCAACCTTGCGAGCGGCGAGACTGCCGATTGTGACCTGAGCGATGACGCCACCTGCAATTGAGCATTAGCCCGCACCGCGCGGCCAAGAAGGGCGGGCATGCTGCACACGCCTCACGACTCGCGCAGCGGCCCGGTCACGGCCAAAATGCATCCCCGCGCGGCAATTCCGGAACTGGGTCACACTTCCTGCACGCATCACGTTGATTTTCTGCACTTTTGTTCAGTATTCATTCGACTTCGAATACGCCCCTGCCTAGGCTAAGCCGGATTCAACACGTTCCGTGAGGGACCAGGGTGCGATTAGTTAAAATACCAGCGATGAACCTCAAGCCCGGCATGTTTGTTGCCGAGCTGGATCGGCCGTGGCTGAAAACGCCCTTCGCGTTGCAGGGCTTCGTGATTCGCGACACGGAAGAGATTCTCTACGTGTCCGATTACGTCGATCACGTGTATGTAGACGCCGAGTATAAAGGTCGCCGGCAGAATCTCGAGCTGGCGATGAAGCCCACAGCCATTCGCCCCAAGAAACGTCTGCGTCTGCGCGATGAGTTCGAACGCAGCAAACTGTCTTTCGCCAGCGCGACCGAAACGCTGGACAAGGTGTTTGATTCACTGCGCAAGGGACAATCCCAGGACATCAACGCCGTCAAGGAGGCGATCAACCCGCTGATCGAGGGCGTGTTCCGCAACCAGGAAGCGGTGGCCGCGCTGGTGCGGCTGAAGCAGTGCGGCGATTACCGCTATCATCACGGCGTTTCCATGGCAGTGTGGGGCGCCATCCTCGGGCGTCACATCGGTCTGCACCGGGATGAACTGGAGAAACTCGCAGTCGGCTGCGCCATGTGCGATGTGGGCATGACCCAACTGCCGCCCGAACTGCTGGACCAGGCCGAGAATCTCTCCGACAAACAGCGGCAAATCATCCGCGCGCATCCAATCATGGGCGCAGACCTGGCATCCAAATCCAAAAATGTTGATCTTGAAATCATCTCGATCATCGAGAACCACCACGAGCGCATGGACGGCTCGGGCTATCCGCGCAGGATTGAAGGCGCTTCCATTCCGCTACTGGCGCGTATCGCCGGGCTGGTCGACACCTACGACGCCATGATTACACCGCGGCCCTACGCCAGTGCCCGCACCTCGCACGAGGCCACGCAGGAACTGCTGGACTGCAAAGGCACGACGTTCCAGGAATCGCTGGTGGAGCAGTTTGTACAGGCAATCGGCCTGTTCCCCACCGGCACGCTGGTGGAACTCAACACCGGCGAAGTGGCTATCGTGGTCAGCCAGAGCACCACGCGCCGGCTGAAACCGGAAATCGTCATTGTTCTGGATGGCAACAAAGCGCGACTACACGCACCGCGCCTGATCGACCTCACCAACCAGCGCATTGCAGCGGAAGGTGAACGCTGGATAGCGAAGGAACTGCAACCGGGCAGCTTCGGTATCAACAGCGAAGAGTACTTCATCTGATGGCGCAGACCGGCAACAATGTGATCGGCATCATCGAACTGACCGATGAATACGACGCATCGGACCAGCGAGCCAGCGAGGCCTTCAACGGCTTGCGCAGCGCATTCTACGATCGCCTGCAACACTGGGTACGGGTGAAGGATGAATGCCGCTCGATGAGCCACAACCGGGTGTGCGTGCTGCTCAAGGATATCGGTAGCGAAGGTGAACTACATCTCGCAGCAGCCAAGCTGCAGCGCATATTCAAGGAGCCGCACCACCACCTCGGAGCCAACCTGCACTTCGCCGTCAGGGCCGGCTTCTCGCTGTTCTCCAGTGCCAACGACGACGTGAGCCTGGCAATGCGCCAGGCTGGCATAGCGTTGAATCAGGCGCGTACTTCACCGCAGATCTACGAAGTGTATTCACCCCAGCGCACCGGCAATCAGCACGCTGAAACGGTGCTGTTGCACAAGATGGAAGAAGCACTGGAGAACGGCGAGTTCCAACTCTATTTCCAGCCGCAGGTGCACGCCGGCTTCAACACACTCATGGGTGCAGAGGCACTGCTGCGTTGGCATACGAGCGACAGGGAGGTACTCACACCCGCCGCATTTATCGACGTGGCGGAGAAGAACGAAATCATCAAGCCGCTCACCTGGTGGGTGATCAAGTCGGCCGCCGCGCGACTGGCGCGCTGGCCAAAGGAGCTTTCCATCGCCGTTAACGTGCCGCCACCACTGCTGTTGCAGGACGACATACAATCGGTGGTATACGATGCACTGGACATTCACGGCGTAGACGCCTCGCGGCTGAACCTCGAGGTCACCGAGCGCATCATGGTCGATAATCAGGAGTTCATGCTGCAGCAACTTCACGGCCTGCGCGATATCGGGGTGAAGATCTCCATCGACGATTTCGGTACGGGCTTCTCCTCGCTCTCCTATTTTCGCGACCTTCCGGTGGACGAAATAAAAATCGACCAGAGCTTCGTGCGAGCGATGCTGCACTCGGAGAAGGATCACGCGATCGTCAAGGCGGTGATAGACCTCGCGCACAACTTCTCGCTGAAGGTGGTTGCCGAAGGCGTGGAAACCCGGGAACTGGTGCAACGCCTGACCGAGATGCGCTGTGACATTTTGCAGGGCTACGCCATAGAGCGGCCGTTGCCCGTGGAAGTCTTCGAGCGACAATACCACCTCTGATCCGCGGGTAACCTAGCGCTTCTTTCACGATTGTACTTGGCATGCTTTTGCAGTAGCTTACCGGTAGTTTTCGAGTGGAGGACGATGCAAACCATCCTGCGCCTTGACCTCGCTGGCCAGCCCCGCGGCTGGATCACACTGCACGAGGCTATCACCGCTTACGCCAAAGGCGATGTCGTCTATGGCATCGGCGAGAATCTGCCAACGGTTTTTGGCGGCACGCAACGCAGCGGTCTGCGCTCGCGCATCGATCTGCAACCCATTGTCGCCATCGCCGGCAAGGTCACCCAGGGCTTCTCGCCGCCACTGTGCAACCGCACGCTGTTCCGCCGTGACGACCATCGCTGCCTGTATTGCGGGCACCAGCATGCGCGGAGCGAACTTACCCGCGATCATGTGCTGCCCACCTCGCGCGGGGGCACGGATCGCTGGGAAAACGTGGTCGCAGCCTGCAAGCGCTGCAACTGGCAGAAAGACAACCGCACACCGGAAGAGGCGCGCATGCCATTGCTGGCGGTACCCTTCCGTCCCAATTCCTGGGAGTGGCATTTCCTCGCCAAAGAACGCATTCTGGCGGACCAGATGGACTACCTGTCACAGCAGTTTCGCGCCGAGCGCGCCTGGGCAGCCTGATACCCCGATAACCCGCCACGCTCCCCCTGTGGCGACGGGAATAGCCTGTTTTCCGCCACCGTGCGCTACCGCTATACTGAGGGCGTTGATCGACTCCCCCGCGCGCCACCAGCCGAGAGAACACCCGTGCCCAGTGAACACCTGATTGCCATCAATTCCATGCGCCGCCAGATGTCGCAATCGGTACTCGGCCAGGAGGAAGTGGTTCGCACCCTGACCCTGGCGCTGTTGTGCAATGGCAACGTACTTCTCGAAGGCCTGCCGGGCACCGCCAAAACCCGCTCGATCAAAATCCTCGCGCAGGTGTTGCAGGCGGGCCTCGGCCGTATACAGTTCACTCCCGACCTGTTGCCCTCGGATGTAACCGGGAATGAAATCTACCAGGATAAGCAGGGCACGCCGGAACTCAGCTTTCAGCCGGGCCCGCTGTTCAATGAGCTGGTGCTGGCGGACGAAATCAATCGCGCGCCAGCCAAAGTGCAATCGGCACTGCTGGAGGCCATGGAGGAACGCCAGGTAACGGTTGCCGGCAAGACCTACCACCTGCCCCGATTGTTCATGGTGCTGGCAACACAGAACCCCATTGAACAGGAAGGCACCTATCCCCTGCCGGAAGCGCAGATGGATCGTTTCCTCATGAAGATCGCCGTGGGTTATCCGGCCGCCGACGCCGAGCTCGCCATTGTGCGCATGCTGCAGGCGGAAGAGGCCGAGCAGGCGCCAATCTTCGAACCCATTTTGCAGACACACATTTTTGCCGCACGCGATGCCATCCAGGGCATGCAGGTCGCGCCCGCCATCGAGCAGTACATCGTCGATCTGGTACTGGCAACGCGCAACCCCTCCCGGTTCGGGGCGAAGCTCGCGCAGTGGATCGATATTGGTTCCAGTCCCCGCGCCAGCATCGCCCTGCATCGCGCGAGCCGCGCCAGCGCATGGCTGGACGACCGTGAGCATGTACTGCCGGAGGATGTGCGTTCGGTCGTGCACGCCGTGCTGCGCCACCGCATGATCATGAGCTACGACGCACTGGCGGACAAGGTAACGCCCGACGAGATCGTCGATGAGTTGCTGACCCAGGTTGCGGTGGGCTGAGCGCGGTGAACGCCAGCCGCAACGAGGGCGTTTACACCAGCCTGCGCTCGCTGGTACGTCTGCGCTACACCGCCCGCGGTTTTGATTACCTGCCACGCCAGCCGCTGCGTTCGCTGCTCAGTGGGCGCAAGCGTTCCAGGCTGCGCGGCCGCGGTCTGGATTTCGACGAGTTGCGGCACTATCGCCCCGGGGACGACATTCGCAACATGGACTGGCGAGTGACCAATCGCACCGGCAAACCGCATGTGCGGGTTTACACCGAGGAGCGAGACCGGCCGGTGATCGCGGTGGTGGATCAGCGCCTGGCCATGTTCTTTGGCAGTCGTTACAGGATGAAATCGGTGGCAGCCGCCGAAGTGGCGGCAATTACCGCCTGGCGGGTGCTATCCGTGGGCGATCGCATCGGCGCCCTGCTATTCAATGACGAGGAGCGGATTGAGGTGCGGCCGACGCGCAATCCGCAACACGTGGTGGCCTGGCTTGGCGACCTGGCCGGGATGAACAACCGGCTGTCGGTGGCGCCGGGCAATATCAGCAACCCCGGTGCCCTGACATCCGCGCTGCAGGCCGTGGAACGACTCGTGGGCCACGATTATCTTG
>TARA_R110000823_G_scaffold84658_24_pt1 | contig 15515 bp, 20 predicted proteins | sample TARA_R110000823 | Tara Oceans TARA_R110000823 (sample SAMEA4397722) | marine metagenome | biome: Polar Biome; feature: [DCM] deep chlorophyll maximum layer (ENVO:01000326); material: water (ENVO:00002006), including particulate matter (ENVO:01000060) such as... | depth 20 m | reverse complement strand
TTCTATTATCAATAAAAACGTCAGTCGGTGCAGGATCATCTTTTGCTCTACCGACAAGTTGGTGCGCTGCTTTATAGTTAATCATGTAAGCATGTGCGCCGGGAAGGTAATGTTTTGATTGTAATTTATTTAAACCGATAGTACTTGGCGTTTTATATGAACCATAAGATGGTTCCCCCAAAGATACTAATAATGGCTCTGTGTTGATCTCAAGCATACTTATATTTGGGATATTTCCTTCAAAAACTGCATCATGCTCCAAAATTAAATAAGATTGATCTTTTTCTTTTTCGCATTTTTCCCAAAGACTATAATGAGATAAAAATGCTGCCATACATCTTTCGGTTCTAGACCATTTTTCATTAAATCCAAGAGTTGGAATATTGCGCTCATCCATCATTCTTGAAGGATCATCTTTTGGCGTTATCGCAGGAAACATCTCTACCGTCACACCATATTCAGCAGCAGATTGAATACACTTTTCTGCCGCCTTGACAGATTTTTCCATATCCATAATTGTTATTACATAAGATTTCATAATTCTCTCTTTTCAGTATTTGATTTAATTACGGCCTCTAAAATACTTAATGAGCAATTTTTACCTATCGCTGATTTATTTAATGCATTAGTGTCTTTTGGAAAACAAGCACCACCAAAACCCCTATCACCATCTGGGCCAGGAACCTTTAAATGAGAATATCCAATCCTTTCATCCATACCTACAAGATATGAGACTTCATCGTACTGTATGTTCATACTAGAACACAAATCATATATTTCATTGAAAAATGCAACTTTTGCTGCTAGAAAAGAATTTCTCACATATTTTGTAAGAATGAGTTCTGGAATTGATGATAAGACTGCTTCAAACTCTTTACAAGTCTTAAATACGTTAATCCAAAATTCTTCATCACCTCCTCCAAACAACATTTTCTTTTGATTCTTAAAATCTTCAACAGCATTCGCAGCCGTCAAAAATTCTGGCGAGAAACAAATATCTAAATGATCCCATTTGTTTTCAATTTCTCTCCAACCTTCTATGGAAATTGTTGATTTTATAAGAACATTTGTAGGCCGACCATCCACAATAGGAATTTTGTTAAGCATTTCAAAAATTATACTCATATCACATTCACCAGAACTACCTTGTGGTGTAGGTAAACAAATTATATAACCATCCGACCCAACTTGATCTTCTACTGTGTCGTTTGAATGTTTTGGGTCTACAATTATAGTGTTGTGATGATCTTTCAATACATCATGCACTGCTTTACCAACAAAACCATATCCTAATAGTACTAAACGCATAATATACCTCAATAACTTTGTGCTAGTCTCCACATTAAATATTCTTTACTCTCAATAGGTAGGTACTTGTCAACCTCATGGGTTCTCAAATTTTTCACCATTGTTCCTGGAGTAGGATCAACAAAATGTGGCATACTGTATCTAGTCTTATGTATATGCGAATTAACTACTCTATGTTTGGTGCTTTTAAAGTAATCGTTTGTCCATCTCTGGAGTAGATCGCCAATATTCACAACCACACCGTCAACATCATATGGCACTGGATGCCACTCTCCTTTTAAGTCTTGAACTTGTAATCCTGGAACATCATTAATTTGCCACAGTAATGTGATAGTACCATAGTCACTATGTTCACCTATTCTCATTTGTTTATCTTCTACTGGACCATCATGGGCTGGGTAATGAATAACTCTTGTAGTGTTAAATGGTTTCATATGAGCGTCCACAAGAGTAGTGCCACATTTTAGAATTTCATCAAACCTACTAAGTATTCTAAGCGTAAGTTTGTCTGCAACATCAATACTTTGTAATGCTGTTGCTTTAAATCCTGGAAGTTCTTTGGGCCAAAGATATTCGCTCATTCTTGTATTATTGTAATTGAAAGATTCTTTAATGTCTTTAGGTGCGGTTGGATCAACATTTTCGTCACCCACCATGCTATATCCTAGATTGGTATCACCTTCATATGGATATTTTTTCTTTATTTCATCAGATAAATTGAAAAATGCTTTCATTTCGCTAAACCAACTAATTATGTCAGACTTTTCAATTTGAGTTAAACTATTAGTAAAAACTGCAAAACCCACAGATGTGTAGGCATCCTCAATATGCTGATTTGCATATGAAGAATTTAAATCAATCACTGGTATCATTTTTTTATTTCCTTTGGCTCTGGGGGAAGGACTCGAACCTTCACGAATATAAATAGTCTTTTACACTTAACTATATATCCACGATATAAACAGTATCGCGTGTCTACCTATTCCACCACCCCAGAATATGCGCTTTAGTTACTCTTTTGAGTTTCTAGAGCGGATATCATTCGTGTCAACCCTATACCACCACCAACTCTTGGGAAAAAATCAAACTCAAGAAACTTTTCAAGTTCTGCCTCAACCCTTTCATCTCCAAATAAACTCTTGATGAGTCCAGCATATTCACCATTAGAAATTGTATTAAACGTGTTTCTCATTTGTTCTTTGTCGGTACTGCGTTCTGCACTACCAATAGTTTCCATACCACCAAGGATAACATCAATTTTTCTACTTGTACCATCCTCGTTTCTAGACATATTCCAAAACGGACTTGTTATCTCTGGAAAATCTGTAATCATACAAGAACCGAATGATGCTTGCATTGCCAACTCATGTTGGGCATCCAATTCGGTATTTGCACTGACGCCATAATGTTGCTGCCATTCTCCATACGTTTTCTCTGTGCAATCGTCAAAACCTAAGTGACTTACTAATTGTCTTTCCATAACTTTAAGATCATTAATATCACCTGCCATTTCAAATTCAAACATAGGAAAAATTGTATCGTGTCTACCTGGAATTGCGTTTGGTTCTTGTCTATATGAAGTGGAGACACAAAAAAATCCCTTCGCAGAGGGATCAGATAGTAATTCATGTTCTAGCCACATTTGACCTGTTTGCGGTAAAGGCCAAACTTCACCTTCATAATTATAACTTGCTACATTTTCTGGGTCTTCACATGCTGCTAAAATGCTTAATCTATTTTGCGTATGTACTTCTTGAAACCCTCTGGTCAAAAAAAAGGAGCGTAAAAGCCCCACAGTGTCAGTAAATTTCTTTGGATTTATCAGTTGTGTCATTTTCTCTCTTTCTCCTAAAAAAAGAGGAAGCCTTGGCTTCCTCAACTCATTAGATGTATTTAGCAATATTTTTATTGTATATCTTCTATTTTATCACAAAGTTTTAAACTTTTTGCTTCCTCTGCGCTTAACCAAACATCTTCTGGTGGGAGAAGAAACTCTCTTACTTTTTTTTCGTTCATCCCAGTACATTTTTTGTAATGATTAATCATACGCTCAGTTGTGAGTTCCATCTCTTTCACTCTAGCAAACAATTCATGCTCTTTACCTACACTACCCCAACTATATTGATGAGATAAAATTGCAGTATTTGGCGTTAAAATTCTTTTACCTTTTTGTCCAGATATAAATAAAAGCAAACCACAAGATGCAATCATACCTAATCCTACAGTCTTAACAGGAATTGTTGATGCTCTCAAAACATCAACTAATGCAAAGCAAGCATTAAGATCACCACCTCTTGAGCAAATACCTAAAGTCAATTCTTTTTGTCTATCACTTCTTTTCATATTTTCTGATAATATCCAATCAATAATTGGACTCATCGTATCCATAGATACATCACCCATAAACACATACATTCCATTTGAAATTAATTGCATTTTTGGTGGAATCATTGCTGGTTGTGAACCACCATTTGTTGTATTATTCATATTAAATCAATCCTAAAGTTGGAGACTCCATTGGAGTCTCCATTAATAATTATTTAAGGTACTTTCGCGTCAATTCCTTCAACATAATAGTTCATTGAATTTAACTGAAAATCAGTTGCGACTTCACCTTCAGCGAGTTGAAGATTTCCTTCATTATCATATAATGGCCCAGTGAAAGCAAAGTATTCGCCATTTTCAATTTGGTCTTTTACCTCTTGTGCTTTGGCGCGAACTGCATCTGGCATATTGGTAAATGGGGCCATTTGCACACCACCCTCTTTCATACCACCAAAATAGTTCTCACTCTCCCAAGTTCCATCAATAACTGCGCCAACTTTACGAATGTAATAAGGAGTCCAGTTATCAATAGTTGCAGTCAATTGTGCATCTGGCGCGAACACAATTTGATCTGATGCCTGACCAAAGCCATGTCTACCTTGTGCCTCTGCTGCTTGCATTGGCGCAGGAGAGTCTGTATGTTGTGCAATCATATCACAGCCTTGAGTCATAAGAACTTTTGCTGCATCCGACTCTTTTCCGGGATCATACCAAGTATTTACCCATACAATATCCATTTCAACGTCTGGATTCATTCTACGTGCGCCCATGAAATAGGTATTAATTTCACGAATAACTTCTGGAATTGGATATGATGCAACATAACAAATCTTATTTGTTTTTGTCATAAGTCCAGCAATAATACCTTGTACGTGTCGCGCTTGATATAATCTAAGCCCATAACTAGACATATTCTTTGCTTGCTTATATCCAGTTGCGTGTTCAAATTTTACATCAGGAAACATTTTCGCCATTTTTAGCGTTTGTTCCATATATCCAAAAGATGTTGTAAAAATAATATCAGCACCGTCCATTACCATACCACGAATAACTCTTGCAGCGTCTGGACCTTCTTTAACACTTTCTACATATACAGTTTCAACTTTGTCACCGAAATGGTCTTGCACTCCTTGGCGACCAATATCATGACGATATGTCCACCCATGATCACCAGTTGGTCCAACGTAGACAAACCCTACTTTTACTTTATCCCCAGCGAATGCGCTTGTCGCTAACATCATTCCCGCTGCTACGATTGCTAAAAGTTTTTTCATTTTGTTTTTAACCTTTCTTGGTTGTATTGTGCCAATCATTGGCATCTTTAACATGGACTATGGGTCCATAATTGATTTATAAGATTTTTAAGATCGCTTCCTTGTAAACTTCTACCATCAGATACAACCCATGCAGTTGCACCTTCATTACCTAACAATTCTCCATCATCAGTTATATTGTACGGTAAGTATCCCAAACATTTATAAGACTTATTATTTTCTTCAAAAAAATCTGCTAGAAAATACCCATCTGGATTTATACTGCCCATCACATCGTTCATAAATTCATTTATTATAATCACTACATTATCGTTCAAATAATCATCACATAAAGTCAATACTTCATCTAATCTAAATTTCGTAGATTGTCTTAAATCTATTTCTAAAATAGAAATTTTTTTGTCTTTATTTTTCAAAACAGATATTTGTTCTGAAATATCTCCAATATAAAATTCTATTTTTTTATTTTTAAAATCCTCAACTTCAGAGAGAACATATTTTTTTTCGGCAAACGCCAGTTCAGATAGCATATAATCTTTAAAGTTTCTTTCCTCTAAATCTTGAAGATCAAATGCACATATATCACCCACCCACTGTTTGTCTAATAATTTTTTTGTTAGACCTAAAAAATTATCAGACCCTATATCTAACGCAACACCTTCGTTTGCATAATCTATGCAGTAATAATAAAAATCATTTAATCTTTCAAATTTTTTTGTTTTTAAAATAGCAAAAAAAATATCAATCTTTTTCAATCTATTTACCTATTGAGTTGTTGTTGATTTTAAACCTTGAACTTCGGTATAGAAAATTTTAGTAACTCCCATATCATCAACTAATTGTTTACACATAATAGCGTCATTAGGCCAAAGCCCATAACTAAATACATTTGATATGAGTTTTTCGGCTCCCTCTGGTTTAATAATATATGCAGAATTTCCCGCCAAACCTTGAGGAATATTCCATTCGTCAATATGAGGTATCCCTTGAATTGGATTATGGTTTCGCTGAATAATATCATGATATTGCCTAGCGCGTCTTGTTGCACCAATAGGATTATTTATCCCCACTACTTTATATTTTGAATCTAAAATATATTGATAATCTAATTTTTTAACAAATTTGGCATCATGCTCCAATATAAGAATTGGTTCTTTTATTTCAAAACATTTCGTCCATAATCTAAAATGACTTATAGCACAAGCAATTCTTCTTTCTTTAATCGCTGTAGGATATGCAGATTTAGTAAGACCTGTTGCAATATCGGTAACTTTACCTTCCCATGGATAATTCCAAAATAAATCCCAATCAACCAAATGTCTATAAGCATTTTTTTCATTTGTAGCATCAAATCTCTCTACATAGAAATCACAATTTAGTTCTTTAGCACTTTGCCATACTTTGTTAAAACCATTTTCACTTAGTTTATCATCTTTTAGGGTTATACAATATGCCTTCATATTAATCCCTTTTCCTTTAATTCTCTATATATTTGAATTTTTGGAGTCCATGGGCCACCTAACAATCTTCTAGGGCGAATATGTATTATTTCAGAATTATTATTATTTTCATAACTACTAGAATCCCATTGCCCTCTATCAAGATAATATTTGGAGTCATTTTTAATATCTGCCTTAACAGCAAGACGGTGCATCATTCCTTCATCAAAAAACTCATTATTAAATTGAGAAAGTTCACCTATAATTATATGCTCTCGCAATAATTTTCTCATATCTTTCTTTAATCTATATATTGCCCCACCCCAAAATGCATTATTAATATTAGACAGCATAGGATGTTTCATTACTACTTTTTTATGAATTTTTGGTTGTAAGCCAAAATACCTACCAATACCAGTTTCTTCTGTGAATATATTTTTTGTTTTTTTAAGTTTGTTTGTAAACATATCAGGGTCTAACATTACTACGATATCATACTCATCAAAAACCTCATTTAACATATGAAGTTTTTGCCCTTGTGGACACAACCCATCTAAAAAGTAGCCCTCTATTAATCTATGTTCAGCCCCGCAATATTCGGCATAAGACTTCATATCTTCAATAGATGCCTTTTCTAACTCACTTAATTTACCAACCCAATGTTGGAGTATTATATTTTTTGACATATTTAATTAACTTTATAATAAGATTTATACCAATTTACGAAATTTTCTATTCCTTCACCAATCGATACTTTTGGATTATATCCTAGTTTTTTTATTTTAGTTGTATCAGACCATGTGGTTTGAGTATCTGCTGGGTGCATAGCCACCATTTCTTTGATTGCTTTTCTATTTAAGTTCTTTTCAATTTCATGAACAAAATCTAATAAATTAACTTTTTCACCTCTACCAATATTATATATTTCTTTTCCTTTAATATCTAACAATAAAATTATCCCATTAACAATATCATCAATATATGTAAAATCTCTAATCATATCTCCATTATTAAATAACTTTATAGGGTTACCTAATATTATATTTTTCGTAAAATCAAACAAAGCCATATCTGGTCTACCCCATGGCCCATAGACAGTAAAAAATCTTAGGGAAATGGTATTTGGTATAGAACTTGTTTTGAATTGAGATTCAGTAGTTGCTTTTGTATAACCATATGGATTTAATTGATGCCCTAGTTTTTCATCTTCTTTCCAAGGTAAAGGATTTCCTGCCATAACACAAGAAGTTGAGGCATGTAAAATTCTATTTACACCGTCTTTCTCACACCTGTCAATTAAGTTTTGTGACGCAATAATGTTATTCTGAATATAAAGATGCGGATATAACATTGAGTGCCTAACACCAGCATATGCTGCAAGATGTATAACAGTTTCAACCCCCTCTAAGGACGGTTGAGAAGTAGTAAGACGGTGAGCATTTTTATAAAATTTGAATGAGTCAGAAGTTAGATCGCAGTCAAATACCTCTATTCCCAAGTCATTCAATTTAGATTCTCTGGTTCTTTTTAGTGATGAATCATAATAATCATTAAAGTTATCTAATCCTGAAACGTCATGCCCTTGGGAAAATAGTTTTCTAGCGAGATGATAACCAATGAATCCTGCTATACCTGTAATAAAAATTTTACTCATTTACATTTTCCTGCAATTATCATTACGAGCCAACTCTTTTTAATACGGTGTATCCAACATTGGGTAAAAACTTTTCATGTAAAACCCAAGGGTTAATCCTACTACAAAATTTTTGAATTCCTTGCGCCAAATCAAGTCTTGCTGTTGTATCATGAAATATTATGTATTTTTGTACAGTATTAGCATGAACCTTTAATTCACTTTCCATATGTGGTCTTAAATGTACTGAGTCTATAAGTAGAACATCAACTTCGCTAACACAATCAGGATGCCTTGAATCACATTCCATGACATTTAACTCAACATCATTTTTACTACACCAATCATCAAAAAGATGTCTGTGGGGATTAAATCTACTCATATTAATATCAACCAAATCAACTCTTATTGGATAAGGTGTAGAAAACAACGCAGCGGCGGCGGTTCCACCCTGCATTGTACCAAGTTCCTTGTATGTTTTACTTTCGCTCAAACACTCTTGAATAGCATTATGCATTGCACAATAATGTTCTCCATGGGCTTGTTCTTGTTGATCAACAATAGATTTATACCATTCTTCTAAAGTATTTATTCCTAACAAATCTGCTTTAATCATTTAATAAAATCCTTTATTACGCCCACACTAGATGATCTCAATTCTCTTTCCTTTATATATGCGATTGGTGAAGGTGTATAGTAATATAATGGAAATTGATTTGTATTTATTAACAAATCGTTTTGTGTCCATCCATTTTTAATACAATCTTCTATTAAATGCTCACATGCCGCTGGTGTTATTAAATATGCAGTGTTACCAGACATACATTTTACACCATTAGGTTGTGCATAAAATATTTCATGCACACCATTACCATTTTTTTTATATTTTTCTTTATTTTTTTTGGTATTATACCAAGGCCAATTCCATAAAATACTATCAGTGCTTAATTGCATTGCAAGTTTTTCTTTTGGGTCAAACTTTGGTATATTATTGTCTAATACACACTCAGTATCATGCTCAACTATAACCATATTTTTTCCAGATTTAGCACATCTATTCCATAACTCATAATGGGAATAAAAACAACATTTCTTTGAATGTATTTTCACTAATGGTCTATCTTGATGTAGTGTTCTCTCAGTGGTTTTCAAATTATATTTATTGTGATATTTATGTAAGTTTAATGGATTACAACCATCAAATATTTCAACATCCCAACCTTTAAAATTATTAAAAGATTGTCTACAAAGTAGAGCATTTTCAGATGATTTTTCTGATATAGAATTATATATTATATTAGTTTTCATTCAATTCTCAATATTAATCTTCACACCAATAGTTTTTTTGTGCGGGTGTATCAAAATCAAACCCCCATTGGTCAATATCATCTTTGTACCAATCCGCAACAATTTGAATTGTCTCTGGTGTATATATGTCTTGATAACGCTTATCATTAACAGCAGTTACATTTCTTGCGCCTGTCATAAATGGTAAATTTAAATACTTACATATTTCTTCATCTAAATGCTCAAGTCGTAAAATGTCACAACGCATAATGCCTTTATCACAAGTTACATAATCTTTTGCTGGATACCAACCGCGAATGGCTCTGTGCCACATATATTCATGTCCACCCCATTTATGCCTTTCCTCAAGAAAAGCCTCAAATGATGAGCAATCTGAATATTCAGTCTCACCATAATGATCTGAATTTTCTTCAAGGTAAATAACCTTTTTAGCAAAAAAATAACGAGAAACAACTCTGTCCCAAGGATTTCTTACAATCGCAAAAAATTGCATTTTGTCTTGTAGACCCTTGCTAATATCTCTCCATCTAGCGTGTTCAAAACCATCATGCTCACCAAGCGATTGCATTTTATTTCTAACCGCTTGGGTGTATTCGCCAGTTTTATGAGTTTGTGGTGTTGCAATCATTACTTTAGGTCTAGCAATATTGCTACGTCTGATACTCATCCCACCATTTTTCGGAATATGGATAAAGAACTTTTGTATCATTCTACCACCTTTCTCAATTCTTCTACATTCTCACCACGATTTGGTAGTTTATCTTTTAAGAAGAAATGTACAAAGTGACATTCTTTAATTTTAGTGTTAGCAGTGAACAAACCATTCCATTTCCAATCTAAATGCTTGATTGTCATTTTTTCCTCTCTAATCCAAGTATTGAGAAGTGTTTGGTCTGTTGACCATTTCCAAGCACCCATACCATCAACAAAAGGTTTGAACTCTGGTCTACGAATAAATTGTGCTGGAGTTTCACCTTTCAAGTACTTCTCAATTGATTTGTTCATAACCATTATGCCCATATTGAAAAACTGACCACCTGTTTTATTATTCCATTTCCAATCAACAGATTTAATTGTACCATATTGCATTCTAGAATAATTGGCAATTTTTGCCATATATTGATTATTGATAGGCATTTCTCTTTCACAAACAGCACCAAAATCATAACCTTCAGGTAGTTCATCAAAGATATTTGGTGCATCTGGACGAATCCATACATCAGCATCAACGATTGCTACTTGATCATATGATCTAAGATAAGTAAATGCATTTTCTTTTTCATATATTGGAAGATAGCCACCATGCTTTTCATATGATTCTTTGCTACGATTTGTAGAAAACACATCAGGTTTAATCATAAGAATAGGTGATCTTTGGACTTCATAATCTATATTGTGACGTTTACAATAATCTTTCACAGACTGTGTGCAATGGTCATAAAGTTTTGAACGCTTTCCAACGTAAACTTGATATATAAGTCTTTTCATAATACATTCCAATTTTATTTACAGCGCGAACACTCGCATTTTATACAAACATCATTTCTGCAAGACTTACATTCTTTCTCGCAGTGAGATTCACATTTGCAACTATAACATACATTTATTAGTATGTCAATATTTTTCATTTCTTATGCAGTACTTCTTTAGCATAAAATGCTGCAACAATAGCAGCAACAGAAACAAAGTATGTAGGGGCCATATCACCAAGAATATTAGGTGCTTTTTCAAGACCTACCCATGCAGCGATGACAACAGCAAATGGATATAGTAACATTCCAGCAAGCGCGAACCATGCCATTGCTCTTTGAGCATCTTGCTTCTTGTCCTCATTTTCCATATCAGAACGTAAATCTTCTAGTTCAATCATTCTTTTTTCATTTGCCATTTCATCATCAGAGATGATTCCATCCCCGTCCCTATCTAGGTATTCATACTTTGATTCATGTTCAAGTTGCTTTGGTTTTTTATTTGCCATGCTCTTTCCTTAGATTGATCATAACAAAAAATTCAATTATTCTTCTTTTGATTCTTCAGAACTCTTGCTCTCTTCATCTGCTTTAGCAGCAGCGATGATACCCTCAACGATAGCATGTACTTTATCATACACGAAGCCAACAGTAGTTAAATCTTGTGCTTTAAAAATTCCTGCTTGGCTTGACGCATCAAATACTTGTCTGATAACCATAAGATCGTTTGGTGTAATGTCAACTTTTGGCATGTCATTTGTTTGTTCAGTTTCAGTAGTCATTTTTTTTCTCCATAAGAATTTTATTTACTTAGTATATAGTACAAAATTAAGTGTGACAGTTAATTCTTTTCATGACATATTCAATTAAAATTTACTAAATCCAGTTGGTATGCTATAATTAGACCCACCCCAAGTAATTGTAAAATCGTTACCGCCATTATTTGACACCGAAGCCACAACAAAAGCGTATCCTTCATTAGCATATGATAAAGGAAATCCAGCGCCACTCGCGCCTGGATCTCCGCAACCCGACCCCCAAGTGCCATTTTTACCAATCCATACCTTTTCTGCATCTGTATCGTATGCAATTGTAAATGTATCATTCAATACATATGCGCCTAATCCGCTGGTTTGGTTGTTTCCAGCCGCGATATAATTTCCTCCAGTGTCTGTATATGCATACGCCGAAGTTGTACTTGCTCCAGTAGTGTATCCACCAGTAGAAGCATTGTTGTGAGAGGCAGTTCGTTCTCCTACTCCAAGCATAAATGATCCAAAAGAACCTTCTGTTGATGTCCATTTCGCTTCAATATATCTCTTACCTGTGGGCCAACTTGCTGCGGATGCAGTAGCACCTTCTGGAAAATAATTATAATTAGAACCAGAAGCAGCACTGGCATAATTAAATTGAGTAACACCAGTAGATGTTGGCTCAACATAATTAGAACCTCTAGTTTGTCGTGCTGCAATAGTAATAACCAGACTAAATGCTAAGGATATTAACGATGTTATAGGAGTTGCTAAAACCCCATCTGAAGCCTTTACTCTAAAAGAAAAATCTCCAGCGTTTGCCTCTGCTGTAGATGGTGTAAGAGTAAAAACGCCGTTAGATTGAGACAATGCAGTGACTTGTGATGGTAAACTATCATCATTATATAGGGTTGATCCACTATACGCATCCCAATCATAGGTCACTGGGAATCCAGATTCATCAGTTGCAACAGCAGTAATAGTTGATGTTGTACCATCAGTATTCAAAGCAAGAGATGCTGCTGGTGTTGTGGTAAATCTAGGGCCAATTTGAGTTCCTATGGACATTCTCTGCCATGCAACTCCATCCCACATATATGATGCTTTGGTATTAGTTGCGAAACCAAGATCACCAGCAGTATTTCCACTTGAAGGAAATGCAGCAAGATTGGCATACACAGTGACTCCACCCCCACTACTTGACCTTAGTGATACATAATCACTATCAATCATATTGGTAACACTCGCGCTATCAAGTGCAATCGCAGTTGATGAGGGTGGTGACCAAGAATTGCTTGAACTTGCATAGGTGTAATTTGTGCCACCTAATACTACGGTATCGCCATTTGAGGGACTATCTGGAAAATTTATTGCCATTTTTTATCTATCCTTTATCCGTCCCAAGTTGCCATTGAACCAGATGGGAATGTATCGTAAACTTCTTTAATCTCTGCATTAGTCAACATTGTTGTCCACATAAAAATTGCTCTAATTTGGTGTGCGTGATTATAACTAGTGTAATCTGCATAAGTCGTGGTTGTATCGTTCATCTGATATCCTCGTATAGCATGAATATTCAACTTGTTACTTTCTAAACGACCAAATGCAGCATTTGCACCTGCTGTTGCTGCTAAATCATATCCATTTATTTGAGAAGATCGAGTTTCTCCAGTATGCGTAGCACCTCCGCTTAAACTAGCACCACTAGAGCCAGAATTAATATATCCCGCATAGTCTGAGTTGTCATCTCCATTGATTATTGCTTGGCGACTACCACTACCTGAAAAACCCCATATAATTATATAGGTTTTTACTGTACTAAGATCATTAGGAAGATCAATTCTAGCATCTGTACCCGTCCATTCCCAGACAGGTGTTGAACCAAAACCCGAAGAATTATATGCGCCGTTTTCTATTGTAAGATTTCTTCCATTCCCAGACAAATCAGTCCAAGTTGTGCCGCTTCCGCTATAACTACTGCTATTACCGATATCCCAACGACCAAATAATGAGGATGCTTGTGTAAAAAATGCTAAAGAATATGTGGTACTTCTAGCAGTGCTATGTAATCCATCGGATGCTTTATATCTTAATATGAAATCTCCAGCATCCGCTGGTGTAGTTGAAGGTGTAATAGTAAAAGTATTGCTGGATTGAGAAATAGTTGCCTGTGCCTGATTTGATGGATTAGTATCATATGAATATTCAATAGGAAATCCTTCGGGATCGCTTGCTACAACCGTTTGAGTCGTCGCGGTTCCACCATCATCCAAGTTTGCAGTTGCTGGTGGTGCAGTTGTCCATTCAGGCACAGCGTTTGTATCTGTATAAATCCTATCCCATTCAGTACCGTCCCAAGTATAGATTGCCTTAGTGTCTGTGGCAAAACCGAAATCACCAGCAGTGTTTCCAGTACTAGGAAATGCAGCAAGGTTTGCATATGAGGTTGGAGAACCAGCAGAGCCATCAGTACCATTAGTACCATTAGTACCAGCGGCACCTGCTGGTCCAGAAACTCCAACCCACTGAGTTGATGTACCATCATTATAATACACATATAATGCACCATTAGAAGAATTGTACCATAATTGACCATCAACAGCATTTGCTGGGGGAGTATCTGAAGTATTACCTATATTAGAAATCTGATCTCGCCAAATGCCTTTACTACTATTGTAAATATAGGTGATTCCACCTATAACAACAGTTTGACCATTAGTCGGACTTGCTGGAAAATTTGCTTTTGCCATTTTACAATCTATTCTCTCTTATAGTAATTATCTAATATGGTCTTACAAATAAGAATTGATTCATCATAACCTTTTCTAAATCGGTTTTTAACATGCCCATTATCTTTAAACCATACAAGGTTATTTATATGTCCAATTTTTTTATCTTTTGGAATTTCTAGATTTTCTATATAATTTTCGTATTGATATCTTAAACTAAGCAACTCGGCAATAGATTTCATGTAATGACCTCATATAATTCTCTCCAAGTATGGTATCTGGGAATAGAAGATTCTTTATTATGATCATGCGCGATAAGAACAGAGTCTAAACCAGCGTCTACACCAGCAATAGCATTTTCACTTTTATCTTCAATCCAAAGAAGTCCACTATCCTTATATTTACAAAGTTCCTCATCTTTATCATCGCCAACATCAAGAAAAATGTATTTTTCAAAAGCACTTTTACCAAAGAGTCTTTCAGTATTTTCAACTCTTAACCTTCCAGACCAAGGATTTTTAGATAATGACGTTATCATATGAAAAACGTAACCATGTTCTTCATGTAATTTTTTCACGTATTTTATAGAATCTCGCAGAGGTGGAAGCCATCCAATGCGAGAAGATTCATTAAAATACTTTACAAGTTCATGTTTTTTATGATCATCTATATCATACTTTTTTGCCATGTTATATGATTTTTCATATTCTTTATTAATTACATAGCCATTACTAACCATCCATTCACCAAATGCTCGTTCCCAATCCATAAGAACACCATCGCAGTCAGTAAGAATTACTTTATTCATAATATACCTTTTTAATTTCTATTAATTTTATAATAATTACTATAAACTTGGATCAGTATCTTCATCATCAAACTCACTAATACCATCTAAAAGTGCATAATTTATATTATTACCTTTTAAATTAAACCTTGGTTTTTCATCAACCTCACGAATTCTAGTATCTTTATTTTGAGAGTGATTTTTATTTCGGTCACGCTTCTTATTTCGTGGGTCATATCTACCGAATTTTGCCATTTTACTTCATCTTACTCCTCTGAAAAAATTAATTTTAATGTCTGTGGTCCTGCTATGCCATCAACAGTACATTCGTTTGCTTTTTGCCATGCTCTTAAAGCCTCTTCTGTTCCAAATCCAAAATCACCATCAGCAGTAATTCCCAATGCTTCTTGCAATTTTTTTACAGTATCACCTTTAGAACCTTTACGAATAAGGCTATATGTTACGTCATCATTATCTTCTCCAGCATCCCA
>TARA_R110000823_G_scaffold91174_6_pt1 | contig 15556 bp, 13 predicted proteins | sample TARA_R110000823 | Tara Oceans TARA_R110000823 (sample SAMEA4397722) | marine metagenome | biome: Polar Biome; feature: [DCM] deep chlorophyll maximum layer (ENVO:01000326); material: water (ENVO:00002006), including particulate matter (ENVO:01000060) such as... | depth 20 m | reverse complement strand
CGCCCGCCGGGGGGTCCCAGCCGTCGATGGCCCGTTGGTGCCAGGTGTAGGCGTAGACCCACTCGCCGCCCTCGTCCACCTGCTCCAGCAGCAAGCCGTGATCGCGACCGGTGAACTGCGCCTCATCCAGCGCGTACTCCGCTGTCTCGGCGAGGTTGCGCACCTGGGCCGCGAGGCGCGTCTCCTGCCCGCCAGAGCTGACGTTCAGCGACACCATGCCCGCCACCATCACGATCAACAAGAGCACGACCAGAAGTTCCACCAGGCTGAAGCCATGGTTGCGCGCCACCACCGGCTGCGCCAACAGTGATGTACTTCGCCTCAGGCCCATGTCGGACCGCGCCACATGGAATCAGTCCTCGGCCTTCCAGTTGCCGATGTCGGCGTTCTGGTCTTCGCCGCCGGAGAGGCCGTCCGCTCCCAGCGTATAGATATCCACCGCCTTGTTCTCGCCGGGACTGAGGTAGAGATAGGGCCGGCCCCACGGGTCGATGGGCAATTCCTCGAGATAGCCGCCTTCGCGGAAGTTGCGCGGTTCCGGATCGAGCGAGCTGGGTTCCACCAGCGCCTGCAGGCCCTGTTCCGTGGTGGGATAGACGTAGTTGTCCAGTTTGTACATCTTCAAGGCAGTTTCAATGTTCTTGAAATCCGCCTTCGCCTTCGACACCCGCGCTTCATCCGCCTGATTGAGCACGGTAGGGGCCACGATGCTGATCAGCAGGCCCATGATGACCAGCACCACGAGAATCTCGACCAGGGAAAAACCGCCATTTGAGTGTTTGCGCATTATTCAGTTCACCAGAGTATTCAGGTTAAAAATCGGCATCAGCACCGCGAGTACAATCACCAGGACCAGTCCGCCCATGATCACCACCAACAATGGCTCGAACAGCGCCATTGAGCGCGTGAGCGCCATTTCAAGCTCGCGCTCCTGATTGGATGCGGAGCGCGCCAGCATTGTCTCGAGTTCGCCGCTGGCCTCTCCGCTGGCGACCATATGTACCATCATGGGCGGAAAACGGCCACTTTGCTGCAGTGCGCGATGCAGGCTGCCGCCCTCCTGCACCTGCTCGGCCACGAACTGGCTGTCTTCGCGCAGCACCCGGTTGGTGAGTACCTCGCCCGCAATTCGCAGCGATTCCAGCAGCGGCACACCGCTCGCCATGAGAATGCTCAGGGTAGAGGCGAAACGCGCGGTATCGATGGAAATGATCAGCCGCGACAGGCCCGGCACGCGCAACAACAGACGGTGCCATGTGCGCCGCCGCCGCGGGTCCCGCAACCAGCGCCTGAACAGTATCACCGCCACGATGAGCCCCACGACTACCCAGACACCGTAGTTCTGGATAAATTCACTCACGCCAATCAGACCGCGTGTGAGCAGGGGAAGTTCGCGCTGGCTGTGGGCGAAAATCCCCACGAGCTTGGGCACCACGAAGGCCATCAGCAGGCCCACCACGCCCACTGCCACGGCGGTGAGTATGATCGGGTAGATCATGGCGTTGGACAGCTTCTGGTTGGTGTACTGCCGCTGTTCCGTGTAGTCCGCAAGCTGCTGCAGTACCGGGCCCAGGAAGCCGGCATGTTCGCCGGCGCGCACCATGGCACAGTACATCTCGCTGAACACCTGCGGAAACTCGCCCATCGCGTAGGCCAGGGTATGTCCCTCGGCGACCCTTGAGCGCACCTGCAACAGCATGCCCTTGATGCGCGCCGAACGGCTTTGCTGTGCGGCCGCCTGCAGCGCCTCGTCGATCGGGAGGTTGGAATCTATCAGGGTCGCGAGTTGGCGGGTCAGCAATGCAAGGTCGCCGGCGCTGACCCGGGTGAACAGGGTTGCCAGTCGCGACCCGCTGCTTTCGCCCTGCAGTTTATTGGCCCGCGCGATCTCCACGGGCTGCAGGTTTTTCGCCCGCAGGGACGCCCTCACCTGGCGTTCGGAATCGCCTTCGGCGACACCCTTGAGCAGCTTGCCCTGGGTATTGAGTGCCCGGTAGCGGTAGGCTGTCATCCGTCAGGCCCCGGCCGCTAAGCCATGGAAGTCACGCGCAGGACTTCCTCGATACTGGTCTCGCCCGCGAGCACCCGCCGCCGACCATCCTTGTCGATACCGGGATAGCGCTGGCGGGCGAGCTTGAGCATCTCCTGCTCGCTGGCGCGCTCATGGATCAACACGCGCATCGCATCGTCGATTTCGATCAGCTCATAAATGCCGGTGCGCCCGCGATAACCGGTGTAGTTGCAGCGCTCACAACCCTTCGGTCGGTAGATGCCCGGGGTTTCCGCGCCCACTTCAATGCCGAGCATGGCGGCCTCGGTTGTATCGGGAGTATGCGCTTCGCGGCACTCCACACAGAGCAGGCGCACCAGTCGCTGGGACATCACCGCCAACAGGCTGGAGGACAACAGAAAGGGTTCAATACCCATATCCTGCAGACGCGTTACCGCGCCGATTGCGGTGTTGGTGTGCAGGGTGGAAAGCACCAGATGCCCGGTGAGCGATGCCTGCACCGCGATCTCGGCGGTTTCCAGGTCGCGAATCTCCCCCACCATCACCACATCCGGGTCCTGGCGCAGCACAGCGCGCAGGCCGCGCGCGAAGGTCATGTCGACCTTGGGGTTCACCTGTGTCTGCCCGATACCGGGCAGCATGTACTCCACCGGGTCTTCAATGGTGAGAATATTGCGCGAGGTTTCGTTGATCTCGGCGAGGCCGGCGTACAGTGTGGTGGTCTTACCCGAACCCGTCGGCCCGGTGACCAGTATGATGCCGTGCGGCGTGTGCAAAAAGCGCCGATAGGCATCTCCCACCTGCTGGTTCATTTTCAACTGCGGTAACTGCAGTTGCCCCGCCGCGGTATCCAGCAGGCGCAGCACCACGCGCTCGCCATGCGCCGAGGGAATGGTCGACATGCGGATGTCCACCGCGTGTCCGGCGAGCTTCACGGAAATCCTGCCATCCTGCGGTACGCGTTTTTCCGCGATATCCAGCTTCGCCATCACTTTCAGGCGCGACACCAGCAGGGGCGCCAGCATGCGCTTCGGCGAGAGCACCTCCGCCAGCACGCCATCGATTCGGTAGCGAACGCTCAGGCGGTCTTCGAAGGTTTCAATATGAATGTCCGAGGCCTGCTCGCGCACCGCCTGTGACAGAATGGCATTGATCAGGCGAATGATCGGCGCATCGTCTTCGGTGTCCATGAGATCACCGCCGTCCGGAATCTCATCCGCCAGGCGGCTGAGGTCGACGTCCGCGCCGATATCCTCCGCCATCTGCACCGCCTCGTTATTGCCCCGCTGGTAGGCGAGGGTGAGACGACGCTTGAATTCCTTCTCCGGAACCTCCTGCAGCGCAAACGCGCCGCCGAGCAACCGGCGCAGCTCTGTCAATACCTGCAACTTCGGCCGGCCGTGATGCACCACCAGTGGCGAGCCGTCTTCCGCCTCGTCCAGGATCACCGCGTACTGCTTGGCGAAACTGAAGCCCAGCGATGCGCCCGCCGGAGTTTCCTCCACCGGAGGGGGCTGCGCGAAGCCCAGCTCCGCCGCTGCTTGCTGTGGATGGACTTCACTCATGGGTTTTCAAGCTCCTCACCGACGCTGCCCGCGGTGGCCTCACCGGTGGCGGTCTCTTCGGAACGCATCGAATCCAGCTGCCTGATCTGTTCTTCCCACTTCGGCAGTATCGGTACACTGTCGTCATCGAGGAACATCAGCCCGCGCTCGCGACGCAGCATCTGCTGATCGCGGATATAGCGGTATTTGTCCGCCGAGGCGCCCGACAGTTGCTCGTCACTGCGGATCACGGTGGAGCGTATGAAAATCAACAGGTTGGTTTTTTCCACGCTTACGCCGTCGTTGCGAAACAGGCGCCCGAGGAACGGGATGTCGCCGAGTATCGGTACTTTCTGCTGGGTCTCCTGGACATCGTCTTTTATCAGGCCGCCCAGCACGACCACGTGTCCATCCCTCGCCAGCACACGGGTTTGAATCTTGCGCTCGCTGGTGACGATATCGGCAGCGCCGGTAAGCGCCGAGCCGCCCTGAATGACGTTGGACACTTCCTGCTGGATATCCAGTACCACCGAATCCCCCTCGTTGATCTGCGGCGTCACCGTGAGGGTGATACCGACGTTCTCGCGTTCGATGGTCTGAAACGGGTTCTGTGCGCCATTGCCACCGCCACCTGTATTGGTAAACGAGCCCGTCACGAAAGGCACTTCCTGACCGACGGTAATAAACGCCTCCTGGTTGTCGAGTGTCAGCAGGCTCGGCGTGGACAGAATGTTTGCATTGGTCTGGCGTTTCAGGGCATTCAGAATGACTGTCATGGAGAAATCGTCATCCAGGGTGCCCCAGCCGAGGGAGAGCCCCGGGGTTCCCGCAAGCGCGCCCGCCAGGGAGCCGAGGTCGAAGTCGTCGTCGGTGTCGGTGTCGTTGTCGCGCGGCGGAATGACCGCGCCCGCTATATCGCCGGCACGCGACCCGGAAGCCGCGATACTGCTGCCATAGAAACCATTTTCCTCGGCGAACAGCCACTGCAGGCCGAGATCCTGGCTGTCGGTGACCGTCAGTTCCACGATAATCGCCTCCACCAAAACCTGCGCGCGGCGAATATCCAGCCGGTGAATCACCGCCTCGAGGGTCGACATCTCGTCGGTATCGGCGGTAATGATCAGGGCGTTGGTGCCCTCGTCCGCCTCGATGGTGGATGTGCTTCGAGCTGCCTTGCCGCCGCCCTCGGCGGATTTCAGCTCCGACATGTTCTGCATGACCTTGGTCAGCACCTCGGCGGTTGCCGGGGCGTCAGCGTATTCGAGGTAGATGACCTTCACATTTCCACTTTGCTGCAGCGGCGTATCGAGATGCGTGATTAAACCGCGCAAGCGCGCACGCTCGAGCTCATCGCCGTTCACCAGCACGCTGTTGGTGCGCGCGTCTGCCACCACGAGTATTTCTTTTTCAGTGCCGCCCGCTTTTGCCTCCGAGTCCTTCAGCTTGTTGAGCATGCTCACCACGTCGTCCGCCACCGCATAGCGCAGCTTGATAATATCGGTTTCCTGCACCGCAGAGCGATCCATTCGCTCGATGATGTTGCGGATACGATCGATATTGGAAGACACGTCCGAAATGATGATCGCATTGCTCGGCGCATAGGCCGCCATATGCGCCTGCTGGGGCACCAGCGGACGCAGTACCGGAATGAGTTTTGCAGCCGAGATGTTTTCCAGGCGGATCACCTGGGTCACGTATTCGTCGCTCACTTTGCGCTCGTCCTTCCCGGTCACCGCCACCGGCGAGGACCGCGCATCCTTGTTCTGAATCACCCGCACCACGCCACCCGAACGAACTGCGGTGTAGCCGTGTACTTCGAGGATAGAGAGGAACAGGTCGTACAGTTCACTGCGGGTAACAGGTTTGGATGAGATCACCTTGACCTTGCCCTTTACCGACGGGTCTACCACGATGGTGGTGCCCGTGGTCTCGGCGACAAACTTGATCAACTCCTGAATATCGGTTTCCTTCAGGTTGACCGTGTACTGCTCCTCCTGCGCCTGTAGCGTCATAGCCGGTAACAGAACGGCGAGCGCTAGCAGCACAGCGAGCAGGCGTAATCGAAGGGTGACATTCACTGACTATTGTTCCTTATCATTGCGGGCCCCATTGGGTTCACTGGTTGCTGTCAGCCTCAAGGCTTACCGCCAGGGTGAGCGGCTGTTCATTGCGCTGCAGATCAAATACCACCTCGCCCGCGGATCGCATGGCATTGTACAGCCGCATGGTATTGGCCGGGCTGTCCAGTGCGATGCCATTTACGCCTGTCACCAGATCGCCCGGCTGGAAGCCGAGCTGTTCAAATTGCTGCCTGTCACTGCCCGGCACCACACGGTAGCCAACCAGCGCCCCGTCGCGTCGCACCGCGCTGACGTTCACCACCTCCGCGAGAGACTGCGGGTTCTGATACAGGCGGGAACGGTAATCCGCCGCCAGGGCAGTGGTTTGCTGCTCGGAACGCTTGTCGATTTCCCGTGTCGGCACGCTGGCCGCGGCTTGCGGGCGCTGCTCCACGGCGGGCATGTCGAGGTCGGAAGCGTCAAACAGATCCAGACGTTCATAGGTTCCGCCGTTATCCAGAATCACCTGCCGTGGCATCACCTTGGCCAGGTGGACTCTGCCCGGCACCGGCAGTTTATCTTCTACCGCGTAGATCTCCTGCTTCGATCTGTGCTCGATAATGGCGTGCCCCAGCCCCTCGCTCGTGGAGGCGAGAACGCCGCGCAGCTTGAGCGCCAGGCGGGTTTCCTTCGCGTCGCGCTCAATACCCTCCCGCGGGTTGGCCACCACCTGCTCGGGCAAGGGCACTGGCGCCGAGGCTCCCGCTTCACCAAACAGGTGCCACTTCCGCATGCGCTCGATATCCACATCACCCGATGCCGCGACCGGCGCGCGGCTGCTGACCGGGTTGATAACCCGGGGGGGCGCATTGCCAGCCTGCTCGTCGGCGGGCAGCAGCGCCCAGACCAGGCGTGCCAGCGTCAGGGCGCCCCACAGGGCCAGCAACACAAATACGAGCCGCCTGAGCTGACGCACTTGCGCCGGCTGAGACAGGGTATGGAGCATCGGTTGCAGCGCTGCGCTGATGCGCGCAGACCAATTGCCGGCGTTACTGAGCCACTGAGCGGGCAACACTTACTCCCCTGATTGCCCGGCGGGAGGACCCCAGCCGGATTTACAACAGCACCGATTATAGGGTGCGGCCATGAAAGTTAAAACCGCGAAAAACAGGCTGGCTGCTGGCGCCTGTCATGCATGCCGTGCTTGTGTTCAGCCGCCTAGAGCGTGAACACGCGGTAGGCCTCGGCAACCTGAGCCAGGGAATCCACCGTGCAATCAAGATCATTCAACAAGCCATCGCGCAGGCTGTACACCCAGCCGTGCACGGCGAGTGGCTGGCCCCTTGCCCAGGCTTGCTGCGCGATGGTGGTGTGTGACACGTGCCATACCTGTTCCTGTACATTCAGTTCCACCAGCCGGTCCACTCGCGCGTGATCGTCTCCGAGTGCGGCCAGTTCATCCCGACAGCGATGCTGCACGTCGTTGATATTGCGCAACCAGTTGTCGATCATGCCATTATTGGAGGTGTCGAAGGCCGCCTGGACCCCGCCACAGCCGTAATGGCCAACCACGATAATATGCTTCACCTGCAACAGGTCTACGGCGTACTGTAAGACTGACAGGCAGTTAAAATCCGTATGCAGGACCATGTTCGCCACATTGCGGTGGACAAATATCTCCCCGGGCGCAAGCCCCACAATCTGGTTGGCCGGTACGCGGCTATCGGAACAGCCTATCCAGAGATATTCTGGGCTCTGCTGGGCCGCGAGCTTTTCGAAGAAAGAAGGATCTTCGGCCTTCACTTCCTGCGCCCACAGGCGATTTTTCTCGAACAGCTTCTCGAGTCTGCTCATGTGCCTCCCTAGACCATCATTGTGCTGAGGCGCGCCTGCGCGACGCAGTTACCACCGCGCGACCTGGCAGACTCCAGACCCGTATTGCCCACGGATTCCATTTGCTTTGCCAGACGAGGCATATCGACCGCCGGGTACTGCTTTGGTTCCCAGGTCGCCATGCCGATGCTGAGGCACACTTGCAATACCGCGCCACGACCATCGTCGATCGGAAAGTCCTCGATGTCGCGCAGCATTCGCTGCGCCACTTCCCGCGCCACAACTTCGCCGCTGTTGGGTAGCAAAATGGCGAACTTTGGACGCGCAAGCCGGGCGAGAAAATCCGTCTGGCGCAAATCGGAAGCCAGGCGCTCGGCCACCTTGCGAACCACGAAATTTCCCCGCCGCTCGCCGTAGTGCTCAAAAAGGTCATCGAAGCCATCGATTTCCATCATCAGAACGGTGAGCGGACTTTCCGCCCTGCGGGCACGCGATATTTCCCGCGCAATGTCCCGCTCAAAGCCGCGCAGGTTACTGATCTCGGTGAGCGGGTCGAGTAACGTGATACGCGAGATCTGCTGTCGGCTCACCCCCGCCTTGAAACACGCCGAGATGATTGCGGCGAGGTGGGCAAGCAAGGCCTGTTCCTCCCCGTCCAGGTTGATAAAATCCTCCTGCAGCCCCATATGCAGACTGCCCAGCATGCGGCCGCCATCAGTGAGCGGCATCAGCAGCGCAGCGTCGATTCCACGCTCAGATGTCAACACCTCAAACATGCGCGAATCCGTTGCGTCGATACATACCACATCCGGCTCGAGTTCGTAGAGATCCTGCATGGGAAACACATCTTCAAGCAGGCGCAGGCTCGGGCCGTAGCGTTGCGCTCCCACAAGCAGCTTGGCAAGAATTTCTTCGGGGTCGTACAACCAGAGCTCGGAAACCCGAAAGGAAAAGTGCCGGGGCATGCTCACCAGGAGAATTTCCAGCAGCGCATCGAGGTCTGGCGCGCGCAGCAGCATGTGCTCGAGCTGCTGTACCTGTTGATAGAGATAGCGATTGACGGTGACCATCTCCGCCATGCGCCGCGTACGCAATTCAGTGCGGGAAGCGAGAGGTGGCGCGCCCTCGATCTCTTCCCGCTCCGAGTCGCCAGGACCCATGTCATCCACCATTCACGCTTCCCCTGGTTCGGCCCTCCGGCGTCTGTAGAGGGAGCCTGTTATTATGCCGCTGGCAAAATGATTTTAAGCGGCCTATTTGGACGATGCAATTGTCATCATTTACAGAAATGTGTGTTGCGAGGGCGGTACACGCACAGAAGCCCCCTGGGTCGCCGTGGCCATAGCAATCGCGGGCGCGATTCCAGAGCGACTGCAGCAGGCCCTCGCCCAGTGGCGCCAATGGGATTGCCCGGTTCCGCTGAAAAAGGCACCGGACATTGTGGGCCCTATCGGGCGGGGCCGGAGCAACGCCAGTTTCCTGGTTGCGGCCGGCCAGCAGTTTGTGGTGCGCATTGATGGCATACAGCCGTGGGCGCATGGCATAAACCGGCAGGCGGAATGGCGCGTGCTCGGGTTGGCGCACCAGCGGGGTATTGCTCCGAGGCCCTGTTACTTCAATCCCGAACTCGGCGCCCTGGTGTGCGCGTATCTGGCGCCGGATGAACCCGCGCCCGACAGCGCGGAGGCAACCGCCATGCTGCTGCGCCGCATCCATACACTGCCGCGGATGCACCAGCGCCTGCACCTGGGCGAACGCCTGCAGAGATATCAGCGCGGTCTCGACAACGACCGGGGGGAGCGATCCGCCAGGCTGGCCCGGCTGGCGCCCGCAATCCACCGGCTGCTTGAGGTGATCGCGGGCGATGCCTCCGCGCCGGTGCTCTGCCACAACGACCTGCTGCGCGCCAACCGCTTGTACAGCGGCGGCAAGCTCTACGCCATCGACTGGGAATACGCCGCGATGGCGTCGCCGCTATACGATCTGGCCGTGGTGATGCATGCAGACGAATTCGACGAGCCGGATGCCCAGCGCCTGGCCAGGTGCTACCTGGGCAGAGCGCCCGGGACGGACGAAGCTGCCCTGCTTCTGAGTTATGGCTGCCTCTATCGCTATCTCGAATTGCTCTGGTATCGGGCCATGCAAGAGCCCGCCTCACGGGCCCACAGCGGTGGCGCAGGCGATACTGCCCCGCCGGAAGAGTCACGTCATCTCGACACCAGACTGGCAGCCCTCGAGGCACTGCTGGCAAACGCACTTCCCTGACTCAGGCAGAGAGGGCGGCGGGCGCGGCGGGTCAATCGCGGAAGTTGCTGAACTGCAGTGGCGCGCCGAAATCGCCCTCGCGCAACAGGGCAATAACCTGCTGCAAATCGTCGCGTTTCTTGCCGGTCACACGTACCTGATCGCCCTGAATCTGTGCCTGCACTTTCAGCTTCGCGTCCTTGATGTGTTTCACGATGGATTTGCACTGCGCACTATCGAGTCCGTGCCGGAGCGTCACCTGCTGACGCACCACTTTGCCGCTGCTTTCAATCTCACCGCTGTCCATCGCTGCGGGGTCAATGTCACACTTGATCAGGGCGCTGCGCAGCATGTCTTCCATCTGGGCGAGCTGGAATTCCGCCTCCGCAGTCATGGTGATGCGGCGCTCTTCGCGTTCAAAAGAGGCGTCGACGCCCTTGAAGTCGAAGCGATTGTCGACGATGCGGCCAGCCTGATCGACTGCATTGGTCAACTGGTGCAAGTCAACTTCCGAAACGATGTCAAAGGATGGCATAGTGCTCAATCTCGCCGCAGTTTTCAGGAGCCCCATGGTAATGTGCTGCCGCCAGTTTGCAATCCCGCTTGCAGGCGCATGCCGTGACTGAGGCGCGCTGGCACGTGCTGGGCGGCGGCGCTATCGGTTGCCTGTTTGCCGACTACCTGTCTGCCGGCGGCTGCGAGCTGACCGTGATCACGCGCGAAGGCGCAGACCATGCACCGGTTAGCGTGGAGAGAGTGGGGCCTGGCGGACCAGAGCGCCGCCAACTGCCGGTGGCATTCAGCACCGCCGGTGCGTGCGGGCCGATCAGCCATCTGCTGATAAGCACCAAGGCCTATGACGTTGTACCCGCGCTGGCTGGCGTCTCACATTGTCTCGGGGACACTGTCGCCCTGCTTATGGTGAATGGCATGGGCATCGCCGAAGTGCTGGCGCAGGAGTATCCGCAGCTGGCAGTATTCTGTGCCACGACAACCGAAGGCGCCTACCGCAGGGACCGATACCATGTGCAGCACGCCGGGAGAGGAGAAACCCGTATCGGGGGCCGGAGGCTTGCCCAGCCACCACCATGGTTTGGCCAGTGGGCCCGCAGCGTTCCGGAATGCCACTGGGAATCCGACATCGAAGCCGCCCTGTGGGGCAAACTGGCGGTCAACTGCGTGATCAACCCGCTGACCGCTCTCTACGGGTGCCCTAATGGCGCGCTCGCCGAGCGGCCCGAACTCGCTCGCCAGGTGGAACGATTGTGTCGCGAGGTATCGCAGGTGAGTTACGCCGCGGGCTTCACGCGCACCGCCCGGACCATCGGGCAGTCCGTCGCACAGGTTATTGCCAATACCGCGGAGAACCGTTCATCCATGTTGCAGGATGTTGAGGCAGGACGCCCCACCGAAATTGACTACATCAGCGGTTATCTGCTGGAAACCGCCCGCCAGCACGGCGTGCCCGCGCGGCACAACCGGGAACTTATGCAAAAGGTGAAGCAGCTTGCCCACTGACATCACACTGCAGGCACTGGCACCGCCGCTGATATTGGCAGCGGTTGCCGTGGCCGCGCTGGTGGGCAGCGACTACCGCGGCTGGCGCCCCGGCCGCTATATCTGCAAACCGCTTGCAGCGGCCGCCTTCGTCTGGCTCGCATTGCGTCTCGGTGCAACCGACTCCGCCTATGGCGCGTGGTTGCTGGCAGGGCTGATTTTCTGCGTACTGGGTGACCTGTGCTTGATGCTGGAGGACGAGCGCGCCTTTCTCGCAGGCCTCGGCGCATTTTTGGTCGGGCACCTGCTGTACTGCATCGCTTTCCTGCAGCTGACAGGCAGCCCGGGCGGGATGCTGCTGAGCGCCGTACCGGCCGTGTTGCTGATCACCTTCGTGTTGCGCTGGCTCATGCCATGCGTACCGCACGCCATGCGCCTGCCAGTCGTCCTGTATGTGCTGGTCATCACCGCCATGCTGTGCACGGCCGGGCTCACTGCAGGCCAGCCGCTTGCGCCGTTGGCCATCGCCGGCGCCTGGCTGTTCGCACTGTCGGACGTTGCAGTGGCGCGGCAGCAGTTTGTTGCGCCAACGCCTCGCAATGCCCTGTGGGGCACGCCTGTGTACTTTTTCGCGCAGTTACTGCTGGCGTCCACGGTCGCCCTGGTGGTGCCAGCCTGAACATTGCGGCCCGGCTCGCTCAAGCGCGCTGCATGAGCGCACAAGGCTGTATACTAGCGCCCGGGTTTTTGCCTACTATGCCCGCATGAAACATATTGTCCTGCACATTGGCACCGGCAAGACCGGCACCAGCACCATTCAGAACGCGCTGCACCACAACAGACGGTTGCTCAGACGACGGCACAACGTCGACTACGCGGAGCTGGATCTGCTGGTTATCGAGCATTTCGGTGAGCGCATCGCCGCCCACTATCAGCTGATTGAACGGCTGAGGCATGCTGACGACAAAGGACTTGCAGCCATCACCGACTACATCGCCGCGTGCGCACAGGACACCATCATTTTTTCCTGCGAGAACCTATATCATCACCTGGGAGAGGCAGAGATCCAGCGCCTCGCGGAGCTGTTACAGCCGCACCGTGTATCCATCGTGTGTTACGTTCGCCGCCAGGACCTGTATGTGGAATCCGCCTACCGGCAACAGGTGAAGGTTGGCGTGGCAAAAGTCAGCGTACGCAAGTTCCTCGCGCGTCACATGTCTGCAAAAAGCCTGAATGAGGTACATGCGAATTACTACCGTATGCTGCGCCACTGGGACCAGCACTTCGGCACCGGGAATGTGGTTGTCAGGCTGTTCGACACCAACCGCTTTGCGGGCGGCGATCTGCTCACGGATTTTCTCCAGGCGGCGGGCATCGGCAACGTCGATCTCGACCGGCCCGGCGAAGGCGTTGCCAATCAGGCGGTGCCCGCCGAACTGATCAGCGTGCTGCGAACCTTCAACGAAGCGGGCGTTGTCGCGAAAGAGCAGCACCAGAAGTTCGTACAGGATTTACGCGACAATTTTGACTTCAGGGATTACCCCCTTATCAATGACACCGTGAGAGCAAAAATTCTCGACAATTACGCTGAGTCCAATCGCCTGCTGTTTGCGCACTACGGTATCGAGGGCACCTGGTCTGAACCGGAGCTGACATCTGCGCGGGACAACATCGCGAACGAGGCGCAGCGTAGCGACACCGAGTTGTTGAGCGCGCTTTATTACCAGGCATGGATGAAGCAGCACAGTATGCCGACGTCGCAAACGCTGATGCGCAGGGGGTACTACCTGCTCAATGACTGTCTGTTCTACTTCCAGGCCATGCGCCGACAGTTCGGCTCCGAAGCGCTAATCCCGCGTGCTGACTACCTGCGGCTGCTGAGAACAATGATCGCGCGCCGGGAATTTTCCCCCACGTTTTATCTACGCTTCAACGCGGATATCGCCGCCGCCGGCCTCGACCCCCTGTTGCACTACCTGCAATATGGGTTGCGTGAGGTGCGCATCCCGCATCCGGCCATCAGTGAGACCGAAGCAAAACGCATAGCGCACAGTGTTGCCAGTGGCTCTCATCCCTACCTGAATGGCTGGCCGCAAGCCAGCGGCTGATAGACACCCCCGCCACCGGTACCGCCTTATAGAAACAGCGCCGCCGCGGCGCTTCGCACAGCGCTGCGCCAATCCTCGAGGGTTGAACCGTGCGGCACAACCGCCTGCGCGCTATGGCGCATGCCGTCCCCGGCACGACCCAGGCTCACCAGGCAGAACGGCGACAGACAATGCACCGTCAACGAAAATTCATGCTCCGGCAGAGGCTCAGGCGGCAGGCGCACGTTTGAGGAATACACTACCCTACGCGGTTCCGCGCCGACATTGCCGAGCACCTGCAGTGGCCCCACATGACCCGCAACCGCCTGTTTCAGCTCGTTGACCAGCCAGCGGGTGGAAAATGCTCCGGGCAACGTTGTCGGCACATCGTAGCGCATCACGGGTTCGTCGAAGCGCACCGGCACCGTGGCGTTGCGCATGCCGACCCCCGCGGGTATCACCAGGATGCCCAGTACACCCAGGGTCAATGCAGCGCGCATGGGACGCCGGGTGCCGCGCAACCAGTGCAGCATACGCGCCGGGCGCCCTCCCTCGCTGGGCGGCAGGCGCGAACGCGCGTCCCTGCCCAGCTCTTTGGGCACCAGCAACGGCAAATCCTCGGGCCGTTCCGGTCGGAAACAGGGCCGCGACTCGCGGCGCAAGGTTCTGTGCGCAGCCAGCGGTATATCGCGCATCACCGCGCGCAGTACCTGGCGCACCTGGCGCGTATTGCGCGGGCGCTGGTCCGGATTGCGATTGAGCAGTTGATCCACCAGATCCAGCAGGGGTTCGGGCAAGTCTGAATCCTCGCCCAGCACCTCGCGCAACGGGCGCGCGCGGCCACCCAGCAAGCGCGCGACATCCAGAGAACCATCGTGCATGTAGGGGTGAACACCACTCAGCATGTGGTACATCAGCGCGCCCAGCGAGAAGAGGTCCGAGCGCGCATCCATGGGTTCGCCCGTATACTGCTCGGGCGACATTGCCGACGGGCTTCCGGGGCGCGCCAGACGCCCGTCAGCCGTCGGCCGCGAAATGCCGAAGTCGGTGAGTTTGGCGTGGCCGTTCTCCGCGATCAGCACGTTGGCGGGCTTGAGGTCGCAGTGCAGTACACGGTTCTGCCGGGCAATCGCCAATGCACCGGCAACGTCTACGGCCACGGTGAGGCTGCTTGCCAGGGTGGGGCGCACCGCGTCGAGCAGTTCCCGCAGGCTGCAGCCGGGCACATACTCCATCACCATCGCCAGATGACTGGCGGACTCAATAACGTCGTATACCTGCACGATCCTGGGACTATCGAGCTGTGCCACCAAGCGCGCCTCGCGCAACAAGGCCTTGCGTTCCGCCCGCTGCCCGGGTAGATCGTGGATCTTGATCGCGACCTTGCGTTGCAAACGTTCATCCCAGCCCAGATAGACGCTGCCCTGCCCTCCGCGGTCGACGAGGCGCAGCACCTGGTACGGGCCAACGTAACTATCCATGACTCACGCGGCTCCCGAGTGCAGATTGCGCAGCCGTACACGCAGGCTGGAGAAGGACACCTGCAGCCGGGCCGCGGCACGCTCGCAGTCACCGTCACAGTCATCGAGCATCTGGCTGATTTCCGGCAGCGGTATTCGGCTCGCGAGCCGATAACCCTCAGTCTGTTCAATACGCCGGTAGACTGCCGCTCGCGACACGCCCAGACAGGCCGCCACCGCCTTGATCTCGAAATTGTTGGTCAGCATCGCGCGTTCAAAGACCTGCTCCGGAATATCCTGGATCCTGCGGCGGACGGGAGCAGCACAGCGTACCTGGGGTTGCTCCTCCGCGCGCGTCAGCAGCGCCAGCAGGTGGGCGTCGAGACGCGGGAAGTCATCGCCGGCGAGCACGATCTGCCGGGCGACGTTGGCAAGCTCACGCACATTGCCAGGCCAGGAATACCGCAGGGCAATAAAAAAGATGTCTGCCCAGGCAGCAATCACGGTTGGGTCCAGGTCGGGGCCCGGCAGTGGCAACTCTGAATCCGTCTCGCTGGCCGCCGCACGAATGAAATGCACGAACAACTCGCCGATGTCTTCCGGATGTTCACGCAGCGGCGGCACCCGGATTTCGCAGGCCGCGAGCCGGTGGCGCAATGCCGCGCGAAAATCGCTTTCCGGCTCATCCAGTGAGACGTCGGTGGCCGAGATCACTCGCAGGTCGACCGACTCAACAGCGCCGCCGACGGATTGAATTTCCCGCTGCTGCAGCGCGCGCAGAAGTTGCGGCTGCACGCTGGCGGCTGCGTCGCCGATCTCG
>TARA_R110000823_G_scaffold71378_10_pt1 | contig 15556 bp, 32 predicted proteins | sample TARA_R110000823 | Tara Oceans TARA_R110000823 (sample SAMEA4397722) | marine metagenome | biome: Polar Biome; feature: [DCM] deep chlorophyll maximum layer (ENVO:01000326); material: water (ENVO:00002006), including particulate matter (ENVO:01000060) such as... | depth 20 m | reverse complement strand
TAAAATTACAATAGAGTTAAATAAACTTGAAGCTGAATACGATGCTCAAGAATACTCCAGAAAACGTGAAGCAGAGTACCCTACAATCGCTGAGTTGACAATAGCGTTATATGACGATGCCGATAAAGAAGCATTGGTGGCGAAACGTAATGCAGTAAAGCTAAAGTATCCAAAACCGTAATGAATGAAAGTTCACAGATCACTATTCGGCGGAGGTGGTAATGCCAGGGAGAATAGGAAGCTTCTTAATTTCTGGGCAAGATTTATCATCAGTACAGCAAACAGTATCACGTTCTTGGCGATATTATATCTGCTGTTTTTCGCAGAGGTTAAAGACTCATCAAGAGACTTGGTTAATATTTTACTTGGCGCGTATGTCGCAGTTCTTGCCAAGTCAACCGACTACTGGTTCAAGGATAAAAGGGATCCTGAACATGATGAAGAAGATACTTAAACTAATAAAAAGGAAACCATGCCAACCAAAAACAACATAGAAGCAATTGCAGAGCATCATCTGGTTAAGATACTTACGCCTTTACTTTTGACACTTGTCATCGGCAGTGTTACTTTCTTATTTAGCAGTATCATTGATTTAAAGAATGAAATGGTATTAATAGAATCTAAGAAAGATACCATTGAAGAAAAGATAGATGATTTAGATGATGATATGGAATCAGTTAGAGAAATGGTTACTGATCTGCGTATTAATTCTGGACGTGAGCGTCGAGAGGATTTAAAGAAATATTAATGGAGAAAAGAATGTCAGTAAACAATATCTTGCTAGTGTTTGGTTCATTATACATTAGTTCTACGGCATGGCTTATGATTACAGTTAGTGATCTGTTAGGTGATGTTAAAGTTATAAGATTTCAAGTGTCTCAGAATAGCCAAGACCTTAAAGATTTAAAGGCAAGAGAATGAGAATACTTATACTAGTTATATTTTTAGGAGGATGTTCTATGGACAAAAGAGATCTACGTTTAGGTGTATGGAAAACAGGATCTGAATGGCAGTGTGTTGAAAAAGAACAGCCTTATAGAAATAGAGACTGCTAATGAGTCAGCAGGAAAAAGATCATTTAGATCGACTCAAAGAATTACACGAACAATTTAAAAAAAGGAGATAATATGCCGTTCATAATCGCAGGAGTAGTTAAATCTATGGCTTTTAGTATGCTGGGAAACAGCGGAGTTATAGAAAAAGTAATCGTTTTGTTGTTAGAAACATTGGCTAAGAAAACAGATTCCGATGTAGACGACAAATTGGTTAAGCTACTTAAGAAATCATTGGAAAAGAAAACTGCTTAGTTAGCAGTTAAACTTTACCCATGTGGGTTGGCACGAGACGACAATTCAATGGGCTAATTATAGGAGGAATAGCTATGATGATTACTAAGAATTTTAGTGTCGCAGAAATGGAATGTAAATGTGGTTGCGGGGCTTCTGATATGGATGAAGAGTTTATGAGACAGTTACAGGGGATTCGTGATGAGATGCAAAGACCGTTATCAGTGACAAGTGCAGTAAGATGTGAGTCTCACAATAGTAATGTATCATCTACAGGTAAGACTGGACCTCATACTAAGAGAAAAGCTGTGGATTTAGTTATCTCTGGCGCTGATGCCCTGAGACTCTATGACATAGCGAGAAAGCATGGAATGTCTGGCATTGGATTGTCTCAAAAAGGCCCTCACAACAAAAGGTTTATACATATAGATGCACTGTCTCCTGCTGAAGGGCCGAGACCTACTGTATGGACATACTAATATGGCTTTAATGTACGCAGATGGTGCTATGTTCCTAGGTAATGGAACTGGCACTAATGAGCAGTCTTCTCTTATTGGATCTACAATAAAAACATTTGTCTCTATTTTGGCTGAGTCAAATTTACTGACAGTGTTAGCTAATAATGATACTGTACTGACAAATGAAATTATTTTTGCATCTACCGCAGGATCTGTTGATATACTGGCAAATAATACTACTGTGTTGACGACACAAATACTTGGAGCAATTCTTGCTATTGATAATGTAGCTAGCATTTTACCAGCCAAGACACTACTAACTATATCTATTACTGCGGCACTTGATGAGCCGGCTATTAAAGACATTACACCGTCACTATCTATTATTGATTCTACTGATACATATGTAGAGTCGCGAATTGAAACAGAGGTTTTATAATGGCAACTAGAATTATTTACACAGGCAGAGATACTAACATAAAATATCAGTTGCTAGATCAAGGAGCACCGAAAGATCTTAGTAACCTTAGTAAGATTGATCTTATTTTTACTAGCGCAGTAAAGGTATCAGGAGAGATTGGTACTACAACTCCATTGGATTTTTCTTCGGTGCCAACGGAGCTAACGCTTAAATTTTCTACTTTAACTATCCCTAGTGGATCTTACCCCAGTGTAAAGCTGGTTGTTTATGATTCGGATAATCCTAACGGTCTTGTGTGGGGTGAGATAGCACTAGTAGTTCGGGATAATCCGTATACAGCCTCTTGAGTGTCTGCTCTCTGGTCATGAGCGGAGCTACCGCATAGGCCTCTATCTTCTTTGCATATACGGTTGCATATCCGTATAGTGCGTGCCCGAGTGTTGAGCATTGCATAAAAGGAGAAGAGTAGAGTTCTCCTTCGTCGTTTATGCGGTAGACTCCCCAATTTGGATCATCAAGTTTTCGACTGTCGAAGTTCGCCATTATTCCCCTGTATAGGTTATTGTTTTTGTTTTTGGATCTACTGTGATGAGGTTCATATTCCGTAGAGCATCCTCAATCTCTACATATGTAGACCAACTCATGTCTTTGTAGAAGTTCTTGAACAGAGTCTCGCGGCCTACTATCTTTTTACGTCCTATGTATTGGATCAGTTCATAGGTTAGCTGACCTTGGTCACTACGGCCGAGTCCCCCGAACACATTGGGCATTAGATGCTCAGTCTTCTCAAGAAGGGCTAAGGATCTTTCCCATGTTTTTGTAGTAATTTTGAGGCTATCGTCTTGCGATGCTTGCAGGACAATGCACAACTTTCTCAAGTGCGTAGATCTTCTCTCACAGTAGGCTCTGAATCTAGGGTCTTCAATAGGATACTTTTCGTTTTCCATATCTTTTGATTCTTTCAGGTACCACTGCTTGTATACTTCTGCGGCATCTGTCTCGAACTCATAGTTACCCTGTATTAGGGCTATTAGTCCGAGGTCATGTATGAGAGCTTGCTTTAGCTTAACCTGCTCTGCTGTTACAGTAGGTAAAGGGATGTGCTTAGACTTATTGATCTCAGCAACAAAGATGCAACGACTTGTAAAGCCGCCCCCAATAGCCTCTGTAGGCAGCATCGTAGCCATCCAGTCTGGTGCTGTAGCTCCGAGTATGTTTAAGTACATTCCTAGTACAGCTTCTTCGCGTCTAGCTATTGTCTCATATACCCACTTATCATGTGAGTCCCACCAGTCTGTCAAGTACCCTAGAAACTTATAGTTACTGTGGCCTAGCAGTGTGACAAGTTCTTTTGAGAAGCAAGTAAGAGAAGAGTGCATATGACACAGGCCCTGAGAGTCTATGTACTGACCTTCACTGTTCTGCATCTTAACTAAGAGAGCTTCTGGTGTAATAGCTTCACTAACTACAGGTATGTCTAATGACTTGAATATATCTTGGCCGATGTTTATAGCTAGGGACTTTCTAGTACGGCCAGCAGATCCTACTAAGATAACAAACATATTTGGGTATATAGTTTCGAGGCCCCATTGCATTGAACACTTTCTTTGCAAGGCACCCGCGAGCATAGAGACTGCGGTCCATGTGTGATAGCTTGTTGGACTTTCTGTCTCTTCTGTATACTTTAAATATGCACTTACCCAGTCCCCTTTAATCACTCTAGGCATAGTGCTTCCTATTGTTATGACCACGCAAGCACCCGCATGAGCGAGTGTGTCCGGATCGTAAGTGATCTGCACGAACTAGAGTAAATTCCCCGCAAGAGCATCTGCATATGTAATGCTTATGTGAGTCTAGGTCTGTTGAGTAATGCTCTAGTATTGTTAGTCTTGTATATTGTTTACCTATTTCAGTTTGCATAGTTTTTCGACTTGGGCTTTAACATTGCTAAGAGTTGTTTCATACATCTTAGCGCCATCCAAGCCTACCTTTATATCAGTCTCGATATAAAACTTACGTTCAACGCCATTTCCATATGAAGTTAATTGTGGTTCTAATGCTTTTTGGGCTATACGACAGAAGTCTTCTAATTCATCTAGGTCAGTATAGCTGTGTTGAAATAAGAGAGAGTCATGCACTTGGCCTAATATCTCAGCTTTATGATCTTGTTCATAGATTTCAGCCATTGCTTGGTTAACTACCCACACACTACTAGATTGTGGTAGATGTGCAACTGCTTCTTTCAATAGCTTATCATCTATAGTTCCTATAAACTTGCGGGGCTGTCCTATCATATTGACAACAGCATGAGACCTATGCAGTTCAGTTCTTATCTCTTCCCACCATGCAGGTAGTCTCTCATACGCACTGAGATATAGAGACCTAGCTCTATCACTCTCTTCAAGGGATAGCCCGCTAGTCAGACTAAAGGTGCTCGTGCCCATCATGTAGTTCAAAGCATGGTTAGACTTCTTCCCCACTTGTCTGCAACTCATAGTTCTAGGTATGAATGCATTGTGTGTACTGACATAGTCGAGGAAGGGTGTACCGTCTATGAGCATTTCATTCCGTAGTCTAGTGATCTCTTCAGGGTTAGTAGTCTTTCCTAGGTTCTTATCTTCTGCTACTATGACATGGTCTGGAAGTCCTGTGATTAGCTTTGCTGTGGACACATGAGGATCGCGGTTTTCCTGCAATACTTCTATCATGTTCTTATCGCCAGAAATGTAAGCAGTGAGGACCCATTCGCTCTGTCGTTTATCCATCTCTATGAAGATCTTGCCTTTGTCTGGTACTATAAATGACTTGAAGTTTTGGGGAAGGTTCTGCTGATTCATACCAGTGCCAAAGATAGTCTTGCTACTGGAGAGTCGACCCGTCTTCGTGCCCCGTGGATTATAAGAGCAACGGAATCGCTCGTCTTCATCGAATTTTATTTCTAGATATGTACCAACGTACTTAGATCGTTGCCTGAGTTGCTGAATGAGACTCGCAGAGTATAGAGGCTCTCTGGCTCCTGTTCCTTTCGCTAATCGTATCAGAGCATCATCATTTAGAGTGGGCTTGCCTTTGTTTAGATACGGCTTGATCCCTAGTACAGTGTAGTAATAGTTGAGGCATTGCTTAGGTGAATTGAAATTAAGTGTGAGTAGTGGGTCACCTGATTCTTCTTGGACAACGCCTTGCAAAGATGCATCAAGATCTTTTATCTCAATTACTATGCCTTCTCGTACTTCTTCTAAGACTTTATGATCTATCAATAGGCCGCGACACATGACAAATGTGAGGGCTGGATACATATTGACAGTCGTCCTGTATATGTCGTAAAAGATACTCGGCTTCTCTATCCATTGCTTGATCTTGAGCCAGACTTTGAGTGTCGTGATTACATCTTTGCAGTTGTAGTGCAGGAAGCTAGTTCTATCCCCGATACCACCCTTCCAGTAGCCGCCTTCTTCCTTGTAGTAACGCTCATCAGTGTGTAGAGTGGTCAAGGTCCCGAGGCCCTTAGGCAAATCTGGATAAAGTATGTGATGTGCTACCATAGTATCATCTATATAGCCTTTGACGTAGCATCTGTGTCGGAAGGCTAAAAACCATATGTCGAAGATCAAATTCTGACCCAGCTTTGGGATTGTTTCATCTTCTAAGAACTCTGCACACATACGCCAAAGAACTACCTCTTCTTCTATCGTTCTGTTATCAAAGTTAATGCACATGGCTGTAGTTACATCTACACAGAAGCCGATGCAAAAGACGAAGCCGTTAAGTGTCTCAATGTCTACTGACACAGGTGTTCCGGCTTTCTTGCAATATGCTAGGAAGTCTTCTGCTTCTGTGATGGATGGATTTATGTGGAATGTATGCTCAGGCTCAACGTAGACTGCATCTTTTGAATTTACTAGGGCTTTCTTAAAGTCCATGCTGGACATAAGACGCTCTGGCGCTTGGAACATTATATTTCCAGGAGAGAATGTCGGCAGAATCTTTCGCTCAATCTCGCTATTCCATGAAAGAGAGCCTCTATTGAATTTGATCCTATGATCTCCTGTAAGTGTAGCACAAGCAAACATTCCGAGAGGAACTATGATGTTACACTGAATGTTTTTGAAACGTTCTAGGACTTCTTCTCTTATTCTATTTCCTTGTTCAGAGAATGCGCCTTTGGTATTGATAAGTCCTTTGTTTTCCTGCACATCATGACAGTAAGTAATGAAGCATTGATTGATGGCTATGCCCGCATTGTTAAGTAGTTGATGCAGAGTGTAGCCAGCTCGGCCACTGAGCAGGTCACCCTTGTAAGATGCATCTTTATGCGGAAAGTCTAGGAGCAGTACGATATTTGATCCTTCTGTTCCTGTGTCAAGTGGTTTAAGATCCATCCGTATCCTTTATAGAGATGTGACGATAACTAAGGTTAGCTAAGTATCGAGTGCGGAATTGAGCGTTGATGTCAAAACCGATGCACGTCTCAGGGACTGGATTGTTCAGATAATGAGCATTGATGCTTGTGCCAGAGCCAGCAAACGGTATGAGAGTGTTTCCGTTTCGGGGACTGAATATGTCGCTAAGTCTGAGCATCATATCAAGAGGTCTCTGCACAGGGTGCCATCTATCTGTACTGGGTACGGTTGGATATGTAAAGACGTTTGGTAGTCCTTTCAGTTGTAAGACTGGCTTTCCTTTCCATGCCACAAAAAACATTTCGTATCGGCGGCTAAGTGTGCGTTCAAGGTCACCAGCGGGCTGTGTATTCTTGTACCAGACGGCAGGTATCCTGTCAAAGCCATCCATGTTATGTTCTAGTATTTCTGCAAATAGTGGGTAGTCTTGCGTAGGAAACCAGAGAAGCATAAAGCTATTTGGGCTCATCTTACTGTAACAGTCCTTGACAAGTGTATTGATAAATTCAAAGTATGTACGGCCTCCATATATCTCTAGCTTACTTTTCTTGTACTTAGGATCGAACCCAGCACTGTCATAGGGAGGGTCTATCTCGACATAGTCGAAATGGTCAAAAGGTTGTTCTGATATGCCGTCAAACACATCTTTGATCTGATATGAGTCAGCGTTTTTCGCTACAAATTTATCTCGCTCAGAGAGTGCATCAGACTGCGCTGGTCGACTCTTTTTCTCATGTCGTTCTAGTAGTCTTTCAGTTAATTCAGTTTCAGCTATCGAAGTGCAGAGACTTCTATATATCTTAACCGCATCTTTGAAAGAGGCTTTCTCAGTTAAGGTAGGTATACTTTCTGCTACATCAGCTATCATGATCTGATCTGAAACATGGCCTGCTGACATCTTGAGTAAATCGGCTGTTTTTCCCTGAGTCCACGCAGAGTCTTGCTTTTTCATAAGATCATTGATTCGGCTAACTAGATTAGCTTGCTCAGACCAAGAAAGCTCTTTACGTTGTACATTCTCGATAAGCTCAATGATTCTTAGGTCGCCCTCAGACTCTATCTCCATTACATTACAAGTAATCTTAGGCCACTCTAGCATAGTAGCCGCGGCTAGTCTTCGACCACCAGCTAGTAGATTATTGTCTTTATCTATTGTTATTGGGTTAATAAGTCCTTCAGATTCTAAAGACTGAGCCAGAGATTCAATATCACCTAGTTCTTCCCTGAATCTAGTGCCGACTTCTATCTTAGATAGCTCGACTTGTTTTATTGATAATTTCTTCATACTATACCTTTGTCTTTGAGGATTTGCTGAAGTACCAGTGGGTCTACACTTTTCAAGAGGTCTTGAAGTGCTTCTTCTTTAGACTTAGCTGGTGTGATAGTTACTTTTTTGGGCCGGGCGAGTGCCATCGTTTCCCGGTATCGTTTCTGTGCTTTGCGATTCTCTAGGATAAAGTCTCGAAGCTCATCTTCACTTAACTTGGCTATGCTGATATGTAGCTGTTCAAGTTTCATGAGTCTCCTTTAGCCAAAGGACATAATCGCCTCTCGTTAGCTTGTTTAAAACATATCTTTTATCATCGGTTAACTTCTCTGAACCTTTATGCATCATAGCTTGTACAATAAGGAAGAACTGGCGGCCTAGATCTGTACGAGCGCCTCTGGGAAGAGAAGATAGAAAATCATAAAGTTCCTTCCGCATAGGAATAGAAACTTTATGCGTATATTGAGTGTAACGCATTTTGACCTGTTTGTGGTGGGGGTTCGGGACACAAAATACACATTGTGTCCCGAGGATTAGCCCTTATTTTATTTTGGGGGCGTTTATACGGTTACGATCGATGCCTTGGTTGTCTTGTTCAACAGAGACATATACTTCACATTCCTGACCAACAAGTGGTGTAGGGTCTGCAAAGAATTCTGGACCGAACTCACAGCCAAAAGCTGAAAGTGTACGTTTGATCTCTAACAACCGCATATGCTTCTGGTCATCAGGTGTGTCTTTAGTAGGAACCATTAGGAAATGAAACACATCCGAGCCAGAAGGTTCATCTGGAAACTCACAAATCATTCTAAGCATTGGATTACCTGCTTTTGAATTCATCATTTCGGCTGAGCTTACGCGGACATGATATTGTCCAGCGGGGAGAGCTTTACGCTCCTGTATATCCTCGATGCCGTCGAGCGCGAGGCTACTCAAATCTACTTGAGTGTCTGACATAGTGAAATCCTATGTTAAGGGTTTATTAATTGGTAAAATTCGACCATCGAAAATTACCGTCTCATCAGCCGACCTAGACCGGAGTCTTGTGGTTTACTGAATTCTTTTATCGTTACATCTTCTACGGCATCAAGGTTAGGTAACGATCTTCTAACTTTGATGTTATATCGGTCAGGTTGGGTCAACATAGAATATTTCCCATCGACACATTGAAACTTTAGTATGTCTGAAAATAACATGGGGATTCTAGTCTTCAACTGACCTGTCAATACAAGCTCATTAACTATCTTCTTAGTTAGCTCGTCCTGTATTAATGTGTCGTGAGCAGTGATATAAACAGTTTTGGGAAGTGATGTTAGTTTCCTAACAGTATTCTCAATTGTGTTTAGTTGCGCGGCCCAGTCGTCCATTGCTGGTTGCTGTCCCATACGGTTATTGATATATAGAACAGCGTCCATGACAGCTTTCGACATTGATGTAAGAGAGTCTATGGCTATTACATCATACTTAGCTAGTTCTGACTCGTCTTTCAGGATAGAGTTAAAGTCTTTGACGAAATTGTCAAAAGCTTTTGGCTGCTCACCCGTTGCAGGAACAGATCTTGCGTTCTGCTTAGAGCTTAGCGATCTTGCGGCTATCTCTACTACATCAGGAAGGTACAACTGATAGTCTATTGCATCATCCCCTCGTAAGGAGTTCAGCGCATTATCCTCGAAGCAGAAAAGTAGCTTCTTGCCTGGTAATGTTCTGAGCTGTGTAGTTTTGCCGGATCCTGCAGGACCAATTGCAAGTATACGCAATCGATCATTCTTGTAGTCCTTTGCTTTTTGTATTTCCATTGTCCTCTATTGGTTCATCAAAAGGTGTCCACTCATCCACTACGAAACCGTCTGGGGGATCATCTCTATCGGGAAGATCACTCATGCATGGTTTCATTCGGCATAAATTAAGAAAACTGCATTGACCATATTTAGACTGACAAGAATGAGGGCTTCTTGGGAAAGCCTCTGTCTCAAGTGAGTCTTTGTATGATTTATACCAGTATCTTACATCATCTAGCCATTCTGCTACAAGCATATCGCTATAATAGATGGGTATGCGTTTGAAATGAAATTGAGTTTTATGTACTAGAGAGGCATCTACATATACTCCACCAAATTCACGATCATTTGGAAGCTCATTCATGTGTTGCATGAAAAGCACAGCATACATATACCCTTCTATTTGAGAGTTAGGAGAGAACGATTGGATAAAATCGGACCGAAATCCGGTGGTCTTACTAAACATGGTGCTAGTCTTATGCTCTACGAGCCATAGCTGACCAGTCTCATCTTCGATAACCTTGTCTATTCGACCTGAGTAGAATATCGTCTCATCCTCTAGTTCAAGGGGCACACAAAACGGTTGCTCTGTTGCTACTAAATTCCAACGGTTCATATGTTCTGCGAGTTCCTTGTAATAATAAAAGTACATCTCCTTTGCTTTGATTGGAGTTCTACCTTTATACGTTGCCATTTCCTCGGGTGTAGGTTCGAGAGGCCAGCCAGCTTCGACCCAAACGAGGCCAAAAGCTGTCATAGCTGTATCTGCCATAGCATTGGCAAACTCGCTAGATTGACGCAATCTGTTCCACTCTGACCCTGTTGGTCCTGAAATGGAACGTGCTTCGTAAAAAGCTGAGTAGAGTGCGTCTAATCCGGCATGCCAGGCTGAACCGAATGCAAAATATATCGGCTCAGTTCCGGCTGGACGCCAATGCTTGACATAGCGAAGATAGGCTTTCCGAGGACACTCACGGTATGCAGTAAGTGTGCTATTGTCAAGCGGCTTCATAGGTCTCCTTACTTGAGGCCTGCGTTTGAAAGGACTTGAGCAATTTGTTCTTTACTCAAACCTTCAAACAGATCGGTAACCTTATCTTCGACCGACTTCTTAGATCGAGTGGCACGCTGGTCAAGTCTAAAATCTGCCATAGCTTTCCCGACATCTTTTGGATCTGTTCCAGCTCGTAGGTGTCCACCAATTCTCTGCTGGACAGCTAGCGTTGCGCCTCGCTTATAGAGATCCCATACACATGGCTCTCCGTAAATCTCGATTGCTTCTTCTAGTGTATTACCGATGTTAACATCAGCGGATCCACTCTGTTTTACGCCTTCTACTGAGGCATTAGCTGTAAATGTAGACATATTACTCCTTGGTCTTTAGGTTAGCATTATACAAAGCTCTTGCTGAGGTAGATCCCCACAGAGACTCTGGTAATGTTTTGTATGTCTTGAGAAGAGCATTTTTAGCATCCTCATCTCCAGACATTGATGCCTCTTTAACGAGTGCATCATCTTTCCTCTGAAAGACACGGTCTTCCAAAGGCTCTTGGTCAGGTACATCTCCAACCGAAAAGTCTTCTACGTCATATAATACTTCATTGACAGGAAAGGTCTGCTTTCCTTCTTTGTTAGTCTCTATCTGCTCAGAAACTAAGGCTGATATATCATGCGTACTTACTTCTTGAGATAGCTTTATGCCAGGTACATTCAGTAACGGTTTGTCTAGTTTTTGGCCACTAATCTCTTCATATCTTTCTATGATCTCGGTGTTTGTATGCTTGACTAGTAGGCCATCTCTTTGCATGGATTCCATACATGAGGTCAGTACATTTATAAGATTAGAGCCTATGCCTCGTCCTTTAGTATCACCCCCGAAAGATTCCATGCAATCATATACTGCTACAATGGTTTCAATCTTCACTCTAACACTATATGTGCGAGTGCCGGCACGTCTCAGTGATTGATCTATTTTAGACTCGTATTCTTCACCAGCTTCTTCTCTACTTTTCTGGTATGATTCTCTTTTACGGTCAGCTTCAGCTTCTATATCTTTTTTCATCGGTTTGTCTTTCTTATCAATACTATGTAAAGGCACGCAAAAGTTGCCAACATAAGTAAACTCATTTGTTGCACTCTTAGTAATGCAATTCGTGTGCCAACTTGACAGACCTGAGAGATTTAATATTTCTCTCCATTTTTTCACGAATTGCAGTTGAAGCAAAGTCGCTAGGGCTTATTTTAAAACCTCTAGTCTTTTCAAACTCTGTTAAGTAACTTTGCAGAAGTTCTATAACTTTCGGATCAATTTTAACTTCCATGTTATATCTTACGCTATAGTTTATCAAATTGCAAGTTATTTTTTAATAAATTATCGATTTTATCGGATTCTCTTTCAATTTGCTGACTTTCTTTCCTGCTTACAAGTGGATACTCAATGTATTTGGTAAACTCACAATCACGACAAGCATAAACTACTGTCATATTGCCTCCTTTCATAACATCTGTAGCATAGAAGTTTCTAACATCTAGGTCATTGCTACGGCATGTTGAGCATTCTAGCTCACCCTCGATGTGACATTTTATGGTCATATGAGGGTCTTTATGCCAGAACTCAAACTTGCGCTTATATTGTTTAGTTTCCATATTCCTCTCTATGTATTATGTTTTTCATTTCCGCAGTGTCTAAGGCTTTTATGTTACGACTGTAATTGGGCCTAGCTTGTGAATGGTGCTTGCCGGTTGATTTAGAATATGTATCACTGTTCTCATACCACCAGCCTTTTCTAAATAAGAACATAGGATAATGTGTCCCGTATGAATACACTATGTATAGTTTGCCTATGTTTCTTGCATATAGGTTAGAACCGTCAAACTCTCTTCTATTCTCAACGTAAAGATGGCAATTTTTATTAGCTATTCGTTTCATGTTTTCCCCTTGGGTTAAGATTAAAATCTGCAACTAGGTCTTTTATTTCATCCATAGTTACGTCATGTTTTGCGGCTCCTCTATTGGGATTTTTAACCATAAAGTAAAAGAGCCACAGTTCTTGCTCAGCGATAGGTAGATGCCGTCTAGTTTTGAGCAATTGTATTCCGGCATTCTTTGCTAAATTATTTATCATTATCTAAATTCTCCTCTAAGTAATAAAATTCAGCCGCATCAGAGTAAGCACTGAGGTCTCTTATGTAGACTTCTGGTACTTTTGCGGACGGTGAGTCTGCTAAGTGAACTATTTGGTTTGTCTTCAGGTACTCTGCGGTTTCTTTTTCAATCTGTAACCGCAAAGTTTCTTTATCCATTTTATATTCTTTAAAGAACGGAAGACCTTTGAATGGGTGTCGCTTGCTAGCCATGGTCAGTGTACCGGTCTAGATGTTCTAGCTTATCTAGGAAGTCAGGGTCGTCATGCCAGTTATGCGTGCCAACATTATGGCAATCTGCATTATAGATAGTCTGGTCTGGATCTTTTGCAAACTCTATTTCATCCACGTCAAAATCGGATATATATTCTTCACAGTCATGGCCTTTATTAAACCCCCAAGCTTCTGTTACACCAACGGAGTCATTATCCCATTGTATATTAGATACATGAACTGCTAGGTCTAGCCCGTCTAGGTCCCAAGTTACTTTCATAAATCCTCCATGTCAAAAATTGCTACCCGTCTTTCTTTAGCATAGCGTATCTTTAGTTCGGTATGTCCGTCCATCTGTAGATCTCGCAGGTTTCCTACCATGCCATCCCATTTAGAGCCTACATCCATGACGCGGAAGTCTGCTTGTCCTTGCAGGGCTTTCTGCACACTTTTTCTGGATTTGTAATCTTTGCCATATGCCGGTATCATTGTGATCATATTCTATCCTTTAGTTTATTTTCTAGGTTAACAATTCTGGAAGTATGAGATTTAATGCCTTCCATTAGGATTTTATTCTTTTCTGACTCTTCTTCTTTCATACGATTGAAAAGGGCTAGAAGTTCTTTCTCTTCTCGGACTAAAAACTCTTCAATCTTGAAGTCTATTTCACTTCGTATTAGGTCAAGCATACTTTCTTTATCCATTTTCTTTCTCCATTTCATGGTGAATCCATTTGTACTTTCTTTTGACTGAATTGTCTGCCTTAATTTCAGCTTCATTTCTATGGAAAATGTCCGATGAAATTGATGGGGCACGATCTTCAAGTGCTAGGACAAACTTGAGGGCTTGCTTTCGTGTGCGTCCTATGAAGCCAACTTTTCGGGCACTATCTAACGTACTTTTTACTGCCCACATAGGTAGCTTAATCTCTAGCTTGAGCCTATGTCTGAGTACAGCTAGGCCGTACCGATATATTTGATTCTGGTCTGTAAGCATAGTCATATTACTTCTCCGTCTTGGTCTATGTGAGTTTCAATGCCGAAGCATTTCATTTGAAGGTTTTGCTCAATCTCAGCTAGTATTTTGCTGAAATTCTTAGTGATGGCATCTGGATTCTCAGCCTCTACTTTATGTGCTGGGATTCGCAGACTAGCCCTCTCGCCTATGTCTATTATGTATGCAGGTGGCGTATCATTCTCTGCATATCGTACAACTGTGCCTATAGCCATCCCGCCTTTAGGATGTGGCACTCTTACTTTTACTTTCATTTGACCTTACTAGTCTTAGGTTGCCTCTGGACTCTGGTATTAGATGCAAGACCATTCTGTACATCTCAGGATCCATAAAATATACTGTACATTCTTCTTCTAGATCAAAGCCTAGGATGTATTCTAGTACATCTTTAGGCAGTGTACATTCTCTGTGAGTGAGTGGGCCTCTAGGCTCAATGAACTCACGAACCACTATTCGTCTAGACATTTGTGGCCTTCTGGATGATCGCACTCTGTCTGCATAGCTTTTATGTATTTGGCTATATTCTCAGCCGAATAATCTGAGCTGGGATGTACATACAATTTAAATGGAGCAAACTCTCCATAACATAGCCCAAGCTTCTGGATAAGGCTATCTATATTATCATGTGAATGGTTCAGTATCTTTGCGAGTTGCCAGTGACCTTTTACTGACCCAAGCATAGACTTATACTCTCGGAGTATATCTATCAAGTCATGCTCGATATGCATTCTCATAGGTTGTGTCATTTCGTGCTTTCCTGTTTGATTAAAGATTTGTCTTCATGTATAGTGATGCAATATGCATACCACTGTCGCTCTGGTACGCATATATTTTATATGCCAGTATTCGACAGTCGAAGTATGTTACATCATAATAAGATAATTCTCAAGCCTTACTAACATAAGGATAGATATTGCTTGTAACAGGAGTATGCTTAGGTAAGCACTGAAGTGGAATAAATTCATGTTTGCTCTCCTTTCATGACTAGGGTTTGGACCGCGTACTCAGTACACTTGAGGAACTTATCGCAGTCATCACAGAAACTAAGAGGGCATATTTCAGCCTCTAGGATCATATCATCTAAGTATAGGATACAATCTAAATCGATTGATCCGTCTGCATTTGTTGGATAGGCAATCCATTCATCATAGGTCTTAGTGTAATGATGTCCGTCTGCCTCATTAAAGAAGTACAATATGCCATTAATTGTACGACTGAATCGGTGCATATTTTTAAACATATAATTCTCAATGAAAAGGTTGCTCTGCACACAGTATTGCGGCAGAGCTTCTGGTAGACTTAGCCTCTCATGTCTTCTGTATTAGCTAACACTGTACTCAGGCTCAAGTCTAGCTCTACTTCTCGGGCTCGTTGCTCTAACAATATGGCTAGAATATCCTTATTATCATGCCAGAGTTGTTCAGCTATTTGGGCTGCATTTCTTTGTTGCACAGCCTTCTCAAGTTCTACACTTACGTCTAGAAGTTTGAGAGCCTTAGCCTTCAATGCTTTCTGTTTCGTGGCTAGCATTTCTTTAGCCTCTACATATTTATCTTCATAGCTTTTATTCAC
>TARA_R110000823_G_scaffold308340_1_pt1 | contig 15572 bp, 20 predicted proteins | sample TARA_R110000823 | Tara Oceans TARA_R110000823 (sample SAMEA4397722) | marine metagenome | biome: Polar Biome; feature: [DCM] deep chlorophyll maximum layer (ENVO:01000326); material: water (ENVO:00002006), including particulate matter (ENVO:01000060) such as... | depth 20 m | reverse complement strand
TATTATTCTTTTCACCATCTGGAACTGTATTTTCTCTATCACGCCATTTCATATAAGCATTTCCCATTTTGTATATATTACATTTAGATAATAATATTATTAATAATTTTTATTTAACTTTGGTTTTTTTTTATTATCAATTGGTTCTTCACTATCAAATAAATAATCTAATTTAGGTTTGAATTGAACTTTCTTTTTAATTTTTGTTATCTTTTTAGCACCATAATCAAAAACATCAACTTCTTTTATTTCTTTTTCTTTACCAGCATTCTTTATAGATTTTTTTTGAAGCATCGGATGTCTGTCTGGTAATTCATGTTTTTGTTTTCTACTAGTTTCAATTGATGGTAATGTAAATGTGTTCATACATTTTCTATTCTCCCTTTCAATATCCATTATGTATATATATAATTAGTGAAGAAATTAATTTAAATTAAAATAAAATATCTTATGTATAATATATAAAGATGTTAATTACAATTTACAACAATCAGTCAAAGACTTCTTTTCAGCAATACTTTAAAGAAAATATGATAATACCTAAAAACGCTTCTATATGTTTAACAAATGCTTTAATACCTATAGACCATACTTTTATATTAAATGAAACATATAGTATAGCAGTTGTTGTTAATCAGAATAATGCTGTCCCCTTTAATGTAGCATTAGCAAGTGGTTCTTATTCTTTATCTGGTTTTATGAGTTATTTTGAAACACAATTTAAAACAGCACTAGATAATGTATTAGCACAAATAAAAGTAGATTGCTCTTATAGTGGTAGTGGGACAAAGTCTGGTGTTTTAGATTTTTCTTTTACCGGACAAAGTTTATTTTATGACCAGATATTTAATTACGCTTTCGGAACAGAAGATTACACCACTTCTATGAATGTAAAAATAGCACCTACATTAATTACAACTGGTGCTGGTGGTCATAGTATATTTCAGAACTATACAGCACCCAATTCATATATGGGAACAAATCTTTTAAGGAAAGATGGTGTTGATGTTAATAGTTGGGGTAAAATTAATTTTTCAATTATGCCTATAAGATTTTGGTTAAAGTCATCAGATAAGGGGGGAACATATCAACCACCAGTTCCATCTAATGATAAGTTTAGTTATGCTATGTTGAGTTTTGAAAATAATAATTCATCATTAAATAAAAATTATTGTTTTGTTGTTTCAAATGGTAATCCAACCGCTGAAGGTGCTATTACTGATAATACATTTCCACAATTCTTAAACTTTGGTAATGCTGAAATAATTGTTATGGTATGTAATGAAACTAATGGGATATATACCGCTGGTAATATTTATGTAGCAGAAAATGATGGAACTGGTGCTGGATCTGTTCAAGTAGTTTCTAATGCTTTTGTTAAGGGTGATACATTTGGAATATGTTTAGAAGATGGTAATGCTCCTTACTATAATATTAAAAGTTCTGGAACTACTACATGGACTGGTGTTGCTGTTCCAACAAGCACTACAAGAAACACAGCATCAAATACTAAAACATATAGATGGGGTTTCTCACAATATGGCGGTGGTGTTGATACAATCGCTAAAGCAGTTATTAAAAATATCTATGGATCATTTTATCCAGATAATGTTGAAGTAAGTAATTTTGGTCAATACCTTAAACTAACTTTTCCAGCACAACTAGCAACAGATTTAGGTATAAATAATGTTGAACAAGAAAATGATGTATCTGGTGTGAATATTGTCGGATTATCATTTGATAATGATACAGATGTTTTAATTGGTGGTGATGATTCTTCTGATAAACTAGTTCCATACTTAAATCTCCAGTGCCTAAATCTTCCAGTAAATAGTTTTTCAACTACAGATACAAATGAAATTGGTTTATGTTCTTCTAAAACAATTGCTTCAATTCCCAGATATGCTTACGATGGTTCTTTTAAAAATAGTGATAATGTAGTATATAATCCAGTTGTTCCAAATGAAATAAAATTAAATAATTCTGAAGAAATATCTATTAGTCAGTTAGAGTTTAGAATCCAAGGTTGTGATGGTCAATACCCACACGACCTAGCATTACCACAATCTTATGTTCTTGAAATAAAAAGTAAAGATGAAAATAAAAATAATAGTTATTAATCAAAAGTAATTGTTATGGGTGTATCAAGTTTCTTATAAGTAAATATTGGTTTAACTTTCTTCGGTCTTCCAGCAGTTCTTTTTAAATCTTTAACACTATACTTCTCTTTATTTCTCAAATAATAATCTTTGAAATATTGTTTTCTAGTTTTATTTTTAATATTATCCATTATATAATATATATATAGAAAAAAAATATATAATTACTTTTTAGTTTTATTTACAGAATTATTATCTATATATATATTATATAGAATGAAAAACTTTAGTTGGATTGTTGAAATACATAACCCTACAAATCTTAATGATACAATTTGGTATTATGCCGGTGAAACTTTAGAAAAAGTTTGTAATGAATGGAAGACACAAACAAATAATAATTTTTTGAATTATCATAAATTACATAACATTTATCATAATAGAAACAAAGGAGATAATCAATTAATAAAAGTTAAGAAAGTAAAAATGAATATATCTGAAATAGAAGTTGCTAATTAATTAAATATTTTTCTTTATCTTTTAATATTTCTTCAAGAATAAATTGTATCTTTTTTAAAGATATTATTTCTACAACTTCACAATATTTTTCTTTACTCATTCTAAAACATTTAGAACAAACATTACCAATATAATATAAGTTATAAGTTGTTTTTCTTATTCTGGAATTACACACATTACAATTAGTCATTTATATATACATAGAAAATAATTATAGTATATTACATAAATTATATTTCTTTTTTTTAATATTCATTTTACGGATTTTAAATTGTAATAAAGCACTATCTCTACACTTTTCAATTTCAATTAATTCTTCATTATCTGTATCACTATCTGTATAATAATAAAATAATTCTTCCAAAAATAAATTATTCATTTTGTGTATAATATATATATAGATATTTTTTTTCTGTGTATAATATATACACATGAGTGATTACGGAAGAGTTCCAAAAATGGATCTAGCACCAGACCCTAAAACAGAAGAAAAAGAAATATTTGAAGTTAAGGAAAAAGAACCAGTTAAGGAAGTTTCTAAAGAAGATGATAAAAAAATTAAATTGAAAGAACATCTAGCACGATGTAGAATTAAATCAGCACAAGTAAGAGCAGAGAAAAAAGCAGATAGAATTGCTAATAAGAAACCTAGGGGCAGACCAAAGAAAGTAGTTGAAAGTAATTTAGAAATGAGTGTTCAACCTATAGAAGAAATATCAACACCAAATCCCATACCACAGAAAGAAGAAGAAGTATTTAAACAAAAACCAAAAGAAGAATTACCACCCCAAGTTGAATTAATTGAAACACCAAAAGCACCACCAAGTAATTCTATGTTTGATATGGATATGTTATTAAGTAAATTAGATGAAAGAATGGATACTAGATTAAAAAACTTTCAACCACCACCGCAACAATCTTATCAACAACCACCCCAAAACTTTTATCAACCACCACAATTTAATGAACAACAGATAAGAGAAGATGAAAGAAACAGAATGAAACAAGAACGAGATAAAAAGAAACAAGAAATTGTAAATCAAAGAACCCAACAATATTATAAAAAATTACCACCAGTTTCTTATGTTAATAGTGAAAATCCTTGGGACAATCTTTTGAATCCAAAAAGATATTCTTAAATACTTGAATATCTAGTTAATTTATTTTTATTTTTTTTTAATGATTTCGTTTTTATTTCGTTTATACTTTTATTCAAAAATATTAATTCTTGTTCTATGTTTTTCATACCGCAACAAGAAAACATTTTTCTTAACATACATTTAAAAGTCTGTCGTAGTTTCTCTTCAATTTTTGATTTTCGTAGTAATAAAATTGCTAATGCTATTAATTGTTCTTCTATTATTTCCATTTATATATATATAGATTTTTATATATATGTTAATTATATAGAATGTCTGAACCATTAGATAAATCAAAGTATGCTAAAGCAAAAGCAAAATATAAAGATATGAAACATTCAGCATATCGTTCTGGTTTGATTGTTAAAGAGTATAAAAGATTGGGTGGAACATATAGTGGTAAGAAAAAAGAGAAGAAAGGATTGAGTCGTTGGTTTAAAGAGAAGTGGGAATCACAATCTGGAAATAAAGTTTATAAGAAGAAGGGTGATATATTCAGACCAACAAAAAGAATAACAAAAGACACACCCACTACTATGAAGGAACTTACACCAGCACAAAAGAAAAGAGCGATGAATGAAAAGAAGAAGAAGGGTAGAGTATCAAAGTTTGATAAAGACAAAGAAGAATCACCAAATACAAAATCTATTAAAGAAAACTTAAAAAATAAAAATAAAAAATATTAACTATATATATAGACAAATGTCCGATTTTAAAAAAGATAAACCATTATATAAACCAAAGAAATCTGATAAGAAAGGAAAGAAGGGTATGGTATATGTTATGAAAGATGGAAATAAAAGATTGATACATTTTGGTGATAGTTCTATGAAAGACTTTACACAACACAAAGACCCACAGAGAAGGAAGAACTATCTAGCAAGAAGTGCTGGTATAACAGCAAAAACAAAAGATGGTAAAACAATTAAGACCGCTAATAATAAAAATTATGCTAATTATTGGTCAAGAAAAATCAATTGGTAATATTTAAATATATAATTAAAATATATATATATATTATAAACATTATGTTCGTCTGTGTATTTTGTGAAAAAGAATATGTATTTACATCTAATCTATGTGCTGATTGTCGTTCTCTGAAACACACCAAACTTTTGTATGGTGATAAGTTCAATTCTGTTATCAATAATGTTCTTTTAAGAAATGAAGAAGGAATTAAGAACAAAGAAAATAATGAACTTAAAAAAGAAAAAACGGAAATAGAAAATGAAATTGTTTTGAGAAATAAAGTCGTAAAAAAAAATATAATGTAATAATATATATAAGATGAATGATGAAGACTTACAATTTTACCCAGTAAAAGCAGATGAAGATGTTTATGAAAGTAAAAGAACATTTAAAGAACCATTACAGAAACCACCATTCGTTAAAATTATCGTTGGTGGAAAGGGAAGCGGTAAAACTTCCGCATTAGTTTCAGAATTAATAAGAAGTAATATGTATGGAGATAGAAAAAAAGAAGAACCAGTATTTGATGATATAATATTATTTTCCGGAACATTAGGGTCTGATAGCACCAGCAGACATTTAGTTAAAAAATGTAGTTTAGTTTCTAACACTTATAACGATGAAGATATATCACATATAGTTGATTATCAGACATCTAAAGACAAAAAAGATAGACGACACATTTGTTTAATTGCTGATGATATTGCGAGTATGATAAAGGGTAGGGAATGTGAAATATACAAACTTACTTCAATTCATAGACACCATTTAATTTCAATGTATTATTTGGTTCAAAATCCCAAAATGATCCCACCAGTGGCGAGAAGCAACGCAAGTTCTTATTATATTTATAGATTACCAAGTAGTAAAGAACAAGAAAAGATATTTGAAGATTTATCATTTTTAGGTGATTCAAAAATGATTAAAGATTTGTATGATGTATCTACTGATAAACCCTACCACTTTCTTTATGTTGATGTATTAAAGAATGAAGCGTGGAAATGGGGGGCATCTCAACCAAAGTTTTTATGGTCTAAATATAATGAGAAAGGTGGTTATAATCCACCATTTAGAAAAAATAGAAAAGAAAAAGAAGATGTTGATGAAAATAATATTATTGAAAATAATGTTAATAATTCTGATGAAGAAAATAATATATAATATATATATATATAATGAATACATTTAATGGGAGAGTTAAAATGACAAAGCAAGATAATTATAATACACCTAAAATAGCATTAGATCATTTACTAAATTATATTGATCCTTTGATGCCTATATGGATGCCTTTTTATAATGATGGTTCAGTAAAAACGCTGATGGATGATGTAGGATTTTTGGATGTTTTTCACGAAGATAAAGATTTTTTTACATATAATTTAGAAGAAAGATTAGTTATAGATAATCCGCCTTATAGTATTAAAGAAAAAGTAATAGGTCATTTATATAAACAAAATAGACCATTCAGTTTATTATTACCCATGGATACATTAGAAAGAAAATATATGTTAAAATATAAAAAAAATCTACAAGTGTTAATACCACCTATAAGATATGATTATAATAAAAAAGAAGGAAAGAAAAGTCAACCGCCTTTTAAAAGTGTTTGGATGTGTTGGAATATGAAAGAAATATTAAATACTAATAAAGAGTTAATATTTATGGAATAAAAATAATATCTAATATATATATATACAATATGGAAAACTATATGATGAATAACGGAATGGTTGGAGATAGACTATCAGCATTACAAAGAAATATTGTTGAACAAAGAAGTGATAATGTCCAAGCACAAACTGGAATAGACAATTTAAAATATGGTGGGGAAGAAGCACGAACTAGTGCTTTAGATGCTAGTGGATTATCAACTGGAATCGGTGGTGCTGTTTTTGATAAATCTGTAGAAAAAATTAAAGGATATATTTTCAAGAAAGGCAAACAAGCATTACTTGATAAAGTCCAACCAGAAGTAGATAAAATTAAACAAGCAAAAGCAGATAGACTTTCTGGAAATCAACCAGACGCAACACCACCAGAAGCACCAGAAGCACCAGCACCACCAGAAACATCTAATTTACCAGCACCAGCACAAGCAGAAGATGAATTATTTGGAAATTTACCAAGCACCCAAGCAGAAAAAGCATATGACCCATCAAAAGCATCCGGTCAAGCAGATGATGATTTAGATTTAGGTGGTGGTGGTGAAGAATTTGGTGATAATCTAGTTTCAAAAGGTGGGACACAAGTCTTACAACAAAATACTGGTGATGCTTCACAATTTTTAACCGCTAATATGAGTGAAGCAGACGCATCACTTACTGGTGGTTTAAGGGGCGGTGCTACTCGTGGCGGACAAGTTATGAGAAGTTTTGACGCTACTGCTGGTGATAGTGGGCAGAACTTGGGAAATGTATTTAATCAATCAAGACAACAATTATATAGTAAAACAGAAACTAATATACCAGCAAGACCAGCACCAGCACCAGCACAAGGAACTGGAAGCGACCCTTCAATACCACCACCAAAAGAAAATATACCAGATGCCCCAGATGTTCCAGATGTTCCAGCAACACCATTAAGACCTTCAGTAGCACCAGAAACAAATGCTTTAGATTCAGAATTACAATCTACTAGAAGTGGATTTTCTGATAAAGCGATGAGTATTTTAAAAGATGCGGGTATTGATACTGGTGATTTATCAGCAGAAGAACTTGCTAGTGGTCTTGCTGGTAAAGCATCAAGTTTATTAGGTGATACTGGTTCAACAATTTTAGGTAAGATTGGTGGATTTTTGTCTGATAGTCTAGATGTTCTCGGACCACTTGGAGAAGTTGCGGGTATTGGTATGAGTATTTATGGTGCTATTAAGGGGGGTGAAGAAGCAGATGCTGAAGCATCTGACCAAGCAAAACTAGCACAAGTATCAGCACATATTAATGATATTGGTGGAATGTCTATGGGTTCTATGTCTATTGCCCCTATGGATACAGAAAGTTTTAGGGGTGGTGGTGGTGAAGGTAATTTTTAATTTATACTGGGGATTATTTTTTATGCGTTTTTACCTAAAATAAAATATATAGGTATATTATAAAATGGTTGTTTCTGAATTAAAGTTTTATAAAAATCTTTTACAAAATGGATTCTATTGGAATAGGGGTTTAAAAGAAAAAGAAAATTATGCTAGGAAGAATGAAATTAAAGCATTCATTAAACCATTAATTAAGAAACAAAAGTTCAAAGAAATTAATGATTACTTTAAGAATAATAATTTGAATATTTATAGGCAAAATTGGTATGATTATGATAAAGAAGTTATTTATCAATTCTTATCTGATACAGATGATGAAGAATGATAATTTTATATTTTTTTTTTTTTTAATATCTTATTATAATAATATGAATTGTTATAATAAAGTAAATGGTCATCGTTGTTATTTTTGTTGTTGGGGTAGAACTAATAATATATTCTATTACTTATCTTTGGTTTTTAAGAAAATCTTTAACATTAAATTATTAGAAAATGTAAATGTTTGGTAATTAAAATATTATTTATGTATATATATATAATGAAAGTTTTAGAATTATTTAGTGGGACACATTCTATTGGAAGAGTTTTAAAAGATAAGGGTTGGGAAGTAATAAGTTTAGACAGAGATATGAATGGTAAAAGTAAATTATATGAAGGTTATGATAATTCAGATAATCATATAAAAGAAGATATAATGACTTGGGATTATAAACAATTTAATGAAGGTGATTTTGATTTAATAACAGCATCACCAGTATGTCTTTTTTGGTCTAGATTAAGAAATACATGGATAGGTAGAAAATCAAAAGCAATTAATCCAGATGGATCTATTGTTAAAAAAGAAGATTTACAAAGAGATATTGATATGTATGGGAAACCGATGGTAGATAAAGTAATAGAAATTATAGAATATTTTAAACCAAAAAATTGGTGGATAGAAAATCCTTCTACTGGACTTATGAAAAATTACATAGAAGAAAAACACCCATTATATAATACTTATTATGACTTTGATTATTGTAAATATTCAGATTGGGGTTATAAGAAATCTACTAGATTTTGGACAAATATCACAGATGTTAATGCTTTAAGATGTAAAAATGATTGTGAAAATATGATAACAATTAAAACACAAGATGGAGCAATTCATTCTGGATATAAAACACCAATAAAAGCAAAAACAAGAACACTACATAAAAATCCGATAGGCGATCAAAACAAAGCAAATGATAAATGTAATAAAGAAAAAAAATTAAGGGTGGGACATAAAAAATCAGCAGATGGTGGTAGTAGTGGTAAGGGTATAAGAAAATCAACAACTGGAACAAAAAGTAAGTATGAAAGATACAGAGTTCCACAAAAGTTAATTGAAGAATTAATTTCTCATATAAGTATATAATAAATATGTTGTATAAATGTTTTGTTGGAAATGGTAATGTAGTATGTCCAAACTCAAGTCATAATCCAGAAAACCCAAACTATAAAAAAGAACTAGCAAAGGATAGGAAAGCATATAAACACATTCCAAAATCTCAAGATGGTCGTGGAAGACCTAAACAATTTTCAAAAGAACAAAATAAAAAAAGAGAAAAAGACGCAAGTAAAAAGTCTTATGCTAAAAGAAAGAAGGAAGGAAAAGTTAAAGTTAATAAGAAATCATCACCACAACCGAAAGCAGAAATCAAGAAAGGAAAGTTTGTTGTATCATTTGATTGATATTTACATATTCTATTGTAATTTTTTTTGTTTTTATTATTTTAAATAATATCTATAGTATATTATATAAAATGAGCAAAAGATATTTAAGTATAGCATCTTCAAATGGCGGTTCTGGGACATTCGGATTCAGTAAGGGAAATCCGCAGTTGAACTTCTTGGTAAGTAATGCTGGTATATTACAGACTCAAGAATTAAGACTTCAAGGAACTTTTAAAAGAGTTTTAAATACAAATAATGCCGGATTAAACGAAGTTTCCCAAGCAACTGATTGTAATGTAGATGGTTTCATAGGTGTTCAGAGTTGTATAGGAACATTAGATATAGCATCAAGACAATATAGTAATAAATCATTAGAGAGTATCCAGAATTATCCAAAACTTGTTGGTAATTTCATGTCTGGTCTTCATTCTAAATCTGGATTAGAAACACAATTATATCACGAGCAAGGAAGTCGTGGTTATGGTGTTAATACACCAGTTGAAAACCCCCATTATAATGATACAAATGCTTCAACATCATATTCTGATGCTGGACAAGTTCTTGCTAATCGTAAAGTTTATTGTAATACAAATGGTTTTGATTTTGATATAAGATTAGTTGCTGGTATGTTTATGTCTGAAGATTTAGATTTAGAAAATATTGGTGGTCTTTCTATTACTATTAATCTAGCACCAGATAGTAATGTGTTATACGGAGCAACCGCATCAACTTACCATTATGAAATTGATAATCCAAGATTAGTATGCCCAGTTATAACAAAGACTGCCCAACAGCAATTACAAGCATCACAGACCCCTTCACCAGTAATTAACTTCTTATCATTCACAAGTTTATATAATACTATTACTTCTACTGATAATCAAGTTGTTCATAAGGTTTCACTTCGTGGTGTTATTAGTTCTATGTCTAATTTTGTTCCTACTAGTTATATTAATAATTTTAGTGAAAATGGAAATGCCCAATATAACCCAGCAATTGAAAAATTAGTATATAATGTTTCTGGTAAAAGATTTCCTTATGAATATTCATTACAAACAGATTATAATCAGCAATCAACTTTTGGAAATCAACCATCTACATTTCCGCAAGTATTAAGAAATTATTTGGATAGTTTCAGAAATAGTAAAGACATTAAGAAATCTTGTTTGAATCCACTTCTATGTGGTTCTGATTCCCAAGTAGCAAAACACGGATTATTTGGTATTGGTGCTTCTTATGATGCCGTAAGTAATGCCGGAATACCAGCACAAGTAGATACTTTAGGATTTGAAATACAATCTAAATTAATGAACCCAGCAGAACACGATACAGCAATTGGTGCTTGTGTCCCTATAAATTATTCTTGTTATACTTATTATCTATGCCGTAATAGTGTTCAAGTTATTCAAGGACAAGGAATACAAGTTGTTCAGTAATTTTCTTATTGTAATTTTTTTTTATTTATTTCTTTTATAAAATATCTATAGTATATTATATAAATATGAATAATGATATGAATAATATGCTTCCAAGTGTTTTACAAACAAATGCTACAGATGAAAACCAATCTACTATGGTAGAAAGTGTTATACAAGAAGCAAATACCCATAGTTGGGTTAAACAAAGGTTTGGTAAATCTCGTTTTGTTTTACAGAAAAAAGGAACAGCACTAGCACCTAATGGTGCTTTGATATGGAAGTTTAAGTGGTCTGCTTATGCTTCTGGAACTGATAGGACTTGTTCTGCTTTGAAACTTGATGGTGGTGTATCTGCTATTGAAAATTGTAGATTATATCTAGGTGGAAAACTTATTTCAGAAGTTCGTGAAGTTGGTCAGAGAATTGCTCTTGATAATTCTTTTATTCCTTACGATGCCCAAGTTGAAATACTTGATGAAAAAGTTTCTTCCAATCGTCAGTTTTCTGTTTCAAGTGCTGGTCTTACTACCCTAGCAACAGACCCTAATAGCACAAAAGTGGGACATCGTGGTATTAATGATACAGAAAGTGCTAATGTAGAATGTAGTGTGAAATTAGATCAACTTTTTCCAGTTCTTAAGGATACTATGCTTCCATCATTTTTAGAAGGTGATATTATAATTGAAATAGATTGGAATGGAAGATTTACAGAATGTTTTAATGAAGTTGCTGATGCTGATGCTGTATGGACAGATACTTTAAGAGATGTAGAAGTTGTAAGACCACGATTACATCTTAACTACATTACTATGGCGGATGAAGTAGCAAATGCTTTAAAACAAGATATTATGGGTTCTACTGGTATGACTATACCATATAGGGAACAAGTATTAGTTAAATCTGTTCTTAATGCTATTACTACCAATTCAACCGCTGGTTCTCAAGATGTAGAATTAGGATTTAATAATAGAAGTGTTATGAAATTATATGTTCAGAAACAAAGTAATCTTGCTAATTCTTTATTAAGAAAAACACGCAGTGATGGTTTAATTCAAGAAGAATTACAATTAGTTGTTAATAACAGAAATATTTTTGATAGAGAAGTTAAAAAGACTAGTGAAATGTATTCTTATTTAGGACAGACTGCTGAAAAACCAGCATATATTCTTGCTGGGTCTTATGGTCAAGTTGGTTTATTAGGTGCTGATGTGAATGCTGTTCAGAATACTTTTGTTGATACATTTTCACCACCATCACAATCAACCGCAACCACAACAACTATTGCTGGTGTATGTAATAATCTCCAAGGAAGAAAAAGATATTTAGGAATTAATTTAGGTAAAGTACGAAACCAAGATACACCACAGAATAGTATGAGAGTTGGAGAATCACCCATGATATTAAGAGTTAATAGAAATACTGCTACATTAGGAGATGAAACGACCACATCTAATAGTGCTGAAAGTAAAGGAGCATACAACTTAAATATTTGGGTTGAATGTGTTAAGGTTCTAATGCTTAAGAATGGTAAAGTTGATTCTATGAACTTATAATTTTTTATTTAATTTTTTATTTAATTTTAATTTAATTTAATTTAATTTATTTAACAATTAATTGTTTTTAAATAAATTAATACATAGTATGGTGTAATATAAAAAAAAAGTATAGTTTTTTCTTATACTGGGGATTATTAATTGTGTAATTATACAGAAATTAATATCTTTAGTAATTATATACAAATGAATAATTACTCTGATTTTAAGTTTCTCAAATCTGGTTTCCAAAATCTTGATACTGGTAAGTCAATTGATTTAGGCGACTTCACAACAAAGACTGGTAGGTGGTCTTCTAACTTTAAGAAACAACTAGCAGAAATGTCTGGTGCTGATTTAAATACTATATCTAGGAAATATAATATAGATAGTAAAGAATTAATTAATATTATTCCGAAATATACATCTAGAAAAAATACAATCTATGATACAGAAAGAAATAAGTTTTTCAATCTCAAATACTTTACTACTAAAAATGATGCTAATAAATATATTATTAAAGATGGTGTAGCAACAAAACAAATACAAGTAGAAAATACTAGTGTTGGATATTCAAATAAGATACAAGGATTATTAATTAGATTAGGTGAAAGTGAAATACCACAAGTTAATGTTGATATGACCAAGATTACTTTAGAAACATTATTTAATTTATTACAAATTACATTACAAGGAAAAAAAATTATATCATCAACCATAGGTTCTAATGAATGGATTACATTAAGTGCTAAAACATTATACGATTTCAAAACAAAAAATAAATATGTTAGGAAAGGAAAACTTACTGGTAGTGAATATGACTTTTTAGTAGATGCTAAAACATCTTTAATTAAGATACAAATTGTTAATGAACAAACAAATGGTAATCAAATTAATGGTGGTAATTTCTTTAGACATAGACATACACTTACCGGACTTAATATTGGTGTTGATTTAGATATTTTTGGTGAAAAAGATTGTATGTTAAAACCGAAATTACATGATAGTCAAGGAGATACTACACTTAGTAATATAAAAGAATTAAAACCACATATGGACAATTGTCTCATTATAGCATTAGAAGAAAGTAAAGTATTAGAAGAAAGTGAAATTAGTTATGCTAAAACATTAGTAAAAGATAGAATGTTTCCAAAATGTAGAATAAAAGAATTAGTAGAACATTTAGATATTACTATTATGTTAAGGTTTCTTAAAAATGGTAAAGTATTTACTGATAGATATGGTAAGGGTGAAAGAGAAATACAAATTGGATTACTTGATGACCATTACTTTATTATTAAGGATTTACAATTTACAAGATATTATATTGAAAATTATTTTGAATTACTAGATAAGGATATAAAAGATAAACATAAAATATTTAAGAATAAAGGTAAGAAGGGTTATGAAAGAAGTGATAAAAGATTTATTAATTCATTTACATTTGTAAGAATATTATTAGATAATAAAGAAACACATTTAACACCAATAGATTACAACGACCCAGAAATACTTAAAACACAATATGGTAATAAAATGACTAATATAAAAGATTTAGAATATGACCAAAATGTTTCTTTAAGAATAAATGATTTATCAAAACAAGAAATTGAAAATATGATTGAAGAATATGGTAAAGTTTATTTTAAATGTTCTGGTGAAGAGTTTGAAGAAAAAATGAAAGATTTATCTTGTGATACAAAAAGAAAATTAATGAGTTGTAAAAAATCATTATCTAAAAATAAAGAAAAATATATAATATATTTTGATTTTGAAACTTATTCAGATAGTAAAGATAATGGAATACATAAACCATATCTTGCTTGTTATGAAACACAAGATGGAATTAAAAGAAGTTTTGTTGGTAAGAAATGTGCTAGGGAATTATTAAATAACTTACCGGAAATACCAAAACAATATAAAAATAGAATAATGTTAATTGCTCATAATTGTGGTTATGACTTTACATTTCTTTTTGATTTACTATCAAACCCTTCACCAATTACCCAAGGTTCTTCATTACTTACTTGTGAAGCACAATATTATAAAAATAATTATGATGGTTCATTAGATCAAAAATATGGTATTACATTAAAAGATAGTTATAAAATTATACCAAAGAAACTAGGAGATTTTGGAAAGTGTTTTAAATTGGAACAAGGAAAGGAAGTTATACCTTATAAAATGTATAACAAAGAGTTTAGTGAAACTGGAATAACTAATTATATCAAAATAGAAAAAGCAAAACAATATGTTATTGATGAATGCGGTGAAGATAAATTACAAACATTTATGGATAATGCTATTAAATGGAATTGTATTTATGAAGATAAAATAAATATTATAGAATATTCTAGAAGATATTGTGAAATTGATTGTGATGTTCTACACAAGGGATATAATATATTTCGTGGTTGGATAAAAGATTTATGTAATATAGATATTGATAATGTTTTAACTATTGCTTCAACTGCTAATAAATATATGCTTCAAGAAGGTGCTTTTGAAGGTGTATATCAATTAGGGGGATATGTAAGGGAATATATACAAAGATGTGTGGTTGGTGGTAGAACTATGTGTAATCAGAATAAGAAATGGAGAACGAACATTAAGATGGCGGATTATGATGCGGTTTCCTTATATCCTTCTGCTATGTATAGAATGTTAGGTTATTTAATGGGAAAACCAAAAGTTGTTAAAGATTTATCTTATGATTTCTTATCTAAACAAGATGGATATTTTGTTAGAATAAGACCGACAATTGTCGGAAAGAAAAGACAATTTCCACTTGCTTCTGTTATGACTGATAAAGGTGTTAGAGATTTTACAAATGATATTATTGGAAAAGAAATATATATTGATAAAACTACACTTGAAGACTTAATTAAATATCAAGAAGTTGATTTTATTATACTTGATGGTTATTATTATAATGAAGGACATAATCCAAATGTAAAGACTATTATTAAACACTTATTTGATTTTAGGGTAAAATTAAAGAAAGAAGGCAACCCATCACAAGAAGCAATTAAATTATTAATGAATAGTTCTTATGGTAAGACCATGTTAAAACCAATTTCAACAGATACTGAAGTTATTAGTAAAACTAAAAAGAAAGATGGTAAATGGATTGATAATTGGAAAGAGTATTTAGAACGAAATTA
>TARA_R110000823_G_scaffold5067_2_pt1 | contig 15719 bp, 20 predicted proteins | sample TARA_R110000823 | Tara Oceans TARA_R110000823 (sample SAMEA4397722) | marine metagenome | biome: Polar Biome; feature: [DCM] deep chlorophyll maximum layer (ENVO:01000326); material: water (ENVO:00002006), including particulate matter (ENVO:01000060) such as... | depth 20 m | reverse complement strand
GCTCTATCTACATCGTATTCATTCTGAAGTTGTTGTTGTTCCAGAGTACCAGTGTTGAAAAGAGAGTTTACATCTTTTAAGAAAGAACCTTGAGCCGATTCTCCCAGTGCCCCTTGTTGTGTAGCCAAAGACCCTATCCCTGCACCTAAGTTTCCAAACAAGGTAGAAGCATTTTGACCCATCTTAACTGCATTTTCAAAAGCTCCTGCCCGAAGTTCTCCTCCAGTCTTAGCCATCTGAGAACCTACGTTTCTTGAAAGCTCTTGGTCTACAATAGCTCCTCGAGATCCACCAAAGGCACCCGCATTTACCATTTGAGAACCTATACGTGCTCTCTCTTCTTGACCCGCTTTTAAAATGTCGGCTTGTGTTGAGTCAATAACCTCTTCCGTATACGGATTCATAAATTGTTTGTAAGCACCCGGATCAGCCATATCCATTGCAGATTGATAAGCACCTAGTCCAAGATCCATCATTTCTTGTGACTTATCAAAGTAAGGATCAGCCTTACCAGTGCCTGCAGAACCTTCTATATAATTACCGTCAGCATCATACTGACCGCCCATCATTTCTAAGGCTCGTTGTTGTGCATCTGTAAAACCTATAATATCGGGAGGAGCAACACCACCTATAGTAGATTGAATAGGATTACCAGATTGATCAAGGCTATTCTCCATAAGAGGATTACCAAATTCATCCAGCATCTCGTTACCATCAGCATCGAGAACTGCTTGTTGGTCATAAACTGGATTACCGTCAGCATCTGTAACAGGCTTACCATATAAAGGAGATTCTGCCCCAATACCTGTAGCTTCGCCAGTTTCGGGATCCACGCTATAAATGTTTGAGAGTAAGTCTTTTATAAAATTTTCTATATACTCCGGTTGGAGCGTCATACTTTTATTTACTGTGCTATCAACCATTACGCGCTCCCCTCAAGCTGATTCATCATTCGATACATCTTGGCGGCTCCTTGTGATCGATCACCGCCTCCCGCTCCTCGAACAGCATCAGCTGTCATCACAAATTCTCCATCAGAAAGCCTTGCTTCCTGCACTGGAGCACCTCCTTGATATATCTGTGCAGGTATAGAATCACTTTTTCCACCGCCCGGACCATCAATCATTCCACCTTGTGCCACTCCCATTACACCCGCTTGTGGTCTTGTGGGTTGCATGTATCTATAATCGGGAGCAGGAGTTCCTCTGTAGTCTGGATTTCTTTCTCCGCTTGCAAACTGTCTTTGCTCAAAATCACTAAGAGGATTTTTTCTATTGGTTATACTGTTAAGAAAACCTCCAACAAGAAGAGAGTTTAATGGGTTATCAGAATTTAAACCAATAAGGTCTTGCATAAAATTTCCCATACCCGCCTGTTGCTGTTGTTGTGGACTTAAAGCAGCAAACATTGCATTGTTACCTTGACTCTGTGGGTTAATATAGTTTTGACCTGCTCCTCCTCGAGTATCCCTCCGTGTATTGCCACCGCCACCACCGCCAATATTAAACATGTTAGAACCGCCACCACCGCCACCTAACATATTACCTAACAACATTGCTTTTGGATCCGACTGCATGAAGGCTCCTAGACCTGATGTAACAGCGTCTTGAAAGCTACCTCCTTTAAACAAGGTTCCTACACCTTGTACTGCAGCGTAACCTTTAGGACCACCCGCTAAAAAACCAACAACGTTTGCTAGGGTTTCAACAATGCCTGGATTTTGTGCCATAATGTCTCCTTTAATCCACAGTATCAAAGTTTTTTCTAAAATACTATAATATTTTTACGATGTTACTACAGTTACCGTTCCTACAGTTCCCGCCATTACATTTGTTCCTAAGTGAGGAGAATGACTTTCACAAACTTTCACATACCCACCATCATTAAATAATGCTCCAACTTCTAAACCACTATCTCCAACTTGTAAATTAGTAAGTACAAGTCCTGTTAGTCTTCCTTCGCCTGCTTGTTGTATTTGATCTAAGTAAACTGCAAAGTTTCTAACAAGTGTAGCAAAGTATTGAGGATCGTATTGTCCAGGAGGTATTGGAAAAAACGGCAGTGAAAGGTTTCTTGACATTACCTTCTCCCATCAGGCCTTATATCTAGTCGAGGGGAACCTAGTTTCCAACCAACTCCAGTATTAGAAGAGTCTACTCTTAGAGCAAAACTTCTTCCTCGCAATCTTAATCTAGCATCTTGTGTAAACTGTTCAACTGGAACTGTAGCTGATTTTGTAATAGTAGAGCTATCCGATTGAAGGTAAACACCCCCTGGTGCATTTCTAGTTTTAACTGTTAATGTAGCTTCAGAACCATTAGCTGAGTTTCTAAATGTTATATCTGGAATAATACGACTGATAAAACTAAAGTTATTTCCATCTCCAATATCTATTTGACTTGACTCGATGTGAGAAGCGATAGCCGTAGATGGATTAGTAGTCCCATCATCATCACCAATCTCATGATTATACAGATAACCGTCAGTGTTAGCAGCAATAGGCAATTCACTTACACCTCTATCCATCCAAGCTGTTCTGGAAAGAGAACCAACAAACCAAAGTTTTTGTTGATAATTGTATACCACATAACGATCTACTTCACCTGAGTTTGTAGATGGATAGAACCACCATATTTCTGAAAACCCTGCATTTGCTGCGGCAAATACTTTTTGAGCTTCTGACTTGTTAAAGTTTGAAAACACAAAGTCTCTTACTGTGCACGGTATTTTTTGCACAGCACCTGCGTAAACGTAAAAGTCATTTAATCCCATCCAGAAAACAGAATCCTCAATAGCAACGTATGCTCGAGGACTTCGTATCGAAATGTTTTCTGAAATAATTTGAACTCCAAAGGTAACTGGTGGTCCTAAGAATTGCATCGTATAAATAGAAGTATCAGTAAAAACTAATATTTGCTGTCGTGTTTCAACGGCACAAACAATTTCTGATCCAGAACCAAGTCTTAACTCGCCAGCTGTATTTGTAGTTTTTGTTCTCCAATCGGTTAAAGATTCTTGAGTCGAGAACCTTATAATTAAAGGATCTTGTGTTCCTATGTTTGCTTCGGGATCGCACCCAAAAGCAATAACATGTCTATCCCGATCTGACACCATTACTTGAGTAGCTATTGTTGGAGCAAGGTCTGATCCACCTAAAGAGTTTAGTTCCACGGCTCTACCGTTTAAACCATTTCCTTTATCCCAATAGAATATCCCACCGTTACGAACATTAAGGAGAAGATTCTCACCAAAGTTATCATGTGTCCATATTCTTAAAACACCAGTCGTTCCAACATTTGCACCACTATCCCAGTTAGGACCTGGTGATATACCATACGGACTTGCTCCCCAACCATTACCGCCAACACTTGTATCTAAACCTTTGTTTATTTGATATTTAGCTACGCAACTACTTCCTCCGTTTCCTGAGTCAGAAGAGTTTGCAGCTACGGGAACTGGAGTATAGGCACCATTAACAGTAATTGTAGATACGGTGTTAGCCTCTCTTGCTATAATGGTAAATGTATTTGCATCAGTAATAGTAGCTATTTCATATTCTTGGTTAATCACAGCTTCGGTAATGTTACCGCCTAAAGTAGCTGTTCCGCTAAAAGTTACGAAGTCTCCTACTACTGCACCATGATTTTGTTCTGTTACTGTTATAGTGCTTGAACCATTTGTGGCAGCAAAAGTTGCATCCCCTGCAGCCGTAGTTAAACGTAAAGGCGTAATGTCGTAATACGCTTCCCCTTCTTCTACATAGTATTTTTTGTGAGTGCCAACACCGATAAACTTTTCTAAGGCCAAAGTTTGCCAAGGATGTAAAGCTCTGCAAGTACCAAGGAACGAGTTGCTTCCTACCTTAGTCCACCCACCTATTTTTTCTGGAAACCCAAAAGTAAATCTTACCTTATCACAATCGTTCCATCCCCCCTCATTTGAGTAAGAAGTTACTTCTTTGTTTATTCCCGGTTTAAATTGTAACTTTTGTAATGGCATAACTGATCCTATGCTGAGTTGGTTGTAAGCGTACCACCCATTCCAGAATGATTTTCACAATAATAATATAAGATAGGAGCACTTGAGGCTATAGTAATCGTAGATTTTTTATTTCCTGTATCAATAGTTACACCTGTAGTGTATTCAGAACCCCCTCCATGTGTGCCATCAGATGTCGTAGAGAAACGAAGAGGATGCGAAGCACCCGCTGCAGTCCAATCAAAAATGTATGTAAATGTTTCTACACCAGGAACATTTGCTTGCTGTAGATGGTTTATAAAATATTTGTTATTACCTCCTACACTTTGAACGGTTACTGTATATGTTGCCTCTTGATGATCAAAAAGATACAGACCCGGTCGTTGGGTTGTGCCTGTATTAACTTCTCCTCCTGATGATGGTTCGTATGCGAAATAATACAATTTAGTTAAATCAAGCAAATCATTTGTTAATCCTGCAAAATTCATAGATAGACCCGCTCCATATCGTGTCATACCTCGTTCATATTTTAGTTCTCTAGCTGAGTTTGTGTCAAAAGGAGTAGCTAATGTCCATTCTGCTAAAGATGTAAAATTAGATCCTGAGCTATAATTAATACCTTGAATACTTCCTACTCTTACTTGTACAGTATATACCCTATATCCATCAGAACTTATTGCCATTGTCATTATTTTAGGAGAGCTATAAAATTTACTAACATTCGCAGTCCCAGAATTGAAATTAGCTGTTGATTGTGCCGAAGAGGTACTTGGATCCCAAGGAGTTGTACACTTTCTATGATAAATGCTAACACTTCCATTTGTGTAATAAAAATGATTACCACTTGGACTCCAAACTAATCCATAATAACCACCGCCAGAGGGTAAAGAAATCTCGGCACCAGAGTTTTGACTTGCAGTAGTTAAATCAAATGGAGTAGAACAATCCCACACATGCATTCTGTTATGATCTTTTCCAGTAACAAAATATCTTGTACCATCTGGTTTAAACCACAACGCACTAGCATCGTCATCCGCAGTTTGTTCAGATTGATTACTATCCTGATTTTGAGCTAAAGTAGTAAGATCATGGGGTGTAGACATTGTATATCTACGGACATATCCATTTGTATTTACAGCGTTACCCCTACTAAGAGTATAAACATACTGTCCATTATATGAAACATATCCTGACATAAACGGATCACCTGCAAACGATTGTAATTTGCCATGTTTTGTAGAAGAATAGATAAGGTTACTGGACGATGCCGTTATATCGTTATCTGTATCAAGATCTAATTTTACTAATCCTCTATCAAACCCAACACCAGCAGCTGCAGGGGGTGAGCTAATTTCTTGAGTGCTTAAGAATAAACTATTTCCTCCACCCACTACAGCACCCGGACCACCTATCCACATTCCTCCCCAAAGATCGCCACTTTTAGTGCTAATACTTATTGAATCACTAGAACTATAAGAAGCAGTAGACAGAGTATATGCACTAGATAAATTATATGTTAGAATACTACTTTGTGTAAGTTTATAAAATTTAGTTCCATCAAAGTTCATTGCCATGCCTAGCATCTGACCGAATTGGCCATCGCTAGGAGATTCACCTACATAACTAATAGTGCTTGTTAAATCCCATGCACTAGATAAACTATATTCTTGAATCCGATTATCTGCTGCTGAAGAGTTACTGTTTTCACGCCCTACAAAAAATTTAGTTCCATCTGGTTTAAATGTTATTCCAATAGGATAACTGTTTTGTGAAAAAGTAAAAGTACCTCCAGCACTACTACTTGTAGTCCAAGCACTGCCAGACACAATTCTTTCATAGACTTTACCATTTTGTCTTCCAATCATGTAATATCTTGCACCATCTGGTTTCCACCAAAGACCATAAAACATTTGATTGTCGAGACCAGTAAAGTCTTGAGCACCATTATAATAGTCATTCCCTATGACCGTATGAAGATCATAGGAAACGCCAAGAGTTAATGTTACAAGTTTGTCGCTATCTGAATCTAAAAAATAAATAGATTTACCATCTATAGACGCATCATTGTTTCCCTCTCTGATATAAAATTGACGAACTCTTTGTCCACCAATTTGACTATTGCCCCAAGGGTCACTTATAGATCGTCTATTTAAAAGAGTTTTATCATTCCAATAAGATTGCCAACTCATTCTGTTTACAGGACTGCCTAGAAAAGCATATCGTTCTATGTTTTTAGCAGAGCCTGCTGGCTCTCCACTCGCTCCTGCAGCCATTAATTTTAATGCAAGCAAACTCATGTCGTTACCCCATTGCTTGACCCGCTACAAAACCATACCATATTGTTCCTCCATCAGTACTAAAAAATACAAAAATATCTACGGCATTGGCTGTTGCTGTTAACGTTGGAGCCGTAGCAGCGGGCCAATCTACAGTCGACGGGAAGGTAACAGTGTAGTTATTTCCTCCAGAATCTTGTTTAATCTTAAGAGTAAACGCACTTACAGACCCAGAAGCTGCGGGGTTTGTAAAACTAAGAGTCGTAGCTTCAGACAACACCGTTTCAAATACTGTACCTGTTCTGCAATCTAATGCAGTTGCGTTAACTGAAGAAGATACTGTATTTGTATTTTCCGTAATTCCTTGACCAAAGCCTACAACTCCTGCTGAACTAATAGACATTCTTGTATTTGTTTCAATGGCAGTAGTGCCTATTTTAAAAGCGTCTCCATCACCATCATCGACACCCATTGTAAATGTTTGCGTTCCACCTAATGCAAAAGATAAGAAAGGATCTCCATCAGCAGCAGTATTGTTTACAACTAATCCTGTTGTTCCTCCTGCACCACCTAATGTTAGACTTACGTCAGCCGTATGGGTTAAATTAATATCGTTATCTGCACCAAAGTTAACAACCGCTCCATCCGATTGAAGACTTATATCATCATCTACAAATAAGTCTGGAATAGCTAATGTAGCGGTAGCGTCCGTTACGATAGCCCCTGATCCTCCACCATCAAAATAACAAACTTTAGTTTGACCGTTTGCTATAGTAACGCCTGCACCAGTGCCTTGTTTTATAACAATGCTTTGATTTCCAGTTGTAACGTTCTCTATTATTTGAACTCTATTATTTGTGTTTGGTAAAATTTCAAGATTTCTAGTTTGAGTTAACGTAGCTGAAGACGTTACTTTAAAATACATTGCTCGAGCAGGATCTGAGGTTGGAGCGTCTGCTACCGTTGTTGCTTGATTGTCATCTAGAGCAAAACAATTCTGTGTTGCATATCCCAGAGATTCCCCAATTAACTGTAAGTTAGCATTTGTCTTAGTGCCCCACGTTCCCGTTGCCTCTCCCGTGCCAATTTCTTCTAATCTAAGATTATTAACATATGTACTCATCTTCTATTCCTTATGCTGCATCTTCATCCCAGGTCGTATCGGGATCTGGCGTAACTTCTGTCCAAGTATTTCCTGGGCTTGGAGTATTGTCTACCCAATTACTTCCTGTAAATGGCACTAGTTCTGTCCAAGTACTTCCCGGTGAAGGTGCTATATTGCCCCAACTTGTACTTGGTGCGGGTATAATCTTGCCCCAAACTAGCACACCTCCTACAGAAGTGGAAGCAGAAATTCCATCAAGGTATATTTTTGAACCAAAGTTTACCGTAACAGAGTTCGTTCCAGTGGTTACTTGTATGCCCGTAACCTCTACGGATTTACCTATACTAACAGTAGCAGCACCAACAGTTGCTGTTGCTTCAGTAGGAGCTGTAAGGTTTACCACTACATTTTGTATAGCTACAACGCTAACAGGACCAACTTGTCCTACTGGTACAAAAGCATCATTTGTTACATCTACAAGTATTCCTTGACCTTCAACGACAGTTACACTGTCCGTTTGTCCAGTTCCCGCTACACCAACGGCAGTTAAAGATTCGTTAATAACAACGGTAACAGATCCAACGCTTCCAGTACTAGCAACTCCAGTAACGTCTACTGATTTACCAATGCTTACAGTAACAGGATCAATTTCTGTAGTGCCTGCAACGCCACTGAGCATTTCAAACGTGTTGCCTACAACGACAGTACTAGCAACTCCAGTAACACTAACATCTATTCCTTGACCAAGAACAAGAGAAACATCTCCAACATCTGTCGTTGCAGAAGCTCCGTTTTGAGTTTCAAAAGTTTGACCTACGCTTGTAGTTGCAGACAAACCAGTTAAACCTACGCCTACGTTTGGAATATTAACAGTGCCTACACCTGTTGTGCCTACCGTTGTATTTAAATTTACACTTCCATCAGTTACTGCAAAGGCTTCATTAGTAAGTCCTGTGGCAGCAACCCCAGTTAAACTTATTCCTACGTTTGGAAGACTAACAGAACCAACTTGTCCTGTAGAAGAAACCCCAGTTAAGTTAACTATTACATTCGATGTAACTACAGTTGTAACAGTGCCTACACCTGTTGTGCCTATTGATCCATTTTGTGTTTCAAAGGTATTACCAATCTGTCCTGTAGAAGCAACACCTGTAGCATTAAAAACAGAACTTCCAGTAGACGTAACGGATCCCACCGCACTTGTTGCAGCAACCCCAGTTAAACTTATTCCTACATTCGGAATAGTGACAGTACCTACGGAACTTGTCATGGAAGGAAGCGAAAGTTGTTCTAGCCCCCAAGCTCCACTGTTCCATGAACCTTCTCCCCAACCAGAAAGAGGAACGACTATATTAAGTTCTACTGTAACTCCACCTTGGAGTTGTCCTGTAGTTCCTATCCCAGTAACGGGGACATTAATTGGAATAGAACCTATTGCAGTTCCTACGGAACTTGTCGCTACAACTCCAGTTACGTTAACTGCAATGTTAACGGTTGGTTGGATAGTGTTAGCTCCTAAAGGTCTGGTTGCTAGAGGTATAAATCCTAACATTTATCTCTCCTACACAGCGAACTTATTGTCTAAATACTCAACAAGAGTATTACATTCCGCATCTGTATACGGACGATTAGCATAAGCACTAGCTATTAAACGCCATGGATACATGGTACTCCAGTATAAGTAATCATTGAAGACAGGTCTACCTTCAGTTGAATTTTTAATTCCATAAGCAGTACTTCCTTGAAAACTAAAACCACCTTTTGTAGCGCTCCCCGATAAAGCACCAGTACTATAATTTCTAAACCTAGCCCAATAATATGTGTCAGTAGTTGTTTGTCTAATCACTACTGAGTGAATCATGTTACTCCCATAATTAAAACCAGCGGCAGCTGTAGCATAATTTCCATAATTTCCATTAGAGTATGTGATTCCAGAAGGTCTTCTATATTGATAATAGTTTTGAGCTTGTTGAAAAAATATTTGAGGACCTCTGTACTCTGTTCCAGAATCTAAGTTTACGTTTCCTGCTGTGGAAGTAACAGCGGCAGCTCCAGTAGACATACCAAAATATGTCCAGGGTCTACCCCAACTGTTAGTTGTTGTTTCAGGACTACTAACCATAAGAAAAGTAGACCCTCCATTAGCTAGTACTTCGGCTCCATTCATACTGTTTACGTTAGTCATAAGACTTGAGCCTTGACTAGTTCCTATATAATTAACACTTGTACCCCCATTTGTTTGGTATGTTATTTTAGTACAATTAGCTCTAGTTACCCAATCCGTGGTTCCTGCTACAGGCACGTTACCAAGAGAACCAGCAGCTGACTGAGCTGTATTAGAAGCAAAAGCATTAGATACCTTGTTTCCCTCAATCGCCCATTGTATTGTAGCATTAGTAATAGGAAAGGTAGTCGCTCCTTCATTTAGATTTGCATATGGAATAGTTACATCCCAAATACCGGGGCGTGTGTCTGTCCAAAGGTTACCCTTATACCCAACCTTTCCTCCGCTATATCTATATCCATAACTCATTTAAACACCAAAATTTCCATCTAGATAATCTGCAACATCTAAACACTCTTGATCCGTATATGCACGATTAGCAAACCCTGTAGCTATTAAATTAAAGTTTGTTATTCGCCCATAGGTATAAGCATAATCATTGTATACAGGTCTAGCTGTATTAGTTGTTGTTTTCATACCATAGGTAGAATTTCCATTATGAATAAGAGTTTGTGCATCTCCTGTTTGAATTAATGATCCCCCAGCAGAAGTTGATCTATTTCTGTACCAATATTTAGCTTCATAAGGAGAATTATTTTTTTGTCGAAACACTACAGACAAAATACTTGATCCCATTGCTCCAAGGTTGACAGAATACGCATAACTTCCACTATTAGCACTGTTACTAGGTTTTCTCCATTGAAATCTTTTGTTTGATGAATTATCCCAGAAAGCTAAAGGTCCAGTAAACGTACTGCCAACATATGGAAGAGTTATGTTTCCACTAGAGGAGGGTGCATCTGCCATTCCACTAGAAGCTCCAGTGTACATCCACATTCTTCCCCAACTTCCATGACTATTAGCAGTTTGAAAACAAAGGATAAGAGTATACCCTCCACCGCTAGAAATGTCAGAACCATTAAAAGTATTTACATTTGTAGCCAATGTAGCATTAATAGGAAGACTAATGTAAGAGCTAGTTTGTCCACTGCCTTTTGTATAAGAAGTTTTAGTTGCAGCTGTGTTTCTCGTTATCCACGTTTCAGTAGGACCGTCTATGGTAACGTTACCAAACGCACCAGTTACAGACTGAGCCGTATTAGAAACAAAAGAGTTAGCATACTGTGCTTCAAATGCATATTGCATCTTAGCATTACTTGTGATGGGCCAAGAAGGAGCAACAAAAGGTTCTTCGTTTCTGTTTATATAATTTTCTTTAACACCCCAAACACCTCCAGCATCTGCCTCCCAAGAGTTAGGACCGCCTCCAATTTGACCCCCATTAAATCTCCAACCTTGGGGCATCGAACCCTCCTAAGAAATAGTTTCATAACTTATTAAATAGTTTAAATCATTTGCTGCCGAAGCCTGTAGATTTATAGCTTTGTTCTCGAGCAGATAAAATCGAGTGTCAGAAGAACAAAGAACAAGATTAGACTTGGCGGGAACACCTATTGCTGCCGCTATAGTAACGTCACTTCCTCCACTAGCATCCGATAAAGTTACTGTAATATTGGCAGAATCAGCTGCATCTATATTGATAATAACGATGCTATTTACTTTTATTATTGCGTCACTGCTAGATGCGTTCTCAAGAACTTCAGTTAAAGATGTGTTGACTAAAGCTCCATAAACTGTACCACCTAAAATGCTACGAGCTGCTGCTATATTTGGATTAGACATTTAACCCTCCTTTAATTTTCTCATTGAACACTTGTAACATTTACAGAACATCCGTTCCAGTTAAATAGATCAAATAAAGACCGTATTGCATTATTTGGTTCAAAAAAAGTTTGTCCAGTTTCTCTCGTTCCATCTGCATCCTCATGTAAAATTTCTACAGCTTCCGCATTAGTCTTACCGCTTGCTACAAGTTTATCCATCACATCCTGTTCTAACAATCTTTCATTTGTAATAGTTATTTCCACAACTATAGTTCTAGTGTTAGCAGACATTGTCATACTCCATAAATTAAATGTATAGCCGTTTGAAATTTAAAATCATCTGCGACAGCAGAAACAAATACCACAGAGTCTCCAGCTAAAGTAATTTCAGTCGTGGTGCCTGGAGAACCACTATCTAGAGTTTCAGAAGCATTTCTCGTTAGTGTTGTTCCAGAAGCAGTATACACTCCAGTTCCTATTTCAAAGTTATCTCCGTTCTCTATGACATACCTTACTGTCTCTCCATTAGTAATACCACCTTCTGCAAAATCATAGAAACCATCAACTGGAGAACCTAATGAAAGAGTTCCCGTTCCAGTTGTTGAAGTATTGACTTTAATCCTGTTTCCTAATGTTGGCATTATGGACCACCATATAAAAAAGCCATAGCTGTTTGAAAAGAAAAGTCTTGTCTTGCAGGAATTATAGAGACGATTGCTCCTGCGTTTAACGCAATGCCTGAAGTTGCCGCTGTACCATTTAATAAACTTTGTTCAGGAGTTCTGTTTATAATGCTAGTAGCGTAGGAATATCTTTGATAAAAACCAGTTCCTATTTCAAAATTATCACCATCTTCAACAAGGTATCTAATAGTGTCGTTAGCCCCAATCAAGGTGGAAGTTTGATAAAACTTATAGTATCCATCAATAGGAATAGCTCCAGCGCCATAGGCTCCTGCTAAAATCATATTTCCAGAAGAACCTACGGAGTCTTTTAACCCTTGTCTACACCTATCCAATAAAAAAGACATTAGGCAATTCGGATTATAGCATTACTCGCATCAGGTGTTGGAAAAACAATTTGAAAATCTCCAGAGCTTGACGACTTATCCGCACCAAAATCTAATACTAAGGCGGCATCTGTAGTATTTGATCCACCAGCTGATTGTGTGTTATAAATGATACACCCTCTTGCAGTAATTGTTGAAGACCCAAACGTTTTATTCGCAAAGTCTGTAAATGCAGTTGTTCCAGAAACTGCAGGAGTAACGTTTGTCAACGCTCCACCGCCAGCTACATAATCTCCAGAAGCACCTACCTGGTTGTTGTTTGAGAAATCCGTAACACTTGCATTCATTACTGTACCACTTCCACCAAAAGTACCTTGTGTAGGTTCTGCAGCATTAGTAAACAAAGCAAGTTTAAACGTATCTTGACCGTTTGTAAAATCGTGTTTGCCCTGAAGAATCTCTTGCTTAAAGGACGTACACATAAAGTTTCCGCTAAATGACATTATAATCTCCTTATCAGTGTTGCCAAATCTGGATGCCCCGCATCCTTAATTGCATTGTATACAGTAGTTCGATCACTTTTAATAGCCTCTCTCATATAAAACGCAATTAATTTTTCCATATCTTTTGAATAAGCAACTGCTTGATCTCTTAATACAGGATCAACGTTGTTGGATATTGATATAATTTTTTTAACACAATCTTCTGCAACTTCCTCTGGAGTAAACCCTCTATTGCTTGTTGTCTTAACCCCTACTGATCCGACTGTAATTCCTATTGATTCTGTTAACATTATTGTTTAGCCCTTATAACTTTTCCAGTTCTATATTCATCCGTCGTATCTTTTGCTTCTCCAAGCATCTTAACACCAACAAGAGCTTCTTGAAACTTTTGATTGTACATCCCCATTACATCCTGTTCACCTTTCATAAAAGTGTAAGCCTCGACTAAAGAACCATAAAGCATTGCTATTTCTGCATTAATACTTAGCCACGTAGTCGCACTATCTGCACCTGCAGTTAAACTAGCAGGTCTATAAAAATAATGCAATTCGCCTAGTAATGCAACGTTTGATGTAGGTGCTAATATAAAATTGTTTACATTAAATTGAGCATAGTATCTAGGAAATCCTATGGTTGTCGAATCAGGAGTATACGTTTGTAAAAAACTGACATCTTTAAAGTCTAAAAAAACTTTGTCTCCATCCGTTCCAGATAAGCTTAAAGAAAACGGAGCTAAAAAATCAGAAGGAGTAGCAAGATACTTATTGTTTGCTGATGTGTTTGCGGTAGCATTTTGTCTAAACAAATTTAACTGTGCACTTTTTAAAATACGTTCTTCTGTTAAACGTATAAACAAAGGAAGATTAGTTACGAAAGATGTTTCCGTATTTTCTGTGTAGTCTTGAATAGCTTGTTTTAATTGTGCATATGTAAAACTCATATTTATTCCTAACGAATTTGACCGTAAATGTCTATCACGATGTTACTACAGTCACGGAACCAACAGCACTAGTGCTTGTAACACTTGTTACAGTAACTTCAGTAGCTCCCACTAATACATTTATAGATCCTACGACTGTCGTTCCTACGGCTCCCGAAACTCTAACGTTACCAGCATTATTTTGTAGTGTTTCTACGGCAACGAATCCTCCACCTCCTCTAGTATTTGGACTCGAGCTAGATACTTCTGAAACTGTTATAGTGTATTGATCCGTATTAATAACAGTAATTTGGAAGCCCTGATTTCTATTTAAGGTTGTTTGTAGAAACCCTTGAAACGATTCAGATTTGCTAAACCTAACTAGATCTCCAGTAGTTCTACCATGTCCAGGTTCAATCACCTCTAAAAGACCAGAACCTGCAGAAGTTATTAAAAAAGGATTAAATTGAAGTAGAACTTTGCTTTTCGTTTCTACCTGTTCTGGTCTTGGATTTCTTAATGCCTGTGGATCTGGATAGGCTTTATGAGGAAGAAGTTGTGGTTGTTTAGATTCATATTCGTCTGAACCGACTAAAGAACCAGTCCATTCTTTCTTCATCTCTCTTAATCGGTAACGTCTTCCCGATCTATCAGATATTCCCCACGCTTTTGATCCACTTGCATAAGCCATTATACTCTCAGATAATCTAAACTAGGTTGTAGTTTCAGAGAAGTTCTTCCCTCGTCTTCATCACCTGCCCTTTGAAATTCTTCTTCATAAACAGACTTTAACATCTGAAGTCTTTCGGGTGCTCTCTTCATCGCAATATAATATGCCAAACCTGCCACCATACAAGGGAAAAATCTAAAAGGCATATCCGTTGTGTTAATTAAAGTATCCGCATCCTGAATCCGCTCAACATAATAATATATAATTGAATCAGTAGAGTTATCAGGATTTGCCCACAGATTAAGTACAGGAGCAATCTGTCTATCAAAATAATACTGACTAGGTCTTCCTTGAGTTGTCTTATCTGGAATAGTAGAATACTCTCCCCGACTTATTCTTGAAAGCTCATAGTCAGTTGTTCCCCTTCTCAAGGTAACCTCTAATACATCAACTACAGTATCGGCTGTTAAAGTATATGAAGATGTTCCTTGCGTTAAGGATTGCGTTGCTTGTTTTACAGTCCAAAGATTAAGACCTCTGTTAGCCCACTCAGCAAACATCAAGTTCAGAGATCTCCTAGCAGTACGGGCATCATAGCCAGTGCGAACTTCTAATCCGCACCTTTCGTATGCTTCCTCGATAACTTCAGCTACATCGAGGTTGAAATCTCTAGAGTTGGATGTTGTCATTTAGAATATTCCTTTAAACATCTTTCCTGATACTTGAGCAGGTGGAGTTCCTTTAATCTCTCCTCCGTGCATATAGTTTTTCTTAACCATACCACCTTTTTTCATTCCCATCATTTTCTTTTTCGCTTGAGAAGCGTTCATCATACCTTCTTTTGTATAAGGAAACTTTTTCCCTGCAATATTTGGCATATCTATTTACCTTTCTTAGTTGATGTTTTTCCACCTAAATACTTTGGTGGTCTTCCTCTCTTCTTTTTAGAAGAATCTTTTTCAACATGAAAATGTCTAGGAGTATTTACTACTTCTCCAGTAACAATTTCAACCTCTTCATCCTTTTTATTTCGTATAAAAGGAATCCAATTAAAACATGTTTTTAAAAAACGTATTAACATTTCCACCTTCTTCCATTAGCCAAAGAAGCCAGTAATAGAATCAATGTTCGTTAGCGTTACATGACATTCATTAACAAAAATCATTCCATGATCTGGAACGTTTATTTGAACGTCCTGCGAAGCAGTAAACACCATACTTAACAAAGTGGCTCCCGAAGATCCGTCTTTAAAAACAACAGCAGGAGCACCAGATGCACATTTAGCAGTAAAACCTTTTAGTCGAGTTCTACCAGCTTGCAAAGTTCCACTAGCTGTAGCTGTCTTAGCAAATATTGAAGCAGCCATTTAAC
>TARA_R110000823_G_scaffold36448_1_pt1 | contig 15803 bp, 21 predicted proteins | sample TARA_R110000823 | Tara Oceans TARA_R110000823 (sample SAMEA4397722) | marine metagenome | biome: Polar Biome; feature: [DCM] deep chlorophyll maximum layer (ENVO:01000326); material: water (ENVO:00002006), including particulate matter (ENVO:01000060) such as... | depth 20 m | reverse complement strand
TGGGAGGTCGAGCCTGAAATGATCGAGCCGTAGCGGATAACGTTTTGCAGATTGCCGAAGGAGGCGAATACGAAGCACTAAACTTGATATAAAAACGAATGTTAAACCGAAGCACAACAGTTGATATTAGCACTAAATCGCCTCTTTTGGCAATGTGCTGTTATACGCTGTTTTTCTTCACAAATTAAAATAAGATGCCAGATATTACAATGTGTAAAAATGATGACTGCCCACTATCGTATAGTTGTTGGCGGTTTAATTGCCCACCGAGCCAATATGCTCAAAGCTATCAAAAGTTTGAACCGCAGATTGATGAAGTGTTAGACGAAGTAGAATGCAAGTTTTATATTAAACCACCTGATGAAGTATGGGCTTCCTCAAAATAGCTTATAACTCATGGCTTACCGAACCTTTATGACGCTTATTTCAACCCAGCAATAACTCCGAGCGCAACGGATAGTCCGATTAAGATTCTATTGTTGCGCTTGAGTTTTTTAATCGTTCCCGACTGATCCAAAATCACGCTATCTTGAGTAACTACAACTAGTTTTAGGTCGCTCACTTGTTCCCTAAATATCGAATCTTGACGAACGAACTGATCTGCCAAACTATCACAAGCAACCACAATCGAATCGCATAGAACAATCTTTGTAACGGTGTCGGAAGTGTAACGATACTCCGTAATAAGTTCCTTTGTCTTGGTCGTTCTGTAAATAACCGAGTCGCTGCTAATCAGCAACGTATCACGCCCCTCAATGGTTTGAAGTAGCGAATCTATACGATGATGCCAAACATCATTGGACGTTGATACGGGCGCACTACACGACTTTTGCAGCGATAGCCATACGATTATCCCAATCAGTACCGCAATCAACCCTACGCTAGTTTTGCTCATCCTTCTTTTCTTGTTGACCTTTCGCCAAATTGTAACCACCAGCAACCAATAGCACCGATGCCAACATAACGGTATCGGTTGAAGTGAGCGTACCTTTGCGGATTAGATACACTTGGCACGAAACAACCAACGCAATGCTAATCGTGGTGAATGCAAGTCGCTCGATTCGCTTTGATGAAAGCCTCGACGTGCTATTTGATAGCGTGTTGTATAACTCCTTTACAACCTTTCGGAAATTATCTACCGTGAATAATCTCATGCCTTTACGATTTCGATTTCAAACGATGTACCTAGTGGCATTAACTTGAGTAGTTCAACCTCCATTACAGTTGATTGAAGTACGGATTCAATTGAACGCTTACGTCCAACTAATAAACAACCGAGAGAATCCGCGTTTGTATTGCCTTTGTGGATGAGTATTCCCTGAAACGCTGGAACATCTAACAATCGAGGTAATGCGCGTTTCTTCGATGGTGACACGTTCACAATGCCTTTGTACTTGCCATAAGGAATGCACGTTTCGCCTTTAACCTTTAGCCGTACATTTTCCTCAAGCGGTAACGACTGATTCAGTCCGCGATCTTTGTCCTCCAAAGTTTCGCAGAAGTACGTACCGTTCACGTACATTTTGCCTAGTGTGCAATTGTCCGTGAACGTGTCACGAACTAATTTTAGTTGTATCATTTTGTTCTGCGTATGTGATCCACTCTTTAATTAACTTGTCAAATTTCGGGAATGTTTCAGCGATCATTAGTTCCGATGGCGTACCTACAATATCAACGAATGCCAAAAGTACGCACGTTTCGAGTTGTAAAGTGTCGGGATTTCTGACCTTATAACGATGCCAGTAAACGGGCTTAACCATCCTAATGTCCATCACAATCGGATTAAGTTCGTAGTAAGTTTCCTCGCGCTCATCCTCTTTAAGATACTGCAAACGTTCTGTTATGCAATTCAATTTCAAATAAGGGTAACCTTCAGGCGTTTCCATTGTAATATTTTTAAGTCCCCCATAAGGGAATCGAACCCTTACCCGATTGAACTGGTCAATCATCCTACCCTGTTGCTCGTATTGGCACTCTTAGACGAATGAGGGTTAATACACCTTACCGTTTATTATCTTTTTATTGTTCATCACATAGTCGCCATTCTTATCGAGGTGCAAAATTGCGAACCCTTGCGTCCATTCGTTTTCAGGTAAGTATTCAGGTGACATATCGCACAAGCACCCGAACGAATAACACGCCCGTGTTACATCATCACTATCACGCCATACGTGTTCACTTGCCTTGTGAAAGTGACCAACTGCGCTACTAATCTTTGCCTTTAGCGATAACCAACGGGCTGGATTAACACCGCCCGAACCCTTGAACTCATGCCCGTGATAGATCGAAAACTTACCAGCCTTGATGCGTGTTGATGATCCTATTTCGATAATGCCATGCTTACCAAACTGCAACACCTCCGAAAACTTGAACGAATCAATGTCAAGTAATTCAGGGGCTTTTAACATCATCCAACGTTCGTATCGGTACTCATGGTTTCCGACTTTGAAATAAATAGGCACATCCAACTCTTGCTTAATCCATTCAATGAACTCTTTGAAGCAGTCTATTTCCGCTTTGAATCTTCGCTTACGTGGGTCTTTCTCATGCGTTGACATTCCGTAAAAATCCATCGTATCGCCATTGAGTAGTAACGCATCTACTTTGCTTTCTTTGAGGTAAGCAACTGCAACGCTTAAAGCTATTTCATCGTGATACGGTAAGTGAATATCGGATAATATGCCTAATCTTCTAACGCCTGATGGGATGTTGAATACCTCCCGTTTATTACAATCAGATTTAGGCATTCCGTATGTTACCGTTCTCTTTGGAGGAATAATAAAATCTTTAGGTAAACGCGCTCTGTTTTGACTTCCAGCCGAGCCGACATGGTATCTTATCATCCGACGAGTCGACTCCGCAGAAAACCACAATTCAGGATTTTTTTTGTACAAAATTCTAGCCATTTGCTTGTATGGCATATCGGGATTTTTCGCTATAAAATCCTTAACAATTTTACCTTTAATCCCTATGGGTTTCATCTATTTGCGTTTAGATTTTCCGTGATGTGTTTTCCATACCCCGTATATCGTGAACGCTCCAGCAACCATCGCTATTGACCATGCGCATAGCTGAAATAGTTGCATTACGATTACGGGCAATTCTGCGTGAGGCACTCCAGCGGCTAGTAATAAATTGCTGACTACTATCGAAGCACCAACTAACGGGTTATTTCCTAAAAATTGCATCATCGTAATGTGTGGCATTTGTTAATGGGTGTTACATCCTAGAGATGCGGTTAAAGTAATGTTTGTATTTGTGGATAAACGGCATTAGCAACTAGCACATACCCAGCCGAGGTTAAATGCAACTGATCTGCGTTGTAATAAGTTGTATTTGTAATATCTGCTTGAGAATCAAATTGAGTTACCGCCCCAACGTCTGCCAACTTATCGGCAAATGTTGACCACGTAGCCCTAAGAATAACATTTGCTGCCAATTCTCTTGTAACTGTGTCCGATGGATCGCCCGACAATTTACCAGCAGGACAAGTGCATACGATAACTTTTAGCCCGTATGATCTTGCTTGTAGGCAATAGGCTTGAACGTTATCTATCATTGTTTGGGCCGCCAATCCATCTCTAGACTCATTCGTAATTTCCATGAAAACCACAATATCATTCGGTGCTGATAATGGCAAAATCTTTGTAAGAAAATCAGTTGTAAGTGTTGCCGTTCTTTTACTACCTACTCCACACGGATAAAAAACGGGTCGCGTTCCATCAGTCAACGATGTATAGGCTGACATTGGATATTCAAAACCGTTAGCAACACTACCACCAGCAAAGTTGCTTAGTGAGTTGCCGTCAAAAAATATCTTACGCTGCCTTTGTGATTTTACAATCATGGCTAATCTATTTCGTATGTGAAAGTTGCAACAAGAGCCTTATTTCCTGATGTAGTCCATGTTAATGTCGCTGGAGTTCTGTAAACATCCATTACATTACTACCGCTTCTTGTTGAACACCACCCAGCCGCAATAGTTCCAGCGTCCGTAGTAATTGCAGAGGGTCTTGTGAGTGCGCTAGTTTTTGCAGTAAATGGCAATGTAATTGTAAATGTAGATAAGTTAGATGTTCCGTTTCCAGTAATTATGCTTACAGTACACATCTTACCATTAAGAGAATAGCGAGTGCCTGGCGTTGCGGGATTAGCAGAGAAACCCGTAAAAGTAGGTGTCCAATCTTGGTACGCCCCGATTGATTGTGTTACTATGCTCATATTACTCGAAGTATAAAACAACACGTACCGCAGTAGATGGGGCGGTAGTTCCCGTTTCGGTAGTCGTTACCGCTGCACTTAGTCCAGTACTCATCTGACCTAAGAAATTGTTTTTATTCGCAGTTTCCAACACGGCACTTTGCGCTCCGATTGGCAATTGGAAGATCGGTACGGTTGTACCTAACACAACACTTGCCGCTGGTACGCCAAACACACTTAGATAAGTGGTTGCAGCGTTTGCAATGTTGTTAACTGAAAAGCCTTTGAGCGATGCGATCCCAGTAGGTAGTGTCGCTCGAAAGTTTGTAACCGTGTTACTTAATGCTGATTGAATTTCTTGATTCATGATCTTATGGTATTGGATTTGTTGTGAATGGTATAGCGCAAATATTTGCTGGTTTCTTTGTTCGTATGCTTACTGAAAATTCTGTAACTGTTAGGTTCTTTGGCGTTCGTTCCGTCATTAGCTTAATCGGTATCGACGTATCTTGTGGAATATTCCACCCGTAATCGTTATTCTGCAATTGAAATATAACGTCTTCGCTGATCTGTATTAAATCGCTTTCGACCTCCAATTCATTCACCTCGCCACGCTTCACATTGTCAACTAAATAGATCGTAAGGTTATAAATCGTTACCGCCCGTTCCCGATCAACGCCCGTACACGTTACCCACATTTCAGGCGCGTTAGTAGTTCCCGACAAATAAAATTCATGAGCCTCCCCGTACTGAAATCCGTTAATCGCTTGGTGTTTATCCGCAATGTCTTGCAGATTACTTACCAGTTGATTTAGGGTCGTTATGTTTAACGTTGTTGCCATTTATTTTGCTAAAAAACATTTCAATCTTCACGCGATTACGTGAATTAACTTTGACCTTTTTACAGGTCGATTGTATTTTCTTCTCCATTGCAGCAAGGGTTATATCCGTTTAGTCCGTTGTTTCTAGGGAAGTACCAACCTACATTATACTGTTCGCCTCTAGGTTGAATCGCATCCACACCATCCCCAGCGTTATAATAAAGCGGAAACGTTGTTGAATTCTCGACTAGGTACTTCATTAACCTATCTGAATACGTTTGAGCGAATGATTCAAATTGCTTAACCATGCGATCCAATTCATTCATCGTCGCTGGTTGTGAGTTATCGCTACTTTGCGTAACGATTCCTTTGTTCCGAATCTTGTACGTGAAGATATGCGCCCCCTTACTCAACAAATGCCACATTAACGCTGGATTAATCTTCTCGAATAGTAACGTTTGATTTGAAGCCGTCAATGTTCCAGCCTGAATTTGTGTCCGTAATTCATCGTACAATGCCGTCCCTACGATTGGCAGAATGTACAACTCTTGAATATCCCAAATGAGTTGACCAAGCATCTGCTCATCAAAGTTACTCTCCACATAGGATAGCAACCCTTGATCGTTGGTCTTCATTAACTTCGCTCTGTATATCGTTGCCATCTTACTTAATCTTTGCTACAATTTGTTTCCAGGTATGCCGACATTGTGGCTGATTGATACCCGTATCAGGGTTGTGATACCATCCACCTCGTAACGTCCATACATTGCGATCTTCACGGTCTGACATTGCGTTGATTTCTTCACGAGAGTAAAGTTTATTCATTGCCATTAATTCAGCACAAAATTCACGCGATCCGTTGACCGCTTTTGGCATTCCACTTGCAACATCGTATCGATATAAAACCTGATAGTTCTCTGTCTTAGCGGGCTGCTCATCAAGTACGTTTTTCGCCTCGCTAGATACCTCATACGTTCTGACCTTTTCATCCGCTACCGTTTCGTTCGTTGATTTCAGATACCCCTTATCAGTCAATCGCTCTATTGCGTCCTTAACCTCTTGTGGTGCAACTTTCGCAGCCTTAGCGATACCGTCATTAGGCATCTGACCATCTTTGCTTAGAAGGTCTAATACGGCTCTATCAATGCTGCGTATTTTCACATCAGCAAACGACATCGACAAATAATCCTTTTCAAACTTTTCTAGTTCAAACGGATCAGTTGTTGGAATGTCGCGCTCATTGATAATTTCGTACTTTGATGCATCCACTCCACACGCTCGGAATAAGTCTAGTGAAATTTGTTTTTCTTGCTTGGAGTACGTCATTTTTGTCAACGACTCAAGGGCTAACTTTTCACGGACGTACTTACCCAAATCAATATCACCAATCACACGCGCAATTGTAGCATCGTCAGGCATCCACTCAACCGATTTAACGCGGTTTAGTTTGAACTTTACGCCTATGCCCATATCGGCAGCGAACAAATTCAAATCGCTTTCGATTTCGCGTTGAACTGATATAACATAACGGTTATAAAATGATTCCTCCGCAGCCATTAACTCATTACGTTGACTTAATGCGCCCTCGGTAGAAATGCCTAGCAAGATTTTAGGAAACTCGTGAGCCGTGAAGATATTCGTCATGGCTTGGTCTGCAATTTCACGGTATAAAATACTTTGATCGGGAGTAATCGCATCCACTACTTCAATACCTAATTCTTTTGAAGCGTGAAAACCAACTACAAGCCTATCACCATCCTCGCCCGTGAAATTCTTTTTAATGTTTCCAGCGATTTCGTCTTGCATTTCAATAGGCGGTACTGTGCCGTAAATGTTTACAATCTTAGCTGGACTGAATGACTTTTTGATGTTCGTGTACTGGAAATCACCGTATGCGATATGCGATTCAATCCAAGTGTTTGCACCATGATAAATCGGAATAGGATAAACGTATTGGTCAGGATGGTAACCACAACGATACAATACTTGATTTCCGTTCCTATCGTTTGGATCGTATGCTTTGTAAACCTTCCAGTCCTTTTCCTCTTCGGGCTTCTTATTTTCACGCGCTATACCGTTCTTATACGTGAACCATCCGCGTGTATAGTAGAATTCAGTTTGATCTGCATTTGTACGAATGTTGCAGAAATCAACGTGTTCAAGTATTGCCGACTTTTTATTCTTAGCCCAACGAACAAGCCATGTGCGACCTCTAAATATTTCCTGATCGAGCGCAATCTTCAAAGTGGTTTTGTTGATGTCCGTCTTTGAAAATGGCTGATCTAATAGCTTCTTTGCTACTCCACGTTGAGCAACCGTAACAACACCACGCTTATCGTATGACCATCCACCTCCAGCGATATAATTAACCTTCGCATTAATAATAGCCGAATGGAATGAACTGCGTGTGTACAGATCGTTGAGGTAGTACGGGTAATCATTCTTTTCACCGTAAGAAATGTAGTCCTTATTCTTAACCTCTAAGAACTTTGGAATCTTTCTATTGTTGAAAGGAATGAAGTGTAAATTGTTGCCTACTGATTCGCTCATTGTGTAGTTTCGCTATATTGAAAATTATAATCAGGTGCAGATGGTATTTGATCGCCAACGGTTGAAACAACTTTTACTTGACCCGTTTCGCAAAGTGAAGTAGAGTTTACGTAGTTCGTATTCGATCCTGTTGTTTGTTCGTAGATGTAATACGTCCAAATTCCACTAGGCAAAACCAACGCAGAAAATCCACCCTCTGTAATTTCGAAACGGTTATACCGCGTCTTGTTCGTTGACGTATCATCTGCATCGGTATAGACCGTAACCACCTCTTGATTAGTCCCGTCCTTTACGAAGCGGAATAACCAATAAGGCGTAGTTAATGTTTGCTTCTCTTTCAAGGTGCAAACGAATGTAGTTGTATCCCCTCGCGTTAACTGCTTCATACTAATAAGTGAGCAATAATCCCGAATGTTTATAAACGAAAATACACGCCTTACGGGGCGTGCATTTCGGAACTAAACTAACCGAGAGATCGGATTAGAGTAGATTTTTTAAGCGTCAATCAAAGCAGTCCAAGTATTAGAAATAGATACTATTGGTTGCTTCTCGCGCCCTGTTAATGTTAACGAGTAACCGTTACGCTCATTGAAAGCCGTACCCGTTGATCCGCTTGATGCTGATACAATCATACCGCGCTCGTAACCGAATAGCCACACAAGACCGTTATTGTCTTTGATCGCTACGTGTGTACGCATAGCGTGCATATTGTTTAGAGTGTTACGGAATGATGCTTTAAGTTTGTTGTTGATGTACGTGATCGTTTGCGTATAGACCGTCGTAGCTTCCGTCGATGAGGTAGCCCCAGCATCGTCAGCCATAGACGTTTCTTCTTCGCACTCAAACATTTTCCATCCACTCAAAGCAGCACCAGCCAACGTGCCGACACCTGACGTTACGGTAATTCCCGACAACGTAGAGTCGAATGTTTTGATTTTGATTTCGTCAATACCACCGTTGCTATTTAAGCAATCTAGCAATACCGCACCGACAATACTTGATGAACAATTTGGCATCTTATTGAGTTATTAAGGGGAGGTTTTTACACCTCCCCGTTAGGTTATACTGTTGCAAACGATACCGTGAATTCAGGGAAGAAGATACCAGTAGTCATTTTCATGATGTTACGGTAGTAGATCAAATCTTCTTTCTTCTCATACCACATATCAATATCATTCTCGTCGCTGATCAAATCCGTTCCAACGATGTAATTATCTTTTTGGAATGTGATGATACGGTTCTTGAATGCCGCTGGTAAGTTTGAATCGTTATCTGCGTTCAATCCTGGTACTGCGACAATCTTCATTGTAGTTCCTGGATATGTGATCGAACGTGAACCAGCGTCTGCACTTGTAGCGGTCCAGTTGTAGTTATTCGCATTCTTCAAAGCGATGATCATTTTGTCGAACGTGTCATCACCCATACAAGTAACAAGGTCATCTGAACGTTTGATATCCGCTGGAGTTGCCAACCATTGATTATCTAGGATAGTCAACACGTTTGCAGTTGTGATCGAAGTGTAAGCCGTTCCAGCCACAGTCTGTTGGTTAACGAAACCACCTAGAGTAGTAAGCGTCTGAATGAATCCGTTGAACTGCTTAAGGTTCGTGTTGAAAACGTTTTGAGTCTTAGAAGACTGCCAAACCGCCATCTCGTAAATCTTCGCTTGACGTGCAGAGTAATCCTCAAGAATCGCGTTGATCAATTCAGGTGCAGAATTCTCATCGTAGTTAGTGCCTTTCTTAAGGTACTTCTGTGCGTACTTGATTTCAAGTTGACGCAGACACCATGAATCCTGAAACGAGAACGTATCAACGGTCAAAGTGATTTGTGCCAATGTTCCACCGTCACCTGATGGGTTGATTGATGCACAAGTTGCGTAGGCTTGCATCGCTGGTTGTGTAGTCAAGTAAGGAAGTTTCTCCGAATACTTGATACCTTCGTAAATGGTGAACAAGTCCATAGAGACTGCACCATAAACTGATTTTCTTTTTAGACCCGCTTTGTCCTCTACTGTGAACGTACCAAGTCCTGATAGTGTAAATCCTGACATATTGTTATATTTTTAGTTGATTGTTTACTTTGTTATTTTCATGCGTTTGCGCCACTCTTGAATAGACTCTTCGGGCTTGTTTTCGTTACGAAAGTTCTGCTCCGATTCATTCTTATCTTGTGGTTGCTCACCTAGTTCGTTGATCGCGTCAGATACAACTTTGCTAAATGACATTAGTTGTTCTTTCAATGAAACGTTCTCGGCTTTTACCGCTTCAAATTCAACCTTAAATGCTGCGAATGTTTCTGACATTGCAGTTAGGTTTGTTTTGATTGCTTCGGTTTCTTCGGTTGCAAACTTGCTTACCTTTTCAATACGCTCTGTGATCTCTTTCGCTACCGCTGGACTCATTGTCCCTTGTGATTCCATACCCGTGTTAGCGGCTTTGTTATCAAGTGGTGCTGCGTCTTCTACCGCTGCCGATGGCGTTACTGTTGCAATTACACCAGCCTCAACCGTTACAACTGTACCATTTTCAGGTAAAGTGTATTCTCCGTCGGGTGCTGGAACTGGTACACCGTCTGCACCCATAACCATCGCTGGCATTCCAGGCATAGGCTCTTCGCCCTCCCATTCCATAATAGTACCGTCCGCAAGTGTTGACTTACCAAATTTCTGTGGAGTCATTGCGTCCTTAAATGCAATAGCTGCATCTTTCAATTTAGAAAGGGCTGCCTTAAAGTCTTTTTTTGAGTCGCTCATATCAATAAGTGAGTTATAAGGTGATACTGTTTAGAATGTGGATTACTTCGTCTATGTCGGTCATTGGTTCGGCTTGTTTAGAAAATTCATAACCAAAGAAACCTTCGACGCTGAATCCATTAAACTTCCCTTCTTTAATGGATGCCCACACTTCGTCGTTATCAACTTTGTACGAACCGATCCAAGAACCCTCTTCGACCTTCATTCCTTTCGGGGCTTGTATGCCTCGGCTAGAATCAACGATGAATGACTCGAACATAGACACGCCATCGGGTACGTCCGAGGCTTCGTGCATCTTATTAACGTTGTTGTGGTAGCCTAGTTTGGCAAATTTCTGAACAACCTTTTCGATTACGTCCTTTCTGAAAACCACGTAATGATCGCCCCGTTCAGGATTGGTTCTGAATATAGGATGATCGGCTCTCATGAGTACGCCCGTAACAATTCGACGGTCATTGTCTGCCACGAACTGCATTGGCTCAACATTTCCGAACGCCTCCCAAACCATTTCAACGGCTGGATCATCGACTAAGGCTACATATTGAACGCCCGACTTATTAAATTCATCTTCGTTAATGTCCAACTCGAATATTGGTAATTTGCCCTTTGCCATACAATTAAGAGCATTATTTTGGTATTTGTTTAGAATGTGCTATCTTAGTCGCGGTTAGTTTTCATAGTTAAGTTTGGGTTGTCGGGGCGTATTGCCCCGACTTTTTTTATTACATTTGTTTTGAACTAAACAGAATAGAATGACCCTACACCGTCGAAACCCAAAGCGTGACGCAAACGAACGCCCGATTATTGACGGGCTAAAACAGATAGGATGCACCGTTGAGCAACTATCCAAGAAGGGTGTTCCTGATTTGTTGGTAGGTTATCGTGGTAAGAATTTCCTAATCGAAGTCAAAACGAAACAGGGCAAATTAACAGAAGATCAGATCGAACGTCACGCCTCATGGATGGGTGAAATTCATATCGCCATGACTTTGGATGAGGCAATTAGAATCGTGACCAATACAAAATATTTTATATTTGAACCGAACTAAACCACAAACCAAATGAGAACATTCAAAAAAGACCTTATAGACTTTACCTACGACTTAGCAAATGATCCATCAGACCTTACATTGAATTGGAAAAAAGACCAACGAGCCGTAAGCGAAATAGATAGGATTATAAAATTATCTAAAGGTAGCACTAGTAACCTTAATAGCTATAATAACAAAGCAATATACTATAATTTGATATCCGTTCACGAATACCAAAGAGTACTAGGATTACTTTCTGATATGGCATGTCAAATGCAAAAGGAAAGGGAAGAATACAACAGGCTTGTAGATGATATAAAATCAACTGTGGGTCACCTGAAAAAAAAGTAATTAAAACCTACTGCGCTCCTCAATAGCTTGTACCGTGTTGCTAGTTTCGCGTATCTCTGTTACGCTTACATACATATTGCCTTGATTGGTTTGTTGATTAGCAACCGTCCCCTGTTCAGTCAATAGTGTCGTTGGTTGTGTACCGCTTGATATGTTCGGTTGTGATGAGGTTTGAAGTGAACCACCGCCCCCACTCGCACCGCCTGACGTAGCACTAACAGAACCGCCCGAAGTATCAACGCGAAGAATCGCAGCGACACGAGCAAGACCAGCCGCTACCGCTAGACCAGCCGCAATAAATGGATAGGCTGGATTGACGGTTGTGATTGGACTAGCCGAAGCCGCTCTGAATGCCGCTTGTGCAGCCCCGTATGTATCTATCAAAGTCGTTGCAGCCCCTACCGCCTTTTGTACTTTGGCGTTATCTTTGAATAGTTCACCAATTGTACCTAGTGCAGATTTAGCCGCGTCGATCTTGAACTGGTTAATCATTTGCTCACGTTTCAACTTCGCTTCGTCCAACTTCTTTTCGGCTGCGTCTAATTGCGCCCTAGCTTTCATCTTAGCCGCTTTGTCAGCGTTATACATTGCTAGTCTGTGCTGATCATGAGCAGCAAGCATATCAGTACGTGCAATCTCTGCATCCTCTGCTGCCGTCATCTCGGCTTCTACTATAGCCAACTGATCATTAAAAAACTTTTCGTCATCTAGTAACTCCTGATCTTTTATCGCTTTCCTTTCGTTGTAAAGTTTTACCGAGTCCTCGCCTTTCTTTTTTGCAGCGGTTTCTTCTTGAGCGTCTAGTATTAGTATCTCATTCTGCAAATCTTTGAGGGCTTGTTTCTGTTCCTCAAGTGCAGTAAGTTCCTCGGCTTTGCGCTCCTTTTTATTCAGGGCGATAGCCGCCTCGCTTTGGTTCGTACCGTTTACAACGTCAGCAACTTTAAGCAACGATTCCCAAAGGTTATCGTTATCGTCAATTGCTTGTAACGCTTTCTCGTGCATTGTTATGCCTTGAGAAATCTCTAGCATTTGCGTTTCAATCAATTTACGCTTGACCGTAATGATTTCCTCCGTACTCGCACCTTGAGCCGTGAGTAAATCTATTTCACGCTCATACTCCCTACTTAATGCAGCCGTTACTTTCTGTTGTTTCTCATACTCACGTGTGGCAATAGCAAGTTCTGAATTAGCGTCCTGTTGAGCAGACCAAACTTTGTACAATGCAATTCCTAATGCGGTTAATGCAGCCGCAAAAGCTACGATAGGATTGGCACGAATCGTATCTCCTAACTCTTTGAATCCTTTCTTTAGATCGTCGATTTGATTAATGGCTTGTGAGAATGCCATAGCCGCCTGAACTTTCATCATCATCTTTTGCGTGTCCTCTGACTCTACACCAAGCAACGCCATCCCTGACGTTACAAGTTGTATTCCAGTTGCAGCACCTTTCGCCATTGTCGAAAGCCCCTTGAACTTGTCAGGGTTCATGGCTTCGATCTTTTCATTCGCCTCGCCTACCTTATCCTTTAGTTGAGCCGCAGCCGTTGCAAGTTTCTTGAACTCGTCCGAATCTTCACCAACGGTCAACATGGCATCCTTCAACGCACGAAGTTGTTTCTTAACCTCACCTAACGATGCAGCCGCTTGAGCATTCTCAATTATTACTTCTAACTTTAATTGTGCCATGTCTTGTATTTTGTTATGCAACGATTTCCGCGCTTGCCGTGTAATGTACTCCAACTAAATCGCCAACCGTTCCAGCCGCGTCACCCGTTGCAGTTACTACTAATCCTTTCGTCGTTGTTGAACTTGCACGAGCAGCCGTTGCAGTTTGAGCAGCCGCAGCCGCCCCTGAAAACCTATAACATTGCGCTCCCGTTGTTACTGGTGTAAAGAATGTAATTGTCGGAACTTTGAACATCTCAACTTTAAACATTATCGGATAGTTAGCGGCTAACGCAGTTGCACCAGCCTTGCCGATCATACCCACCGCCCCACTTCCAGCCGTTGCCTCACTTAATGATGCCGCAGCAACTACCGTTAAAGGTGTTGACTTACAAAAACGTCTTAGGCATCTGTTAAGGTTTTCTGTAAATGATGGTTCGATATAATCAACTATCTCTGTACCTAGATTTATTTGACACTCTGCAATACTTATATTATCTGTCGCTCCTCCAGTTGCATCTGAAAAGAAAACGAAGATCAAATTCTTAGCATTTGTCGGAACGGTGAAAACACATGACGAACGCGTCCATGTTGTTGCAACGGTTGTGCAATTCAGATATGATCCTGATATAGTTCCGTTCTCACCCGTTGGAGATGCGTCAGGTGTAATGGCTGCGATGTTTGTATTCCATGCTGGGTCTGTACCGTTACTTACTGACCACGCCCCACTCAAAAACGCTGGCGAAGTATCAATAGTTCCAGCCGATGTTAATTGTAACAAACCGAGTTTATAAGTTTGACCGCTACCAACTTTCTGATTATGCTTGATTGACACACGTACTTTTTTACCTAGCAAGTGCCTCATATCTTCGTTAAGAATCCATTGACTTGCCATGACTTTCTTACCAGCCGTTGAAGCGATAATTGAGCCGTAATAGCGCGAATCTAGGCTGACTTCGGGCGATGATCCTGTTTCTATCTGCGCCCAGTTTAAGTTAGTGGCAACTGATGTCGTAACGCTCCACGCATCCGATACAACACCGCCACGTGTAGTTGTACTCACTCCAGCGATTGCGGCTGATGCCGTTGCTACTTTCTGTTGAACGCTAAAGCCGCCATTAACAATGATGTTGCGTTCAAATAGTCCGTTGTTATTCAAAACAGATATAACGCCATTATCATCTATTGTACACGCTCTTCGGTTTGTATCAATGTAGAATTCTGCTTTGTTACTTGTTGGGGTGCTAGGTGCTGCCCCTTTTGTCATTTTGAGTCCCATGTTATCCTATTTCTAATGTGCTAAATTCACTAAGTTCTAAATATTTTGTATTTGCTATTTCGTAATATCCCGACACAAATGACGAGAACAATGCGGGAATAGTTATGTCCCCAGTTGGTGTCATGTAAAATTCGGGCGTATCTAATGCTGCCTGTAAATCTGTTTGACTCGATAGCGTTCCAGTAATAGAACCCCAAGCACCACCGCCCCCACCCATAAGAGAAGATATAAATGTCATTGCATTATGTAGTTAGTACCGTTATACCTTAATGTAAGTGAGTCGTATTGACCCGTCATTGCAAATGATGCTACTGAATTACCAGCCGAATAGAGTAGGTTTATCCCACCTCCAGCAACCGTTACCGTCCCAGTTCCCATGTTGAATACTTGTATCACATCGTTTGCATTCAGTACGCTTGTGCTTAGTGTGAGCGTTAATGTTCCCGTGCAATAGTAAACGCCTATGCCCGTAATTGTTTGCGATGTTGTTACCGTGAATACGTCCGTTGATCTTGGGAATCGTTGACCACCGATCCACAACTCGTTATCGCTTGTTACGCTCACATCATTCGACGCAATAACAACCGATCCCATAATTTCAGGAAACACGTCAACACCCGACGAACCGATTATGCCAATACGCTGCGCGCCTACTCCAAGTCTGTTGTTATAACCAGCAACGATTGATCCACTATTGCGCTCACTACTTGTATTGTTACTGCCAGCATCCAAAACAGAACCGCTTATAACAAACGGGTTACGTGGTCGAGCCGTTACAATGTTAGTAGGGCTATTCAGGTAGTTCGACACCGCGTAAGTAGTCGGAACAAATACAGACGCGTTCTTGATCTTTAGAAATTCAACCTTTGTCGTTTGCTCTTTTGTCGGGTCGTAATCAACAACACGCTGCAAACGATAGTAAGCATTCACGCCATTCACTTCGATGTAGTAAAGGTCGCGGAATGACAAGAGCAAAATATCCAACGGCTTCAAATAGAAGTAAGCAATAAGAATCTTACTGTCTTTGTCCGTTATCTCTGTGATGAATTTACTGTGATACTTATTCCAAAGGTTGTTATCGGTATAATTGATCGCGTTATAAAATACCTCTTTCGGAGTGGCAAAGCATAGGTCTAGTGTAGGTGTTG
>TARA_R110000823_G_scaffold825_5_pt1 | contig 15842 bp, 22 predicted proteins | sample TARA_R110000823 | Tara Oceans TARA_R110000823 (sample SAMEA4397722) | marine metagenome | biome: Polar Biome; feature: [DCM] deep chlorophyll maximum layer (ENVO:01000326); material: water (ENVO:00002006), including particulate matter (ENVO:01000060) such as... | depth 20 m | reverse complement strand
TATCTGCGTTTATTGTACTTATAGAAGTTAAGTAGTTATCTAAGCCTAATAACACATTAACGTCGGAAACAGACATTGATTCTACATCACCAGTTCCGTTTGATGTTCTTCCTAAAAATACATCTGTAGCTACGTGAGCTAGCTTAGCTAAGGTAACTGCTTCGTCAGCAATATTAGCTGTTGCTACTGCTGTTAAAAAACCTGCTCCATTAGTTAATTGATTAGTATTGGTAGGAATTGTAGTACTATTAAAAGCGTTACTTCCAAATGTATAATCTTGATTAGTAGCACCATTTACAGAAAATGTAAGCGTATTAGAACTCTTTGTAATACCATCTAAATAATAATTAGCAGAACTTCCATCTGTACTTAATGTTCCACTAGAAGTTATAGATAGTCCATTGCCAATTTTAACTGTTCCTAAAGTTAATGCAGTAGCAACTCCAATTGTTATTTTATCAGCTTCTTCACTTTGTTGAAATTGAGTATACCACCATTGACCTAATTCTTTACGATAAAGTCTAACTCCTTTATTTGTAATTTTAGCTACTCGTTCTTCTCCATCTAATCCTTCTTTTCTAGCAGGTATATTAGAAGTTAGAACTCGTTTATTAGCTTTACTGTTACTAATATTTCTTAAAATTCTACTCATCAAGTAACTACTTTTCCTATTGTTCTGTAAACAATTGTAATATCATTTATAGACCATATACTTGTATCAACTCCACTTCCATCTCCAATTGTATCAGGTGTAAATATTAATTGTAAAGAATGAGCTTTTAATGGTGTACCATTTTCGTTAAATAAAAAATTATCTACTTGAGTAGCTCCATTTGTATCTATCATACTATTAAATAAAGTACCTGAAGCTACTGTTCCTGCTTCATTTGTGTAATTATAAGAAAATGGTGTTGTTATAAGTCCGTTTCCTTCTTGGTCTTTTGTAGTATATGTCACAATTATTTTATAAAGTTTTTTAATATTTTTTGTATCTCCGAAATCGTCAAAATTAAATATAAGTTCAGAATCTTTATTTTTAACTTGCAATCCATCGTATGAAAACATTAAATCTTCAGCATTTCCTCCATTGCCATAAGTTGTAAGTTTACCATTTGTATCTAATATTAGATTAGTATACGTATAATTTATTGGAAATAAGTTATTAATAAATACAAAAGATTTTGTTTCTAAATGATATATATAGGCATCAGTATTTCCGTTACTAGCACCTTCCATTATTACTATTTCTTTTTTCTTAGGCAAAAATCCTATCATTAAAGTATTGCCTTTGCAAAAATCAAACCAAGTTTGGTCATCTATTTTATTTTGAAGATTAGAAACAGATGTTCCATCATATAAATATAACCCATTTTTATTTGCCCATATAATCCCTAAATCTACTTTTACAACTGAGTTATGGCTTTCAACTCCTAAAGAATTATACTCAGACTCTAAATACCATTGAGTGTCTGCTCCTCCACTTATATTAATAATATATAGTTTATTTTTTTTGTATGCAAACAATCTATCCGCAAACGATTCAAGCTTTACAAACTCATCTCCATCATTAGTTCCTATATCAATATAATTACTTGTTGGAAAAATATCGTATTTAGTTACTTGAGAATACATAATCCTATCAGGCATATGAAGAGTTTCATCATCTTCATTTTTAGTTTTTAAATTAGCTACAAAAGTTCTTCCATTTGTAACTACAGATGTTTTATAAGATTCACCATCTTCTCCAATTGATATAGAACTTTCATCTGGGGAGTAACCATTTACAGATTCATAAGTATCTATGTTTGGCTTTAAAGATAATTTTTCACCTGTTTTAACTTTAACACCATCCGATACAGTAAGCCAAGCGGAGTATTCACTATCTAATTGAGTTCTTATTCCTTTTTTAAGACTTATGTCTGCAAGTAAAATCCAAGGGTCATTTGTTCCATTTTCTCTAATATACATTCTAGTATCAGTAATTCTTTCATTATAAGGAGCTCTTGCTCCTACTGTAATCCCAAGTTTTTTACCATCTGCTGAAATAACAAAGTTAGCTATACCTACTTTTATTAAGCTTTCTTGATTTCCGTCATAAACAAATGTTTCTCCTATTTGATAAGTACCTGCTGTCCATTCACCTCCATCTGTTTGATTTATATAAGCATGTATTGAATCGCCTGCAGTTTCAGGATAACTAATTTGACTTGAACCTATAGTAAACTGATTTCCAGGAGTTGTCATTTTATTATCTAAATTATAATATCCATCTATTTGATTAATATTATTAGTAAAAGTTAATCCTGAAAATAAAGTTTTATTAATATGCCCAAACCATCTAACTGAAGCATTTGTGTTGACTTCAAAATTTGTATCAGATATTCTAAGATTTCCTTCTGCCATATGAAATATAGTTTTCGCAGATGCATAGTGATTAGCAGTTATACTAAACGTAGATGCCCAAGCTCCGCTATCTTCAGAGTCTTTTATTTCCATTTTATTAGAAGAACTGCCTAAATCATTTACAAAAGTTTTAATAACTGGAATATTGTTATTATCTCTTTTATGGTCTAGCTCAGCTTGGAATAAACCATACCCTGCTTGAATATTAGTAGAAGGCAAAGATACATAATCTAAGCTATTACCTGAGCTTATCTGAGCTTTGCTTCCAGATTTTATAGTTCCGAACTCGTTTACAAATACATTTTTAGCAGATACAAGGTCATTGTCCCCTATATCTTTAGCACTACTTTTAGTATTTATTCCCCCGTCGAACCTGTTTTTTACTTTTACTTTTTTTGGCATTCTTTTTTTTATTTTGAGGTTTTATCCTCGACTTATTAACATCACTTAAAGTTTTTACTGACATATTATTTCTCCCCAAACAGAAGTTTTGCCTTTGTGTATTTCACAAACATCAACACGAAAAGTTCCATCGGTAAACCAATCTACTATTGCAAAGGCATGACTCCAATTATGCAATCTTCCTCTTAACCATTTATTCTTATCTCTTTTCATATCTTTTAAACAACCCATACTCCATGAAGCTATTGTGCCATCTAGTTTAGTGGCTGTATATCTTTGTACATCGTGAGTATGACCATACATAATATTAACACCATAACTATCTAAATGTTTTTTAGCATGATTAACAGTTGCATAAGCTCCGTGTATAAAAGACAGATTTCCAATTGTTAATGGGTAATTATAAGGTAAATACTTATATTTTCTTTTGTCCCATTTACAAGCTTTTTTAAACGTATACTCAGTCATATAAGGATAACGTTCAACAAAAGCATCTAGCCATTCATCGTGATTACCTGCTAATATATATCTATCTTTACAACCTATCTTATCTAAGACCTTATCGAATTGGTCTAACCCTTTATTTACTAATTTTATTTCTTTGTCTATTAAAGGTATTTGGAATTCGAGAGGAGGCAACTTTTTGCCTTTGTATTTCCAAGCTGAAACGCTTTCCCACTCGCCACAGTCACCTAAATTTATAAAGGTGTCTGGTTTTATTCTTTCAATAGCTTTTAAAACAACATTCACAGCCTTTTGGTCGTGAATTGGAAAGTGCTGGTCGGGTATAACAACAGCACGTTTTTTTATTTCCATAAAGTTTTAAAATGACTCTAATAATGCTTTGACTTCTTCCCAAATTGCGTCGTCTTCTTTAGACTTTGTAGCTTTAACTGCAAAGTCTCCTATCATCATAAGTAAGCTTACCATACCATGTTTTCTTACTAATCTTCCTATTATTCGTTTTAACATTATTTTCCCTTTTTTAATTTTAGTATTACACTTTTTAATGAAGTCCACATTAAATCATCATATTTAGTAGGACTTAAAGCTACTGCTTTATCAATTAATAATATAGCAATTGCGTATAGTTCCCAATATTCAGTTATGTTATTTGCAATTATTTCCATTTATATCCCCATTAATAAGTTTACGATTATAGGCATAACTATTACTAAGACACCACCTGCCCCAAATATTAAAGCCTGTTTAGATTCTAAAGTTCTAGTGCGTCCATTCGCCATTTGTAATTGTAATTTTATTTCTCTTAATTCTTGAAATATTGATTTAGTTCTCTCTTCTATTTTAGCCAATCTTTCTACTGTTTCTTTTTGATGAGATACTTGAGGCATTAATAATCAGTTAGCTTAACAACTGCTTGAGCTAACCCTCCAGTATTTGCTTTCTTTTTAGCTTCTCTAATTGACTTTTCAAATTGTCTTTCAAAATATTGTGCCATTTGTATTTTATCTATTTTTGTTTCATAACCTTTTTGTACAGCTTTTGCTATAATAGCTTCGTGAAATTCATCAGGCAATGTACATTTTTCTGTCATACCTGCTTCTCCAATTGTATTGGAATTTTCAGCAGGGACAAATTTATCAGGAGTAAATATTCCTTTAACGGTTATTTCTTTTACTATGCTAGGACTAGAATATGAATCTTGAGTATTAGTAACATCAGCATACACTAAAGCTATTTTCTCATCTTCTATCCACCATGCATATTTAACTGAGTCTGATTTTTCACTCATGAGCTATCTCGTTTACTAGGTCTTGAATGCAATCTAGAAATATTCCAACCATCAAACCAAAGCTCAGCCACTTCTTCTAATAAAGGACTAATAGTAGAAAAAGAATAATAGCGTTGGTCTGCTACAGTATTAAAAGTAACTGTATCTTCCATTACTCTTGAGCGTCTACCAAATTCTTTTTGAGCTTGATTTAACCAAAATCTTATTTGTACTTCAGAAACATCTGGATGATGTTGCTTTACTGATTCTATCATTTGTTCTTGTGTCATATTAATCCTAAAAATTCTACAGCAATTGTATTAGAGCCAGAACTTGAGCCACCTGAATTTGTACTTTTATGTCTAAAAGATTGAAATGTAGCTCCACCTCTTACAGGCAAGGCTATTGATTCTTCTGGTTTTAATATTGCTATTATAACAGTATCTGAACTACCTGCTGTAATAGTTAAATAATCAGTTGTATTTCTAACAGCACTTTTTGCTCCACTTGACGCTCCTATAAATCCACTGTGTTTTATAAATATAAATTTAACAGACGCTAAAGTAGGAAAAGCTTGAAATCCTATTTTACCAGCTTCTATATAATAAGGAATACCATTTGTGTATCCATGAGTAGAGTTTGTTATAGTTTCGTAGTTACTTGATAAAGTAACTTCACCACTTCCACCTAAATTCTTTTTAATTTCAGTAGAAACAATTTTAACACTTCCTTGGTCTGCTGATATTGTTTCTATAGGTTTCGCACTTATTGAATATTTAATTGAATCAGCCATTATTTTTTATTACTTCCAATTTTGCCACTTAATCTTGCTATTTCATTTTGATACTTTTGTTCACACATAGTATATTGATTATTTAAGACACTTACTTCAGATGTTACATTTGATAAGTTAGCATTTGCTTCTTGTATTTCTTGAGATAAGTTAGATTGATATTGCTGAACTTCTTTATTTATTTCAGCTGAAAAAGCACTAGTCTCCTGTGCGTATTTATTTAATTGTTCAGAATCGTCTTTAGAACTTAATTGAGCGTTTTGAATAGCTACTTGTAAACTTGCTTGATACACAACATTTGCTTCGTTAAATGAGTTTAAAGAATCTTGAATATTAGATTGATATTCTTGCAATTCTGTGTTAATTCTACCTAACTGAGCTTGAGCTAATTCTACATCTTCATCTGTTTCTAAGAATGTTTCAAATTGAGATATGTCAACAGTTAATTCAGGAGAAATATAATTAGGTGCATCTGCTGTAAATGCAATACTATTATCAATTAATGTTGGAGCACTTGGGACTGTAGTTGTTATATTAAAATCATCAATGTTTAATAATGCTGGTATAGTTTCTCTTGCATCAGAAATCATTTTCATAAAATATTTACATGCTCCACCTAAAACAACTGCAAACTCTGCATTATTTGGAAAATTTGGAATATCAGAATCTAATATATCTAACCTTTCGGGTACGTTTTCACCTTCAGTTGTACTTGCAAATATTGGATAAGTAAAAGAGAATACTTGTCCTTTTTCAGAACTTGTTGGAGCTGGATGAATGTATAAATATTGACCTTTATAATAATGAAAAGGAGTGCGAATTGTACTTTCGTGAATACTTCCACTAGATACTGCTATTTGAGTTGATAAACCATATGGAACTTCTATTGATACTCGACCATTTCTTGAAACATAAAAAATCTTTTGATTACTAGCAGTGTACCCGTTACCATTTACAGTATCTTCATTTACTAAGCCATTTAGCATTAAAGCTCTGTCTGGTAATATATCTGCAACTTCACGTGCAGATGCGGTTAGAAAGTCGGCAATAGCCGAGATATCTAGTGATACCCCGACTATGTCTTCGACTTGAGTTTTAAAATCACTCATTAGGTAATTTTAAATACCTTATGGGATTCAATTAAACTAATACCGATACCTTCATCAGACATGTATTGGTCTTTAACACCATCATAGGCGTTATCAGTCTTTACAGATGTTTGATACAAAGGAGCACGATATTGTGCATGAAACAGATTCTCATCTGAAATTACAACCATGTATTTGTTATAAGGTCCTCTTAGAGCAGGTGTTGGAACCAGCTTTATCATTCCATGAGGAGTTTCTAACATACGATAATTGAAACCAAGTGAATCACGAGTAGACGGACTTAATTGTACGTCCCAATTTGATTTACCTGCTATACCAGAAGTACCATCTATTTTTGACCAATAGGATAAAGCACCTGCACCACAGAATGCGATTTTAGTTCCGCTTTCTGGTACATATTGGAATACTTTTTCCATGTCATCAACAAATCCACTATAATTGTAATTAGCTGAATCAATTGCAAATATGTTTTGGTCATCTCCAGAAGAGTTACCATATTTATCAATTGCTGTTACAAGTCCCATAGTAGAACGAACTTTTTTACCATCAGCATCGGTACGATGCGCATCGGCAAATGTGTCTGTTCCAGATAGATTAGTACCTGCTACAGATTGTCCAAATAAGAATGCTTTCTCTTTTTGCATTTTATGCTCTTGAGATTTTTGCAATCTTAATCTAGCCAATTCAGAAGCTTCGCCTCTAAGAGAAGCGGCGTGTAAAGTTCCAGTAATTTCTAATGAAGTTTTGAAAATCTGAGAAGAGTTGTAAACAACTTTCAACTCATCAGACCAAGCTTCAGGAGAGGACGTACCTTCACCACGTGCATTACCAACAACATACATAACATCATTATCAACAAACGTAAACGATGTTGTAGTCATGTTTTTTATTTTTATATTAGCACCATTAAAAGACGTTATAAGACCTACGCCTTTTCTAGTTGTCTCAGCGGAGTTCCATACTTCAACTTGAAGACCAATATAAGAACTGTCTAAAGTTGCTGGAAGATTTTCAATTCCATCTACTTCAATGTTACCAGATTCAGCATCTGAATCAGCTACAGTTGGAGTAGTTACTTTGTTTACCATTTTTTGTTTTACCCATGGATTTCTATGTTCAAACATTTTGAACATGGGGTCATTAATTTGTCTAGTCTCTCTATTTGACACGACTGTCGTGAAAGGAGCTACATCAGTCCAAAGTTCTTTAACAACTTGTGGGTCGATGTAGAAGTCCCGACGGTCTGTATAGAGGACACCAGACGCTTGGAGGTTTTTTACAGACATTGTAATTATTTCCTTTGTCTACTATGCGATAGTAATCCTGCATTAAACATGTCTTGGTCTGATTGTTGAGGTTCTGCTTGTCCTGTTGTTACCGAAGTAGTTCTAGGAACTTGTAAGCGTTCACCTGCTTGTCTCAAATCCATTGCTTTATTTTGTGCTTGTACTGTCGCTGTGTTTGGTGCGTTTTGCATCTCAAATACTTTAGCAAGAACATCAATAGATACGTTGGCAGGATTTTGTGCCCATTTTACAAATGAAGCAGATTTTCCATCATCCCAACCAAAGCCATTCTTTACTTGAGAGTAGGCTTGGTCGACGACCATTTGTTCTTGTTGTTGTGCAACTTGCTGTTGTCGGATATTATCCTGTTTTTGCATTGCACCAATAACTTGGTCTATACGTGAGTCTTTGTATTCTTCCTTAGCTAAACGATATTGAAATGAATCGCTATCAGGGTCATTATATGCATCGACCTCATTATAACTAGTTGGTCTGTTGGGCTTTCTAACTGAAATCTGCTCTTGTTGAGCTGGAGCAGGATTTTCAGATTGCGGATTTTCGCCTTTAGCCATTCTGCCCACAAGATTTTGATACATTTCAAGTTCTTGTGCCATTTTGCTATTGCTATTTTTCGCTAAGTCAGCTTGACTTTGCCAATAAGCTATTCTGTTAGGGTCGTCTGTGACTGGTATAGATTCAGCAACTACTTGCTCGTCTGTAGTTTGAATCAGTTGTTCATCTTGGGCAATTGACTTCATAGTGTCTACAGGTACTTCAGTCACCTGTTCACCAGCGATAGTCTCTACTGTAGCTTCAGTAGGCGGAGCCTCTGAAAGTAAAGTCTGTGAGCTATCAAAAACACTCATATCGTCAGCATTGCTTGCTTGTTCATTTTCCATCTTATTCCTTTAGTGGAGTTATGTTTCGGTTTGTAGCTTCTTGCTCAGCAACCGAATCTCGTAGCTTCTTCACTTCGTCACTTGCTCTTGCTTTAAACACAGATTCTGTGGCATTAGCTTTAGTAGATGACTTGTCAAGTTCTGATTTAAACTTCTCTAACTCAACACGCTGTCTTGCATGTTGTAACTCTCTTTGAGAAGTTTGTAGGTCACCTTCCAAGTCTTTTACTTGGTCAGATAAACCTGATATTTGTTGTTGCATTTTAGACATTTGAGATGAACGCTCTAGTACGCCTTCCATATCAGCAACGTCTGTTTGCTTTAAAACTTCAACTTGGTCTATTAAACCTTTTTCATATAACTGCATGTAATATTCAAATCTTGCCCATCTGTTAGATGGCAGAGTAGAACCAGAAACAACTACTACATCATACCTACCTACAGTAACATCATTTAATTTTCCTAAAAAATCTCCTGAAATTTCATCGTATAAAGGTACATTAATTCCTATTTCTTTAGCTTTTGAATTTGGTTGTAACAATCTTAATACTTTATGAGATGTATAAGTAGCTTGTATCATTTCAACTACAGTCTTAGCTACAATATTTAAACCAAATTCTATATCATCTCTTTTACTTTTAATTCTTCTTTGACCATATTCATCAATTGCAATAGTACCTTTATAAGTATTTGGCATTTGAGATGCGTCTCCTTGCATCATAGAATATAATCCTAAAATTCTTTCAACGTCAGCACGAGCATCTGCTTCGTTTTTATATAATTCATTAGGCAATGGCATTGGAGCCATAGAAATTGGTTGTCCTAATTCTGGGTCAAATTCTAATACTCCTGTACCTGCTCGTGACCATTCTGTCTCAAGTTGAGCTTTATTTATAGAACCACGAGGTACTAAAAGTTTAGTGTTAGTAGACGAAGAAGCATGTGCAATCATTAAAGAACGTATTTTATTTATATACTCTTGTAAGCCTTTAACTAGTCTTATATCAGATAAAGGAAAAGGATTCCTATTGTGTCTATTCATAAATGTAACAATAGGATAATTAGATATAGGCATAATTGTTTGATATAACATTTGCCCGCCTACACAAACACATTGCTTTATTCTATCTATTGTTATTTCATTTGCAACTATCTCTTCTTCATCAATGAGTTCTTCTATTGTCATTAATTCTAATTTAACTGTAGACTCTGGAATAGAGTTTTCATGCTCAATGCCAGACATAATATAAGATTCACCATTCATTGGATTTTGCATTTGATGAAAAACTGCACCATGTTCTTCATAGATACTCATATTTTGACCAACTAGTTCTTGGTCTGTAATAATTTGAACACCATCTACATTTGTAGCTTTAAAAGCAGGTAAGCTTTTATATTTTTCAAAATCTTCTTCTGTTAATATTTTTTCAGAGTTTGAATGAGGGTCATAAGTTCTATAATGAGCTACTTTAATTTTTGTATATCTTTCAATTACTTCTAGGTAACGCTCATCTTTACTTGAAGTTCTAAAAGCTTGAAGCTCATGTTGTGTTATGACTTGGTCATTTAAAGCTTCCCTTGAAGTATTGTCAGTAGGTGTAATAACTGATTCAGTTGCTGATTTTATATTTTCTTCATATTCAGGGAATTGAGCTATAAGTTGAGATTCTGGATGTATCTTAGATACTATAACATGGGATGCATCTTCAATGATAGCACTTTGAGAAGACGGGTCTATATATACATTAAGCGGGTCAATTGCTTTTAGTTTGATTTCACCCTTTCCAAAGTCGTCATTGGGGTCATAATGAATCATCATACACCCCATGCCTTTTACATAGTAATCATCAATAACTGTTTTAAGCTCGTTGTTTCCATTTGAGTAATCCCATATCCAAGCCATTAAATCAGAAAAGACTTTACCAGTTTTTACGTCGGCACCTTCTCTACCTGTAGATTGGAAACGGGGTTGGTTGGAAGTAAGCATAGCTTTCGCTTGCTCAACTGCGGGATGAAGTACATTAACTACTAATGGCTCTTGGGCTCTTGCACGAAGTGTGTCAACTTGCTTTTTAGTCCATTGCATTCCATTACGGAATTCATCGTCCTCAATTGCCTGTTTTGCCCATTTTGCCCTAGCAGAAGAATACTCTCGTAAAAGCTCTTCGCTTTTTAATACTTCAGAATTTTTTTGACCCATTTATCCACTTTAATTAAATTACGTAATTAACTATATAGACGCAATATAAAACAATTAGTTTCAAGCTAACAACCAATCATGGTCAGATTTCAAGTATTCTCCTTCCGAGTGCTGAGGCTTGAGGTCATTTGTTGAGTGGTAAGGTATGTAATTTCCCTTCATTGCATAGAATAATCCATCTAAAAGGTCATCATGTTTACTTCTAGGGTATAATAATAATTCATTTTTTAAGTCAGCCATATCAGGCGTAATGTACATTTTACCTTGCGCAAAGTGAGGTTCTAGGGTTTCTAACCTAGAAGATTTACTAGTTCGTGGGTTTTCTTTGATTTCCAACCCTGATATAAACAATCCTTGCTCTTCACTTTGCTGTCTTAAATACTCTCGAAGCATCTCTTGATAACCGACTGACTCGATGCGTGTCTTCGTTGGTTTATATTTTTTAAATTGTTTTATAATAGAATCTGCTAGATTCATTGGTGTAGACCTTTTCCTAAAGTAAGGCAATACATATTTGTTATTATTTGCATCTATAGCTACAGAAACAACTGTTGAATAGTCAGCAGTTCTTTTAGTTGATGAAGCAGGGTCTACTCCCATAAAAATATTAACAGGCAATATCTCTTCACATTCTACTCCGTCTTTCTCTTCAAAACGCATAAAAGCTTCATTGTCTTTATTATACTCAAGTTCACCTTTATAATATTTAAAATATTTTTCTTTAAACAATTGGTCTTCATCGCCTACTATCTCACATAGATATTCACGATAGAAAACAGATATACGATTAATAGATTCTAATTCTATTTTCTTTTGTTCTAGTTTTTTAATTGGTTGCCAGTCTTCCCATAGAGCAATGCGTTTACTCATATTGGGAGAGAAATGCATATTCTTCCAACCTTTCATTTCTTTTAAAGTTTCAACTAAACATCTTTGATGTTGAGGTGTTCCTATAACTGCAATCTTACCAGTACGAGGGTCAACTGAAGGAACAGCAGATTGAAGTAACCATCTTAAGTTTCCTTCCATTGCTTCTGAAGTCTTTGTATTCATTTCATCTTCTGGGTCATCAACTACTATTAATGTAGGTCTTTGGTTTCCTACCTTTATTCCTCTTAACTGCTGTCCTGTACCTTTACATATAATCATAGAACCATCTTTTAATCGTACTTCTGTCTTTGCCCAAGAAAAAGCAGAGTTCATTCCCCAATAACCAAACAAAGAACGAAAAGGGGTAGAGTAGTCTAATACATCTTTTATTGTCCCTAGTAGTTTAACAGCATGGTCTTGAGTCCTAGATACTAATACAATTAATTTTTTTCCTTTATCAAACATTAAATGATATAAAGGATATACACCACCTACAATAGAAGATTTAGCGTGACCACGTGGAGCAATAATGTTTACTTGTTTTATTTTATTGTTCATTAGCACTTGAGCTATCTCATCGTGGAAAGCAGGGCTTTTAGCTGAAAACATATTTGGTATAACAACTCTACCAAACAATACCATGTTTGATTTCAGCTTATCTAGTATATCTTTTTTATCAGTCATGTTTTTAAATACTTTGTTATTTGATACTTACTCATATCTTTAGGACATTCTGGCATAGTCTCAACTATACAATGTTTTAATGAGCCACCAATTAATCCACACCTTAGTATTTCCTTGTCTTGAGTTGCAAATGCACACATTCTTTTAATTTTAGGGCAATAACTAAACATCTACATTAATAACAAGAAGATGGTAACTCATCTCGTTCAAGTCTTTTAATTAAATCGTCAATATACCATCTAGCTTTTTTTAAATCTTTTATATCATTACCTTTAAAAGGACATCTTACAATATATTTTATAATATTACCTCGAAACCAATCCATCTGCCAAGAAGATATAAAGTCCGTAACCTCTATACCTTTAGTATAATGGTCAGGATGATTTACATCTTTATCTAAAGAATCTTCAAGCAAGTTCTCTGGTGCTTCCGTCGTCATCTATATCTCCCTCTGTTTTACGTGACATAATTAATTTTTTTTCTTCTGTTTCTATTTGGTCTGATATTTGCGAAGTCATATCTATCTGCATTGTATCAGTTGTTATACGTTTATTAGGTTTCATTTCTAATAAATCCATAAACGAGTCAGTAGCTTTCAAGATGTTACCTACATCTTGTTTACTTTCTGCTATTTCAATAGCACTTAACATCTTATCTAATACAAATGACCTAGTAATCCCTTTTTCCGTCATAACTTCTTTTAATTTATCTTCTATCATACCTTTTACCATTTTATTTTTAAATAATCTTTTAACACTTAAGTCTGGTCGTCGCTGTTCAGGTCTATATACGTTTCCTAGTATATTCCAATCAATCTGATATGGCGACATAAGCTGTCCAATATAAGCATTAACTACATTCTTTGTGCGTAACTGTTTAGATTCTCTTTCTCCCCAGTTTAGTGGCTTTATAAGCGAGTATATACCCATCTCGTAGTTAGGTAAGAAGTTTAGCTTTAAGTCTTTTCTAATCCATTGTACACCATAGATAGTTTTAACAAATACCTTAGCTTTATTATATTCTTTACGAAAGACACATTCCCCTACATACCCATCATCGGATAATGCCATATCCCCTACTTCTGCATCTTGCCATCTAATATAACTTATCCCTTTATCTTTACATTCTTCTTTTGTCCAAATGTTGTGTGTTGTGTATTCATTATTAAATCTTCTTTTGATTTGAATCATATGAGTTTTAGATTAATATATAATATATTTATTGTACATTATAGTATTACGTTATAACTTATAACGTTAATTCTTATAAGCTTAATACATATATATACGTTACATTATAATGTAATACGTTAATCCATGTTTCCTAGTTTTGGGTGAATCGAATGGTTCATTTGCATATCTATTAAAGTTTCTACAATGTCTTTCTCAGCTTCGTACGATTCGTAATCGTTTCGAAAGCCTTCTATTGCATTCATTGCCTCTTCTTCGTTTAAAATTCCATCTTCAAACTTACCAGTCTTAACGTTAAACACTTCAAATTTTATTTTTCCCATACCTGCAACTTAGTCTTTAAGTAATTATATTATCAACCTATATTGTTGAAGTTACAATTCTTATAAAATTTCTCTAAAAATTATTTGTAGACTGGGAGTGGGAGAGAAGTAGATAGGTACACCCCTTTGTTTTTAGGGTTGGGTTCTCTTTTTGGGTTGAAAGTTAGATTTGAGTTAGAACTTAGTTGAAAGGTGAGATGCTTCGTCCCTCAACATCTCTCAATACATCTAATACCCACCCGCTTGTGTCAACTCGCACTCCCTAAGGCTTACGCCTTACCCCCGTGCAGAGGACACACGTTCCACGCACACATATATATAGACAATACCTTACTCTATGATAAGGAGTACCTACGCTACGCCCTCTTTGTGGTATAGAATAACCTGTATCATATTTAAGGAGTACTTGACAATGTATAAGAGAATAGTGAACACAGTAGCTAATGTAATGTATGCGTCAGTTGGAACAGTTGTGTATAGCAGTAAGAAAGTATCTGAAGGATACAACACAGTTGTTAAAGAAGGTAAGGATTTCCATCAGGACATTAAAGAGGCTTATAATGTTAAGAGAGCTGAGAAAGCTATTAAGAATGTTGCTTGGAAAGAACAGTAAGTAAACTAATGGGTGTAGTGTGTTTAACGCTATACCCTTTTTTTAGTACCTAATTAATTAACTTAAGGAAATAATCTTATGGAAACAGTCACACTTAACCAATATATGTTCTTAGGAATATTAACCATCTCAGTCTTTAGTTTGTATTTTAACTTCTTTCTATTTTACAAATGGCATAGAAGTATAGTATCGCAAGAACTACAAGGAAGACGTAATTCTCAAAGAATAGCACAGCTTGAGGCTAGTATCTTAGAAGGAGATTACGAAAGTGACAGGTGGAAATCTAATAAATCAATACAGGAAAATTATTTTCCAAGAATCAAGGAGGAAGTATGAGTATAAATGAAATAAAATACTTAACAGATTATGAAGAGTATTTAATGAATCTGTGGTGTGACCCTAATTTAACTTTAGAAGAATTAGCTCAGTCAGAGCTAGACGATATAAGTATTAATGGTACACCTGAAGAGAGACATATAGTTCAGTATGAACTTCATCTCTTAAGTAATGATTAATTCATTACATATAAGGGTAGAGCGTAAAGCTTTACCCTTTTTTTGATACATAAGAATAACTTATGTTGTACCTAAAAATAACAAACGGAGTAACAAATGTCTTTAACAGCAAGTATAATATTAGAAAGTCTAGTAAATCAAAGTTCAAGTGTATGGTTTTCAAGGAGAATAAAAGAAGAGAATCTAGAAGAAAGCATTCAAGCAGAGTATGCTAATGTAGAAACTAAAGAAGTAAAAGTTGGTGATATAGCATGGTTTAGTAATCAAGCTACAGCTGACGATGTAGTATCTACTCGCAAAGCATTAGCTCAAATGAATTTACATTTGTATTCAAAAGAGTTAGCTGAGAGTAGTAAGAAAGGTAATCCAGTAATGCGTAAAACTAGCTCTGGAGCGTTTAGTTTTATAGTATTACCGAATGAAGGTATAAGAGTTGATAGTAATAACAACGATAATCCATTCTAGGTAATAATACAATTAAGGGGTTGAAGTGTAATGCTTCTTCCCCTTTTTTAGTTTATTTATTAAATAAAATCATAGAAAGGAAATATATTATCATTAAATACATAATAAAAAACACGTATATCTTACAAATAATATCTATATTAATTATAGGAACAATATGGATTAAGAATATATAGTATTAACAAGATTTAAACATTAGCACTCAGACTTATATCAATCATTAACCTATTTGAATACGTTGCAATATAGTTCAGTTAATCGCTGAATAGATTACTATATAAAGCTTAGTATAATAATAGGGATTGACGTTCTTTACCTTAGATGCGTTATGCTCCGTAAGAAGGACAGATACCCCATT
>TARA_R110000823_G_scaffold38358_2_pt1 | contig 16024 bp, 17 predicted proteins | sample TARA_R110000823 | Tara Oceans TARA_R110000823 (sample SAMEA4397722) | marine metagenome | biome: Polar Biome; feature: [DCM] deep chlorophyll maximum layer (ENVO:01000326); material: water (ENVO:00002006), including particulate matter (ENVO:01000060) such as... | depth 20 m | reverse complement strand
AAAATAAGCAAAGAATAGCAGTTTACATACATAATAGACCATGATATACTACATTATACCAGCCAGAAAAGGCTCAAAAGGCTTTCCGGGTAAGAACAGAAAGCTTTTGCCTCTTACGCTAGAAAGCATCCCGGAACAGGACAAGTCATCCACTATAGTTTCAACAGATGATGAATTTATAGTTGATATACTTAAAGATTGTGGTGTTATGATACACAACAGAAGTGAATCTGTATCTAGCGATACTGCTAACACTAGGGATCTTTTATTAGAGGTTTCAAAAGATTTTAATATGCGCCCAGAGGACGAGATAGTGATGATGTATCTAACTTATCCTGAGAGAAGTGAAACGGATGTAAAAAAGATATACCAGTTTTTTAAAGATAGCAATGGGTGTAGTTTACTGTGCGCAGAGGAAGCTAACATACACCCCTACAGAGCTTTTTACTCTTTGGGGGACGATAAAGGAAAGAAAGTAGTTGAAAATGACTTATATCGTAGACAAGATTATCCTAAGTGTTTTATGTCTAGTTATTTTTTAGCTATTATAAAAGTCGAATACTTACCTCTCGTAGACAAGAACTTATATCATCCACAAACTATCTTTTATAAGTTACCGCACACTATTGACGTAGACGGGGAAAATGATCTAAACAATTTTATAAAAAGAAGGGCATAATGTATATCTTAGAAATGGCTAATAATCACATGGGCGATTTAGAACATGGCAAGCGTATCGTAAAATCTTTTGCGGAAATTGTACAAAAATACAAAGTCAACGCCGCTGTCAAGTTGCAATTTCGTCAACTGGACACCTTTATACATAAAGATTTTGTAAATTCTGATTTGAAGCAAGTGAAAAGATTTAAAGAAACAAGACTATCTAAGCATGAGTTTCAAGAATTAGTTGATTGCGTAAAAAACCATGATTTAAAAACTTGTTCCACGGCATTCGATAATGAGTCAATATCTTGGCTAGAAGATTTAGACGTATCAATAGTAAAAGTTGCAAGTTGCTCAATAGACGACTGGCCCCTGTTACAAGAAATTAGCGATATAAACAAAAAGATTATCATATCAACAGCAGGCGCGGACATTGAAAATCTACGCAAGGTTTATGAACTATTTAAGTCTAAAGATAGAGACTTTGCCTTCATGCATTGTGTTGCCGACTACCCCACGCCACACAATAAGGCAAACTTAAAAAGAATAAGTACCTTAAAAAACGAGTTCCCAGATATAGAAATAGGATATTCAACCCATGAGTCTCCAAACGAAAAGACGGCAGTGTATGCAACCATTATGGGGTGTAACATTATAGAAAAACACGTTGGTGTTTCGACAGAAAAGTACGACTTAAACGCTTATTCATTGTCTCCAGAGCATTTTGAAAATTTTCTTAGAGACGTAGAGCATTTTCATCAGTCGCTTTCTGGAAAATCTGAGACACAAAGTAAATCTTTAAGGTCTTTGAAAAGAGGTGTCTATTTTTCTAAAGATATGAACAAAGGTAGCGTTGTGTCCAAAGAAGACATTTACTATGCCATGCCCGCCCAAGAACTAGAGTGTGATCATCATTTTGACGCATCTAGCGTAGACGATATAGTAGACAGAGTTTTATTAGTAGATACTCAAAAAGATAGCGTCGTCGCATCTTCCATACTGGGAGACGCTGGCAATGAGCTACTCCAAGAAATTAAGTCTGACATATCCGACCTACTTATTGATGCGAACATAGAATACAAAAATCAGGAAATAGAAATATCGTGTCACTACGGTCTAGAATCCTTTAAAGACATAGGCTGTGTTATTATAACAAAAGTTAATAGAGATTACTGTAAGAAGCTTATTGTATGCCTACCAAGTCAATCGCACCCTAGCCATAGACATATTAAGAAAGAAGAGTGTTTTGAATTAATCTATGGAGATTGCACCTTGAAGCTAGACCATGAAGAAATAAAACTAGCAAAGGGAAAACCGGTGCTGATTCCAGTGGGCGTTAATCATTCTTTTAAAAGTCAAGAAGGGTGCGTAGTAGAAGAAATTTCTACAAGACATATTAAAGGTGACTCAATCTATAGTGACTCAAGCATTAATAAGCTGACATTAGAACAAAGAAAAATTATAACAAAACTATGATTATATATGTAGATATAGATGAAACAATATGCTCTTTTAGTAACGGAGAATATTCTTTAGCTGAACCAATTAAAAATAGAATTGATAAAATTAATAAGCTATACGAAGAAGGCAATACTATAATCTACTGGACCGCTAGAGGTACTGTTACAAGTATAAATTGGTTTCAAACCACGCAAAAACAGCTAGAAGAATGGGGTTGTAAATATTCTGAATTAAGAATGGGTAAACCTTATTATGACCTATTTATTGACGACAAGAATATCAACTCCGAACAATTTTTTAAGGAATAACAATGGCTCACATTTTCAAAAACGCAACACCCTCTCAAAATGGCATCGTTGTGATTTCCCACATAGAGGCAGGCGTAGCCTCAGAACACCATAGAGACATTATTGATAAAATAAAAAGTAAAGGTTACTTTATAGGCATACACTATGGGGGATTTTCAAATGGCGCAACATACCCAGAGTTTGCTGATTTTTTTATGGGCAAGCCCTCAGTCACAGACATAGCACAAAGATATAGCGATGCGTTTGAAATACCGGTTGTTAGCTCTAATTTCACCTCTTCGGTTTTCAAGAAAGACCCAGAGGTTAAAAAATATTGGGACATAATAAACATATCAAGGTCAGGAAATGTAAAAAGGCTAGATGTATTTTTTAGAGAGGTAAAGAAGATATATGAAAGCGGAAAGAAGTATAAAATCCTCTTAGTGTGCGCAAAAAGAAACGAAGAGAAGCTGTGGCCCCAAGATCATTTTATGAACATAGAAGATGTCTATTATGATCTCTTTACAGATGAAGAAAGGCAACTATTTACTCTTATGAGGCTTGACGAAAGCCTAGAGTTTAAAGGACTAAGCAAGACGCAACTATCTTTTTTCTATCAGTGTTCTAGAGTTTCAACTTTGTTTTCTATGTGCGAAGGTAGCCCCGGAGTTGTTGCGGAATCGCTACTTTCCGAAGTTCCTGTAGTGGTTAGCTCAGGCCAAATAGGAAGCGGTAGAGACTTACTAAACGAATCAAACTCTGTACAATGGAATGATGATAATTTCGCACATGCAGCATTGATAGACGCTGTAGAAAATTATGATAGATTTACTTTTGACATGGATGCAATAAACCATAACTATAGAGAAGATATGGGATTAGAAAGAGTTAAAGAGTACTTTACTAAGCTCTACGATAATCATGGACAAAAGTTTGATGAACAGTTGATAAATACAGACGACTTGGTAAGCAGGCTGCCGTCCCATTATACAAACTTACCTTGGCTAGATAGTAGATTATATAATGGACACATCACTAAAAGAGAGCAATTTGAAAAACTTTATGAAGAAATAAAAAAAGTAGACATAGCAACAGAAGAAAAAGAAAAAGAAAAGTATGACTATTTTGTAAAAGAGAAAGGATACGGATCAGACTTTCAAAGAACAAAGCAAATTGAAAGAATAAAAAATGACCTCGGAGATGTTTCGGTTGGGTTTAAAAATATTCTATCAGAATTAAAAGAGGGTGGAGAATTTAAAGTTTTAGACATAGGATCTGGACCCGGAGGTGTAATGAACTGGCTACAAAAAGAATGCGGAGCAGATGTTTATGGTGTAGATATATCAGAAGAATTTGTTAAAAGATCAAAAGAACATTTCCCATCTCTTGAGAGTGTATATGTAGCCAACGCTAACAATATTGACATGTTTGAGAATAACACGTTTGATTTAGTGTGTCATCTAGATGGCATGGAACATATACCAAAAGTGTGGGAAAAAAGCTGCTTAAAAGAAGCCGTCAGGGTATCTAGTAAGTATATTTTTTACGAGATCGCCTGTGAAGAAGCTTATGCAGACGGCTGGTCAAGAGAAATGGATTTTACCCCAGCGCACATAAACATCAAAGAACCATCTCAATGGTTAAGGTTTTTTAAACAACATTCTGATGAATTTGGCTACGATATAATTTTTTCACACGAAGGCAATGAACCCGGTCTAAATCAGTCTGTAATTTTAAGGAAAAAACAATGAAAAATAAAGTAGTATTTATAGTAGCGCACCCAGACGACGAAAGCCTTTGGATTGGCGGTACGCTAAGGTTTTTAAGCGAAAGAGATGAAATTGATCCTTATGTAATATGCGTTACCGGTGGAAATCACCCACAAAGAAATGATGAGTTCCAAAAGGCTCTAGACATAGCGGGAATTGAAAATAGATTTATAGCATCAGAAAACATACCTGATCGCGGAGGGGTTTCACTAACAAGCCTAGTAGAGTCTATTGAAGAAGGCGTTTCTAAAATGGGACTAAAGGACGTAGATTTAATTGTGACACACTCCCACTACGGCGATGAACACCAACACGCCCAGCACATACAAATGTTCAACTATTTAAGCTCATACTGCGCCGAAAAAAGTATATCCTTTGCATTCTTTTCTACGTTTGTTCTTCCTCGCATAGCCACAATAGGAAAACAAAAAGACATGAGAAGATACAACAATACCCACGTTTTAAATTATGGAGATTGTAATCACGATGTTATAAAACATTTTATGCAACTCAGGGTTGATTGCAAGGTTAAAGACAAAATGTTGCAATGTTATCAATCAATAAATTTACAAGAACATTACGAAGGATATGCTTCTTGGGATAGCTGTGTAGAAAACATTTATTTCTTAGACAACAAAGGTTTTTCAATATTTGAAACAATAAATAACAACCTTGAATCACCCGCAGGAGAAGGATGGTATAGATGAATATACTCATAACAGGTGCCACAGGCACACTAGGAACAGAACTCGTTAGGCTATGTCTAAAAAGAGGCTATTCCCCAATCGCGTTGGGACACTCGGAAGAAAGGTCGCAAGCTCTAAAAATCAAGTTTAAAAACGTCCCCATATATTGTCAAGATATCTTAAACTATGAAGAAATAGAAAGTATTTTTAAAAAGCACGATATAGACTATGTAGTTCATACCGCCGCAATGAAGCACGTAGGAATATGTGAAAAAAATCCCGGAAGAGCGATAGACATCAATATTCTTGGAAGCAGAAACCTAATATCAATCTGCAAAAAGCTAGGCGTGAAAAATATGATAGCGGTAAGCACAGACAAGGCTATAAATCCTTCTTGCGTATACGGCTGTACCAAATTACTAATGGAAAGCTTAATGCTTGAAAATGACTACTCTACAATACAGGGTGTAAATTTTCTTTTTTCTAGCGGTAGCGTTCTTTATCTGTGGGACAAGGCAGTGTCAGAAAATAAGCCCATTTTACTAAACTCTAGAGACACCACTAGATATTTTGTAGAAACTTGTGAAATAGCCAATAAAATTCTAGATAACCTAGAGACTAAAGGTGAATACATAAGGCTAGAAAAATGCTATAAAGTAAGCTTACATGAATTATCAAAAGCCTTTACTGAGCATCACAATTACGATAAGATGGATGACTACAATTCTTTTTCCGTCGAGAAAATCACAGAAGAAGTGCCACAGGGTATGCAGGTTGTAGAAACAGATGTACAACTACTTAAAAAAATAATAGAGAGACACTACAGTGGCTATTGAACCAGAAGATTTCGAGCTTTTAAAAACAATAAGAGAACAAAATCCAGAAGGGGGAAGCTGTGCAATATTAGGAGATTGTCATGTTTACGGCCACTCTTTAGAATCTTTTAAAGAGGACATGGGTTTTAGTAGCTTAGACACGTTTGACATAAATGGAAATCCTACTCATAAAGTTGATTTAAACGAACCTATAGACGAACAATTTGAAAAGGGCTATGACTGGATTATAGACTCTGGAACGCTGTATTGCTGTTTTGATCCATGTACCGTCTTTAAAAACATCCTGTTCATGTTAAAAGAAAGCGGGTGCGTTATGCACACTAGTAATCTTTGTGGATTTTTTGGTCGTGGGTTCTACTCTTTAAGCCCAGCCCTATTCAGAGACTTCTACAAGATTAATAACTTTAACATAGATTTTTCAGCGGCGAAAAAAAGGGGTGGAAGCTGGTTAAAATTTGATCCAAATGACACATACCTAAAAAATGAAAATCTGCAATTCCAGCAGAATGCGGGGATTTTTGTAAGCCAAATACCAAACGATTCTTTAATGTGCTGTTTCGCCAAAAGAAAAACCTCTGTACCGTTTAAAAAACCCATTCCAGAACACTTCGTAAAAACAAACGGAAAGTAAAATTATGAAAAATACAGCGTGGCACAATAATGAAATATGCCAACACATACTAAATACAAATTTTCCGCCACTGAATCAAAGTGGTCATTTCAAGGCTTTAAAAGACTGTATAGACAGGATAGAGTCTGAAAAAAGAGACCTACTGGACATAGGGTGCTGTAAGGCCGAGTTTGCAGATGCATTTCCTGAGTTTGATTATTGTGGCGCAGATCTAGAGCATATAATAGAAAACGTCTCCAAGAGAGTCAAGCCGCTTCTTAACTATCATCATTTCGACGCTAATACAGACGATTACTCATTCATGCAGCATTTTGACATTGTGCTAATGAACAGCTTTCTGAGCGAAATGCCAAACGCTATGGAGATACTAGAGAGTGTGTTAAAACACGCACACAAGTATATTCTGATACATAGACAGGATATTGCAGAAAAGGGGGATGTGGAACACTATCAGACTTATGGCGGTCTGGACACCATTAATTACGTTATGTGTAGATCGTCTCTTGAGGAATTATTAAGTAGGTACGAGTACGAGATAGTGATTGAAACCCAACCGTTTGAAGAACACCCTCAGAAAAGATCGCTATTGATATCAAAATGATTAATCTATTCCATATACCTCAGCACACAATAGACACTTCTAAATTTAGCCATCTACTCCATGATGAAATCGTAGAAGAATTTGAACAGTCTTTTGCTGAATATGTAGGAGCTAAATATGCCTGCTTTGCAAACAGTGCTTCTAGCCTGATCTATTTGGCCTTAAAGAGTTTGAAAACAACGGTAAAAATACCCAGCATCATGCCTCCAGTCGTTCCAAACGCAATAATAAACTCTGGAAACAAACTAGAGTTTTATGATGACGTTGATTGGGTTGGCAATATGTATGAATTACACCAAGGAATTTGGGATTCTGCGCAGAGGGTGAGCAGGGATCAGTACTCCCAAGTAGCGAAAGGTACAGATGTGATGATATTTAGCTTCTATCCAACAAAGCCCGTAGGAGGCTGTGACGGAGGAATGATTGTGTCTGACAACAAATATACTATAGACAAATACAGAGCTATGGTTTTAAATGGAACCAAACCTTCTGAAAACTCTTGGGAAAGAGAACAAATAATGTTTGGGTATAAAATGCACGGAAACTCTATTCAGGCTAGGATAGCGTATGAAAACTTCAAAAAAATAGATGATAAAAAATACAAAATAAACGATATTAGGAATGCTTTTAACGTGGGATTAGACTATAATAACTTGAGTCTCCATCTATACAGAGTAAGAACTAGCGACAATAATAAATTTGTAGAACAGATGAAGCGGGTAGGAATACAATGCGGCATACACTACAGGGCGTTCCACAAAAGCCCGCTATTAAAAAACATCGTCAAATATAGGCCGATGCCCAAGTCGGAAATAGAAGAGAGACAAACCGTAAGTATTCCATTTCATGAAAATTTAACCAAAGAAAACGTAGAGTATATTATTAATAATGTTAAAAAGTTTAGAGATATTTAGGGACGAGAATGGCACACTATCTACCCTGAATAAAAACCTTGGATTTGCAGCAAAGAGATTTTTTTATGTGACGGGGGTTAAGAAGCTTGAATGGAGAGGCGATCACGCACACAGAAACAATAAACAGATCCTAGTCTGTGTAAAGGGAAAGATTTTAGTCTTACTAGATGACGGAGAATGTGTACGGGGACACACCCTCAATGAAGGAGAGTATATTTTTGTTGATAGTATGGTGTGGGATAAACAGCAATATCTAACAGGCAATGATATACTTTTATCAATATGCTCAACGGAATACGACAAAGATGACTATATAAAAAGCTACGATCAATTTTTAGAGGAATTAAAATGATTAACATAGCGGCAATCGTAAAAGACTTAGGACCATCCCAGCAGTCCTTTTATCTTATAAAAAAGTTTAACGAACTATCAAGAGATCCAAACTTTTCTTGTTCTGCCTTCGTTGCCAATCTGGGGGTTCCTGTAACAAAACCCCTCTTTTCTTGTTCTAGCGTGTCTTTCTTCTCGGACTACATCGGGACGGCTATAGCTACAAATCTGGAAGAGGCGGACATCTTATTAAAGTCAAACAATAACTGTAAAAAGTATTTGTACCTGTGGGATCTAGAGTGGCTTGTTAGGCCGATGAATTTCACACAAGTATGTAATATTTTAAGAGACAACAGATTAAAGATCATAGCAAGAAGTAAGTCACACGCGGACATTATAAATAATTTTTGCAATAAAGAGGTTATCGGAATAGTAGAAGATTGGAATAGTGAACAATTACTAGAAATAATGGAGAAAGAAAAATGTCTAACATAGATGAGGGTTATGTAATATCGCAATACGAACAATATAGTAGCACGTACTCTATTGCTAAAGAGCTAAATACATACCCCAAGAAGATCGAAAGGATCTTAAAAAAGAACGGAGTGATACTAAGAAGCCGCTCCGAGGCTCAGGCTAACGCTATAAAATCCGGGCGCAGTAAGCATCCAACAAAAGGGGAAAAACGGACAGAAGAAGAAAAGAATAAAATAAGCAAGGGTGCAGAACGACGGTGGAAAAATCTCTCAGAAGAAGATAGGGAAAAATTCGCAGAAGGAGCAAGAGAAAGATGGGATAAAATTCCAGCAGATAAAAAAAGAGATATGATGGAGAAGGCTGGTAGGGCGCTCAGGATAGCCTCCATAGAGGGGTCTAAGGCTGAGAAGTTCCTACAGAGGAAGCTCAACGAGGCGGGTTATGATGTCGTAATCCACAAAAAGGATCTTGTTGAAGGTAATTTTGAAATTGACTTGTTTTTACCGGGTCTGAATACTATAATAGAGATAGATGGGCCACAACACTTTCTTCCTATTTTTGGAGAGAAGAAATTACAAGACGTTACAAAATTTGACTCCATTAAAAATGGACTCTTGATTTCAAAGGGTTTTTGTGTTATTCGCGTTAGATATCTCTGTAAGAGTATGTCTCGCGCCGTAGAGAGAAGGTTGTGGGATTTGGTTTCGGTAGAGGTGGAAAGCGTGAAGGAAAAGTTTCCACCTAAAACTAAACGTTTTATTGAATTGGAGATAGGTAATGAGTGATACTTTGGACGCTATGGATACGGACTTGTTTGATAAAGAGACGCTAGAAAAGGAAAGGGATGTGGAAAAATCAGAAGACCCAGATATGACAATGCCATCTTACGGGTCTGACGAATGGAATGATTACGTCATGGATAAATTTCATAAATCAGAAATGTATAATGGAAATCCTCTCACTGTTGGACTGCGAAGAGTCGCAGAAGAACTACTCGGAGACATAATCGTAAGCAGACCAACTCAGGTAATCGCCTCAGACGATCCAAATGGTCCGGGTAGGGCCACTGTATCATTTGAGGTTATTATCGACTGGATGAATTCTGGACAACTTAGGACTTATGGAGACGTTGCTGACTGCTGGCATGGCAACACAGACGACCTATTTTGCGCTCATCCAGCCGCTACAGCAAGTACCAAGGCTGAGGGCCGTTGTCTCAGAAAGGCTCTTAAAGTGCGCTGTGTGGCCGCAGAAGAGATCCCAAGAAACAAGGACGTTGTAGCTATTGTTAGACAGTCAATCAATGCCAAACCCACGACAGGAGAGTGGAACGAAGAAGATCCTATCAGTGTTCCTCAAACCAATTTTATTGATGGAAAATGTAAACAGTTAGACATCAATGTAGTTGCGTTTATTAATTCTGGAGAAAATAATTACGATACCATTGGGGAAGTAAGTAAAGCCACTGCGTCTAAGATGCTGGCTAATTTAAACGAATACCAAACAAAAAGTAAACCCAAGCCCGAAAAGATTGTGGGATACGACTCAAACTGGAGAAAAATATGAAATTAAATTACAAACTGGGAAACCTTAACGTAGAATTTGAATGCGACACCCCTAAAGAGGTGTTTAGCCAGCTTTCTGTTTTCCAAGAGGTTTTTGGAGAAACTAAATGTGGTAAATGCGGATCTGAAAATCTTAGATATGTGGTTAGAATGGTAGACGATAATCAATATTATGAGATTAGATGTCAGGACTGTGGCGCAAGGCTGGCGTTTGGAGCCAATAAGAAAGGTGGAGGGCTGTTCCCGAAGAGGAAAGACGCCGAAGGAAACTGGCTTCCAGATAAGGGTTGGACCAAATGGAACCCCAAGACCAAACAGATTGAATAATAGATTTCTATTAAAAAAACCCCGCCGTAAAGCGGGGTTTTCTTTTGCCTCTATGGTACAAAGCGACAAACCTTATAGATATTCTAAAGAGACATAAAGACCGTATTGTTCTTTGGAACCAATTGCAAGCGGACTAGCCGAAAGCGCAACACACCAAGTGTGGTGAGTATGAAGTCCCGTTCCACCATATGTATACTTTATACCGGCAGTAGAGTCTCCGTCGAAAGTGCCAACAGAAGGCGCCCAAGTGCTTTGTGAACTTGAGTTAATGTACTGAGACCATTTAGGCCAAACCAATCCGGGCTGACCAGCGGGAGAGCCGGGAGCCGCTCCTGTGATTTCTTTCAGTCCAATTTGACCACTTCCGGGAGAGTCGAGAAGAGGAACAATAATACCAGTTCCACCAACTGCTTCATCGTCTCCGGTCGCAACACCATTACCAACTCTAGAGTCACCATTAACAACACTTGAAGTATCTAAACCATTATAGAACTTTGTACCGAGGCTGTTTTGGTAGAAGTTTTGACTTCCCACCAGTGCCGCAGGCCAAGGCTCCCCCCACCAGAAAGCGTCACCGCTGCCGATATGAGCAGAGGCTACACCATCAGCACCCTGAGAGTGTGGGTCTGTACCATTCCAGTTTACAATTTCCGCAATCTTAGTGTTAACACCACTTGCAGGATAATTAATATTAGCCCTATCATAAACTCTTAACTGGGCGTTTTGAGTCTTAACCGCAGTCGTGTGACCAAACCTAATACCCAGAGTTGTCTGGTAACTTACGACGCCACTTAATCCAATATTGAAAGCTGCTGCCCCAGTGCTATTTACGCTACATTGACCACTGGGGAAGGTGCTAGCGACATATTTTACGTTGTTTGCCTGTCCACTAGTGGCACTTCCATCGCCATTGGAAACAAACGTGCTATCTTGATAAGCACCAATTTGCACAGAAGATCCGGCAGTAGCTCCAAAAAAGCCAAGGCCAGAACCCGACAAGGTTTCCGTCTGCGGAACCATCGCGTTGGTGTAGTTTACTTGAAAATCTATCGTTGCCATTTTTATTCTCCTTTTCTAAGGTTTGTCTACATAAGATACACAATTAATAGTAAAATTAAGATTTTTTGTCTCTGGTATTTTTAATTGCTTGTTTTACCATAAGGGTTAATGTTGTTTTTTTAACTAAATCTGGAAATAGCCTTAGATGGAGGGGTAAATGCTTATCTTGCTCCATCAATTTATCCACTATTTCGTCTATTTTCTCGCCGCATTCATCTGGACCCCATTTATTTAGGGTTCCTGCATAAATATTACAATCACAATTTTTTGGTTTTGTGATCCATTTTCCTATGATTTTTGATAATTCTGTTCCAACTCCCCTAGTTTTCATTATCAATCTCCATAATCGTTTACCATAGTAACTGTAATTTTAGCTATTTCAAGAGGTGTAAAATTTTCTTTTGGCGGCGTGAAGATGGGCGAAAGCGAATAGCGCGCACTTCTCTTAGAAAAGGTAAGCTTTCCGTCTACAACTCCAAGACTAATTCCACCAACACTGCTTGCAATTCTTATATTGGTGGGGGTTCCTTTGCTTCTAATAATTATGTCATTATCGCTGTCCACAGAAACAACATTCCTATTGTAAACAATAGTCCTATCTTGAATATCTACGGTTTGTGAAGTCCAATTATAGAAAGCCGTCTGGTAATCTAGCTCTTTTTGTTCTTGTTTGATATCCGAACTAGCGTAAAAATCATGATTTGTTTTAAATATTATATTATCAACCCCCTCAAAAAGCTGTTCTTCTTTAGCATTGATGTGGAAATCGCTGAATTTACTACCGCCCATCCTGAAAGTAGTAAAGCTTCCGCCTGCTAATTTCAAAAGAATATTGGGCAGCCCACAAAACCTTTGTTCAGAATCTTCATCAGGACAGCCCGCAAAATCTGGACCGACATAATAAGTTCCGTTAACATTGCCTCCGGGAGTAAAATCTGTAATACTTCTCCTAGAGCCTAAAGCCGTGTAGGAAACTCCAAGATTTTTAAAAGTCTCACTATCCGTATAAGTATAAAATCCAGAATCCCAGTCTAAGAATTTAAAATCATCATCAAGACCAATACCGCCGCTAAAAAAGCTATAAGCCTCCGTAGGATAATCTTCTATAACAATTTTCATTATAGTTTGTGGTATTCCACCAAAACCATTTTCAAAAAATAATGTTTGATAACAGCTATCACACTCTACTAAAGGAAACATATTGTACCAAGTTGCGGCATTAATCGACATAGCCTTCTCTCCATTTATTGCCGCATCTTCACCCATCCCTACCACAATCCCTCTTGTTGAAGGATAAAAAACGCCACCATTAATATCGCTACCCGAAACCATGCCCGCCAAACCCTCCGACCTTCCGTCTCCAGAGTCGGTCTGTCTCACGCCCCAGCGATTTCCGGGTCTTTGGTGCTGGGGTATATCGTAAGAAAATAATAAAAATTCAGCATTTTGATTCAGCCAAAACTCAACAGTGTCAGAGCCGCATCTGGTTTCTATATGAATAGCGCCAATATTATTGTTAGTTACTAAACTGTTACCCTTTCCACCTTCGTCAGATTCGTTGATTATACCGTCGTTATTAGTATCAGCTTCCGCCCATCTAGGAGATATATCTAAATCAAAAGGCCCACAATCCGCAAAGTTAGGGCCAATATCATAAAAAATATTTATTATCTCGGACCTAGAATATTCTGGTAAATCCACATAATACATCCTTTTAGATATAACGGTTGAACCATTCTCATCAAGCAGTATAAAATCAACATCATAACCCTGAACATACTTTCCAGATTTGTAATTGAGGTTAGTAGCGACAGTAGACTCAATTCTTAACGACCAACCCTCTGTAAAATCATTCCTTCCCGTTTCTTTTGCAAAAAACATTATATCTCCCATTATATGCTTCAAGCCCACTTCCGCGCCCTCATTTCTTTGCTGATGATAATTAACATCAAAATTAAGCCCTAATCTCATTCTATTGATTTCTCTTGAAACACTCATAGGGGTTTTATGTAAGGCTACAAAATCTTCCCCGGTATATGATAAAATCAAATCAGTATAATTTTTATCAAATGAATATGCGCCTAAATCGCTTAAATTAGCACTTCCTCTAAGAACATCCCACCGTAATTCATTAGCCCCCGCCGCAATTGGCGGCCCAATTCCACCCTCGTTAGTAAACTCCTCAAAGGGGTCCACAAATCTTCCTTGAGATTTTCTTAACTCTATGTTTTCTTTGTTCCTCTGTATGGCGTCTGGATCAGTTAAAAGTTTAAAATTAACCAAATCAGACAAAGTACAATCTTCGCTTTCACAACATTTACAAGGTCTTCCCATTTTTTTCCTTTATCCTGACGGACAACCTATCCAAAGAGGCATCCATTCGTAATTAACTCTTATAACCATAACCCAAGTATTTGATCCTTTTTGCTGAGACAAGCTTGTGTCTCTATTGTAGCAAGTAACCGTTTCGTCCAATTCAGCTAGAGCGTCATCCCCTTTATCATTTTTTACTTTTCTCAAAACCCTAATAGTAAAAGTAGTAGGCCGTAACGGATCGGAGGGAGCAGTTATTTCTGAATTCAGTATCCCACAAATAACTTCCGGCCCACCGGACCAAATCTGTCTTTCTTCGTCCCAAAGCAATCTCACGGGGCCAGTCTTTAAATGTTTTCTATTACCCATAAACTTTGGATCAAATTTTCTTAAATCTTCACCATTATTAGGAACGGGATTGAAAGCAATATCATATCCCCAACCAGATAAGACCATTGGCCCCTTAGCCGCCAAGCCCCTCACTTTATTCATCTTGGGTAGCTCGCCACTCTTTTTTAATTGGTATAACGAGAAGTCAGAAGGTTCTTTATCATCCTCTTGAATTATTAGAGCTTCAGCGTCATTATTTTCTATAGCCTTCTTTCCATCGTCTCCGTCCCCGTATATAGCAGGAGAAAAATAAGGATTAGTATCTTGACCATTAGGAAGAATCCCCTTTTCATCTCCCTCGGCCTCATCTGTTACGTTAGGAGCCTCAATACCAGACATAGTATCACTAGACCCGCCACCCTTTTTATTTATGTAGGGGGTAATATCTTGGTCTTCCGACTGCCCCCCCATATTGGAGAATTTCCCTCCTTCTGTAGCCAAGGGCGCTGCATCAGCAAGGGGGATCTTAGAAACATTAACAATCCCAGTCTCATCTTCTGTTGGGGGAAAAATTTGAGCCAAACTAAAAGCAATATCCGACCTACCACCACTGAGTCTAGCAGCCAAGGCTTCTGGATCAGAGGGTGACTGAGAAATTTCACCAAATGGCCTTTTTTCTATCCTGTCTCTTTCCCTCTGGAGAAACTCCAAGCTAGACTTATTTATTCTAGATATTCTATCAACATTGTATTTAGCCAGCCTACCAAACTGAGGTGTCCAAGTGTTAAACTTATAGGTGGTCTTAAAGCCGGATGTGTCAATAGTAAATGACATATCAGAAACATAAGGCCCACTACCAGCAAATCTTTCTGCAATATTGTAGCTTGGAAACTCTGCGATCTCTACAAATCCGGTTTCGCTAGCGCTCATTTCCGCATTACCAACATTCGCCAAAGATTCGGCAGCCTGATTCATGCCGTCAACATTTCCGAAACTTTCTGGAACCAAAGCGTCATCTATGATAACTTCTGTTTTTCCCTTTAGGCTACCACCTATCCACGGACCCCAAGCATACCTATTACTTTGCTGGGCAATACCAAACGAGTTAGGAGGAACGATTTTAGGAGGGATTTGTATTTGAGTATTAGCTTTTCCGGGACCAATATAGTTTTTGGGAGGTATATAAATATTAAAAAAGTAGTCTGCCAAAACGGTTAAACCAAAATCTGCTGTAGTATCCTTATCGTATTCCTTAATTTGACTCCCCGCGTTCATTACCACATAGGGTTTGTAGCCGGTTCCCCCGATATCAAAAAAGTATGCACTCTTTTCTATTGAACAACCTGTTGTGGCTACCCCCTGACCTATATTTACTAATTGATCAGAATTTTGATTATACATATCTCCGCTAAACCCGGCGTAATTACCACCTAAAGGGCTAAAGTCTCTATTTACGCCGTAGGTCCATTCCACAAAGGTTTTAGTTCTTCCTGATGAATCAAAGAAACTAACGTCTTTAAATTTATCAGCAGGACTATAGGCAGAATCAACAGCCTCCCAAGTGGCTTCATATTTTTGATCTTCGTTTATCCATCTTGTGTTATTGTCTTGTCCTCCCGGCTCTTCGGGCATTGGCATCGCAAACATCTGACCATAAAATTGACTAGCAACACTTTGGACAGCGGCATAAATTTTATCAGTATAATCCTTGGCTTCTGCTGTATAATTTTCTCGAAAGTCTTTATTATACGCTTTCTTAGCAGACTTTAAAGACG
>TARA_R110000823_G_scaffold78546_17_pt1 | contig 16032 bp, 5 predicted proteins | sample TARA_R110000823 | Tara Oceans TARA_R110000823 (sample SAMEA4397722) | marine metagenome | biome: Polar Biome; feature: [DCM] deep chlorophyll maximum layer (ENVO:01000326); material: water (ENVO:00002006), including particulate matter (ENVO:01000060) such as... | depth 20 m | reverse complement strand
GTACCCGCAGCACCTGTTACACCAAGTTCACCTTTCTGACCTTTAGTACCCGCAGCACCTGTTACGCCAAGTTCGCCTTTCTGCCCTTTGGAGCCAGTAACACCGACTTCGCCCTTCTGACCTTTCAACCCTTTCTGGCCAACTTCGCCCTTAACACCCTTTTGACCCTTTTCACCTTTCTGGCCAAGTTCACCTTTCTGACCCTTCACACCTTGCAGGGCGGAATTGGTGATAGTTGATTTTTTCAGCTTGCCTGTATCAGACGCGTCTAGAATCAACAGGAAATCATCTCCAGTAACTGAACTCGAAAGATCAGTTCTATCGGCAATTGTGCGACCATCATCAGTCAATATTTCGTCGTAGTTAGTTCCGTCTTCAGTAGTCTCCCAGATATCAGAAGTTTCATTCCACCGAATATCAACATCAGCAAGACTGCCTCTATTTACGGAGACCCCAGCGTTTTCAGAAGGAGCGACACCAGCACCGAGATCACTGTTTAAAGTGATTTGGTTATCTGCTACATCAAGAGTGGCAGTATTGATAGTTGTGGTAGTTCCTGAAACAATCAAGTTACCTGCAATATGAACATTAGCTGTGGCTCTGACGTCATCTACATAAAGGTTGCGCCAAGATTTAGTTGGACTACCAAGATCACGAACATTAGCCGCGTTTGGAATAATAGGTGTATCAATGGAACCAGCGACAGAGATTAGATCTCCAGTTGCATTGCCGAGATCAACATCACCACGGAGATAGGTTTGGTTTTGGACGACAAGGCTATTGAAAGAACCTTCGCCTGTACTAGTGACTCCTCCAGGAATAGAAACATTATCATGGAATACTGTGTTTGCGTATATATCTAAGGAAGATAATCCACCGTTCGCCCACTGTAGATGACGTTGCGCTTCAGTAAGCGAAGATCTATTTGTGCCCATATTTATGGAATGCGCATTAGCAGTAAGAGTTCCTGCGACAGATACGATTGTGGAGTTAGCACCCAAATTCAATGTATCAGGCAGACCAACGGTAACTGTTCCATTGGTTCGGCTTACTGCAATTTCATTTGCAGTTCCATCTACAGCAAGTACCGCGCCTGTAGTAGCATTCTTAAGAGTAACATCACCGGAAGTGACATCAAAGTCACCGGAATCAAAACTAGCAACACCTTTGTTGGCCGAGGTCGCGTCTTCGCCAGCAACAGTGATATTTCCACTAAGAGCGTGCGTTACATTTATACCTTCTCCACCAGCCACAGATAATGTGTGGGAGTTGGCTACAAATGTGCCCGTATCAGTAGTCACAGATTTTAAAACAGAATCTTCAAGTTGAACTGCGCCTGAAGATACATCAAAGTCTGCAGCGGCAAAAGAGGCAACACCTTTATTAGTTGTAGTGGCGTCTTCTGCGGATATAGCAATTGTATTAGCAGAAAGAGTTATATCAATTCCTTCCCCTTGATTGATATTCAGCGTTGTTCCAAAATCAATATCAATATTTGATCCGCTTCCATCTGTAGCAAGCTCGATATGATCATTTTGTATCATAGAGTTGAGGATAGTGTCTGCGGATATAGTGTTGTTTGCATGTAGCTTTGCATTAGCACTGATAACAACTACACCATCATTTGTTAACGCTCCATCGATATCGGCTTCTTCAGCATACACTTTACGCCATTCGTTACCAGTAGCACCCAGATCAAATGCGCCATTAGCAACAAGGTGAGACATTATTCTGGCATTTACTGTGAGTATATCAGAATTACTATCACCAATAGTGGCATTAGAACCAAACGATGCGGTCGAAGTGATGATCAAACTATCAGCAGCTGCGTCACCAAGATTCACATCACCATTTAAGTTGACAGTATTATTGAAAGATGTCACACCATTGAAGATTGAAGTTCCACCAAATGTGGCAGCACCAATGGTCGCCTGATTAGCAAACTTACCTTTAACAATTATTGTATCAGTCTGAGCGTTGCCCAAAGTGATGTCACCATTAAGAGTTGCGTTACCGTCTACGTTCAAAGTAGTATTTAAGTCAACCGCGCCATTAGCAGTAATAGTAGTGGTGGTCAATCCATTGAGCGTTGAATTGCCATCAACATTCAAAGTAGCATTTAAGTCAACCGCACCGTTGGCAGTGATGGTGGTGGTGGTCAATCCATTAAGAGTAGTTGAACCGTCTACATTGAGCGTTGAATTGAAGTCAACAACACCATTAGCAGTAATAGTAGTGGTAGTCAATCCATTAAGAGTAGTCGCGCCATCTACGTTCAAAGTAGTGTCGAAGTCTACAGCGGCATTCGCATGAAGCTGGCCAAGAGTTGTGTTACCAACAACATCCAAAGAAGAATCAAAATCAACAGCCCCTTCTACGTGCAAAGTTCCTTCAGCAATTACATTACCATCAGAGTCTATAGACGCAACGACAGTATTGGCATTGTCAGTAATAACTAGTCTGGAATCGCCAGCAGCGTCCGTCAGCTGTAGGAATAAGTCAGAATCACCAAGGGTGGCATCGCCAGCCAAGAAGATTTCAACAGCGTCACCATTTCCATTACCACCAGTAAATCTTAGGTGGGTAGAATTAAGAGCTTCACCAAAGCTGGTATTGGCTCCAGACATAATTAAATGCGCAGAGTTAGAAGATAAATCAGTTACATCTCTGAGTGTGAAGGACTTGAATGCTGGGGTATTTGTATTTGTGTCAATGCGTAGGAATTGCCCTTGCGAACCACCCGTTACACGCACGCGAGATATATCGCCAAGAGTTAGTGTTTCCGCACCAGAAGTTGCGAAAGTCACATTAGCGTTGAATGTGGTATTGGCATTTACAGTGAAAGTTTGTGGGTCAATAATAGTATTAGAGCCGACAGTAATAGTGCCGCCAGTCAAAGTAGAGGTATTACCACCTTTGAGCAAATTTGTTCTGAATTCATTAGCAGAAAATGTACCTTTAATGTGGCCATTTCCTACAGCAACTCCACCCCGATTAGCAGATCCTGCCCGAGCCACTGTCACTACGTTATTGCTGATGATCGTAGCAATATAGTTAGTGTTGAGTCTCCATGAGTTGAAGCTGATATTCAGTTCTGTGTTCGAAACATTAACTGTCATTTGAAATTCTCTATTCTCTTAATGGGGCGTATTACTTATTTATTAGAATTGAAAGCATCGATTTAATATCACCCATGTCTTTTTTCAATTCTTCTATTTCATTCTGCATAGCTTTGTTTTTTTCATTTCTAATCTTTAATGCATTGTGCTGCCTTGTAGCATTCTCATCAAAGAAAAACACCACACCCGAGACAGGATCTTTCCTCAAATCGGGGTGGTTTTCCACATGCAACAGTTCCATATTATACAAGATTCAGAGGCGATTTGTGTGTAAATATTTGTAAAGCACTTACCTCGGGAGAATACGATGTACCCTTTCCGGCTGGTCGAGTGAACACAACTTTAACTTGATACTCATCTACTCCATGATGTATTGATCCGTCTCCAGACCGATAAGCAATTACACCATTATTACTGCTGTTTTCGCGCACTACGTTAGAAAGCCCTAAGAAATTATCACCATCACTATTGGCAGACATTCTATGGTGTAGGAAAACCTGATCGCCTCTATTGCCCAGTGTAGACTTCGGCTTTGGTGTTGTCGTGTATATTGCCATCTGGGTGAAGTTCTTATCTTCAAGACGCTCCGCATCGTTGTCATTTCTGACACGTACATAAAGTTCAATTCCACTTTCATTAGGGAAGTACGCCTGCGTTACTATCTTGAATCTTTCTGATGCTACACCAGTGACGCCATTGGTGGCTCGAGTAACATTAGAAATATATCTAGCTTCTGCTCCACCTGATGGGAAAGTCTCATTCGCGGTGCTGTCATTAATTCTTTCTCTTGAAGCACTTACCGTCACGTCATCAGAATCAATAATAGGAGAAACTCTTGAGTCAGCAGTAGAGAAAACACCCCTCACCAACAAAGACTTATTTGCAGAATTAGACCTACTATATATTCGTTTCTGTGTTTTGTTAAATTCAACTTGCGTACCGCCAGTAATTGGTCTCCAAGTAGAATCAAGAGTACCAGAAGTTGAAGTCGCCTTGACGAACCAAGTTAAATCAGTTTCTCCAGGAACGCCAAAGTTTGTTGCCAAATCAACAGAGTCAATTTTAGGATTTATAATAGCATCAACTTTCGCACTAGCTCCAAATTGCTGACCACGAATATGATCAGTGGCAACATAACCACCAGAAGTGTCAGCTAGACGAATTCTACCGAAGTCGGTGTTTAAGAATACAATTTTACCTGTAGCAGTGGTGTTGGCAGAAAAAGAACTTGTATTTCCAGCCCATGCGTTTGAAGCAAAATATACACAATTATTATTTGCGCCTGCTGTGGTTGGGAATTCCCTAAACGCATCAATTTTTACAGTGACCGTTCCTGAACTTGAAGCTACAATTTTCCGTACAGTTCCGTCCGCATAACCAGCAGCGGTAATCGCCCCAGCAACAGCAGCAGTTCTGGATCGCAAATTATCACCAACAGAAATTGTTGAATTGTTAGCAAAGGTCAGTATTGATTCGCCTCTGATCGCTTCGTCCATCTGGAAACCTGTAGAAGAGGTAGAACCGCCAGCAGGTGTAATATTGGAAAGATTGAAGAAGTCAAGAGCCTTGTTTTCAAAAACAAACGAACAGTCTGTGCCGCCAAGATCAGTTTTAGTTGAGAACTTCTTGTACGAAAGTTTAAATTTTAAGTACTCGTTAGACAATGGTGCCCAAACTCTACCTGTCGCAGAGCCGTACAACATAGTACATTCCGGAGTGATATATGCGCTAATGTTAGAAACTTTATCGGGTTTGTTTTTCGTAGCAGACCAAAGTTCAAAATCAGTTCCGTCTTCATTCGGAAGAACGGTCATAGCATACCTTTTATTTTTAGATAAAGTCGTTCCAGCCCTAAACGAGAATCTAGTAGCAGCCGAACCATTAGAAGACACGTTAATACTGTTTCGGTATACAGGAGGACTTTGTTCTACTAGGACTGTGGTAGGTCTTCCTCTAGAATCAGTTTCCCTAATTTGAACTATCACATAAGCAGTTGACGCTACTGGCTTTTTAGCAAAGAACAAATCAACATATTCTAAATGCGGATTAGCAACGGTTGATACAAAGGTTTGCGACAAGAAATCTGGAATCTCTTCAGTTACAGTACTGTTTGTAACACTCGTCATCGATGAGTCGGCAGAAATTTCAGTAAGAGAAATTTGACTGCTTTGGTGCGGAGGGGCAAGCTTGTAATGCATTGTGCCAATATTTGATGGAGCGTAGTAATACTGCCCACACCGAGTTGAAGCACCTGTCTTACCAGAACTAATACCGCCACCATAAGGCGGTTTAACGTCGCTGACTTCTAGAAGGTGCTTATATCCTCTAAACCGCATAGTATTGTCATTTGGAATTTTGAAAAAGTATATCAAGACACCGCTGGCGTTTGTTATCATTGGCGACCCATAATGCGCCTGATCTGCAGGAGAACAATATGGCGAAACGTCTCTTCCGTCAAACCGTGGCCAAACACGAGTGGAAGGCTTCAAACCACTACAAGTTACTTTTTGAGCAACGTGGGCTTTAATAGTGTAAGCATTCGTGCCATTAATAAATGCCGAAATGTCAGAGTACTCGGCCAAGCCAGTATAATCAAGACCTGCCTTTTTATACTCATTTAACAATGCCGCTGATGTGGAAGATGAGACTGTCATAATTGTTTCCTAGTTTAATCCTGTTTGGTTCTTCTTATTTATTATGAACAACAAAGTTATTAACCACAAAGGTGTCGTCGCCATCAACATCAAGGTTGTATACAGCAACAAATTCTTCTCTACGATTAATACTACGCAACTTATCTTCATGAGTCTCTAATTGCTCGCTGTACTTGACAAGTTTATTACCAGCAGCCAACTCAGAGACATCCATTTCCGGATGTATTTCTAGAGTTGCTTCCACATTAAACGACTTCCAGCCAGCAGAGGTGAGAACTGGATGCGATTCAGTCAATTCTAACTGTTCGTTAATAGTATAAATAACTCTATCTTCAGCTTCGAATTGATGTGTGTCAACCACTTCATTAATTTCACCATTATAACCATAAACCATTTCACCAATCTGAACATTCTCGATAGACTTGGTAGTTCCATCATACATCAACACCTGAGTGCCAGCAACGAAACAACCACCGTGACGACCCGTTGGCCGACTCATCGGTGACGACCCGTTGGCCGAGTCTGGTATGGAACCCTAATGGCACCAATTCCAGGATTGACTATGGTGTAATAGGAGTTTGGGTCTGGTGCTTGGTATGGTAATGGCACATTGTAGCTTGGGGGAGCAGGTGCTGGAACCGCTAACTGCGCAATAGTGCAAAGAGGGTGCGCTAACGTCATAGTTCCGTTGTACAATTTCGAAGGAGTTGTTTTGGAAACTGTTACCGAAATTCTACTAGTCGCGAAAGGCTGTGACACTAATGTAATCCCACCAGTGACAACAGCAGTAATCTTATTATCAGTTACAGTAGTGTTCACGCTACCTGCTTGAAGAGACAATTCTATATCTTCTAGAGTAGGTATAGACCTCAACGGATCTCTGGAGAAACTCAAATCAGAACTACGCAAAGTGTTGTACGAGCTTTTCGATCCGTTCGGGTCAGTATTAATAGAATCCTTTGGTGGTTCAGGTGCGCCATCAGGATCATCAGAACGAAGGACGCTCATTCTCAAGGCAGCAATCTCAGAAGTATTCAACTGGATGCTCCTTTCATGATATTCAACTTTATCCTCTAATCCTCTCAAATCTTCCATCGTAAATCTGCGATTGTTAGATTGCAGCAAATCAACTTCAACATCAGGACGCATATAGTGCATAGCAGCTACTGGCGAAAGTGATGGGTATGGGGGGATGTAGATTATGGCCAAGTTCATTTCATCAGGGGCACTAGCTGGAACAAAGGGAGACGATTCCGGTGCGCCAGTTACGATACTGACTTGTCCGCTAGATGACAAACTTACTGAGTCATATCTCGGCAAATATGACTGAACATCACATTGGAAATTCTGGTCAGGTGTAGGGAAATACACACCATCACTATCAATATCAAACGCAGTACCTGCCGCTGGGTTGGTAGGCGCGACCGCAGCTGTGGCTGTTGCGTGTGGCGTAACAGTAGAAGCTCGGATTGGTCTAAAATCAACACTATCTCGAAGATCCATAATATTACCAGCAGCAGTTTCGTATGTCGGAATTTCTGATGTGGTTATTGTAGTTGCAGCTGCAGGATTGGCATCATCAATCGGATATGAATCAACACTCATATAACCGATACCAGCAGAGCGGTCTCTACCAAAGTAATTGAATTTGACAAGGAGACCTATATTAGTCGTGTCCAACGTACTGGTGGGTCGTTTAACGAGCCTTGCAGTATCATATAGGGAATCGCGTTGGCCATCATCTATATAAAAATCCGTTGTCACGTCCTCGCCAGTAGCAGCTGTTACAGAAGTATTTGCGCCAGAATGAACCGATACTAACTCAAAAGCGTCAGAAACACCTAGTGCCCATGGACCAGCATTACTGTCGGTATGACTACCAGTGTCAATGTGAATATTCTTATTCTTGTTAACAGTCTTATTTGCTTGGCGAGACGAGCTTCTTAAGAGATCGAAGTATACCGATGCGGCAAAGGTAGAAGACAAATTAGCACATTGTAGATCAATAGCGTGCGAAGAACCACTTGAAGTAATTGTTCCGTTTGACTGAGTATTGAAAATGTGTCCGCTTGGGAATACTTTAGAATGCGCGTTGGCGGCATAACTTTGACTTGTCGAAACTGTCATCGATGTGTCACTAGCAATATTTGTGATTCTTTGCTTCGGATGTGCTGCGAGCTGTATGAAATCACCAACTACATATTGTGTGGTGAAGGTTGTTCCAGCTGTGCCAGTAACTGTTGCGCCAGTTTGTTGTGCCTTACCAGTCATTGGAGAAGTAGTAACTTCACTCTTGGCTACAATTATAATGTTCCTTTCATCAACAGAAGATAACGGGGAACCAGTATCATTGTTTGTTTCAGTGCCGCCTGTGTGAGCAGTATTGGCTGAAACCGTTGCCGTACCACCAGTGGTAAAGGATACAGTCTTCTCAGTTCGCATTACATATTGTGTTTGTGTACTGTCTGTGGCGTCAGCAAGTTTACGTGTACCAGTAGTTGAAATAGGGAACACTAAAGTATTGAGGTTGGAATCTTGTAACTTCGCAACACCACTAGTCTCTAAAACAATATCAGCATATGAATCTGGTCCAGAAACATTATTGACATATAACGAACGAGCTTCAGCGAAACTTTTATCAGCATTCAATTTCATGTCAAAAAGGTATATTCTGAATTTACCAGTCGTAGTTCCGGAAACACCTTCATGATGCTGAAAGCCGCGAACCTTAGCAGTACCAATTTTAGTACCAGTTACTGAACCAAGGTTGGCGTAGTTGCCAGTAATCATATCTTGTGCAGTAGAGTATATGTCAACTGAGCGAAGTCCTTGGAAATCCCAAGTACCTGTAACTTCATTACATATAGCAAAGTTACCAAAGTTCTGACCGATAATGACATCGCTAGTAACTTCATAGGTGGTTGCTTTAGCAATATTGGCTCGGTATAGATCTGTAAGTTCTGTTCTGTAACCTTGAACATAACCAATGGAAGGCTCTACTTCAACAACCAATTTATTAAGGTCGCCGCCCTCAGTGACAGAATATACGCCACCGTTAACAGTAGTTCTCAGATGCTCTTCAACATTAACCTTGAATGGGGATAATGCATAATCACCAGACTCTTCCCTAGTTCGCAGGGCTAGTTCTTCTTGGAGTTCACCATATCGGGTGTCGGTATAATTTCTAATCACACGACCGCTTTGAATATCGGCCAATGGCATAAAGCCAACTGTATTAGCATCAGTAAGAGAACGAGTTCTAATTACTGGCAACATTTTAAGTCTTGATGCTCCTGGTGCTGAGAAGTTGGTTGCTCCTGAAGCGTTATCCAATAGTGACGAATCTTGATTAGAGTCGACTAATGATTCAGTAGTCTCAAATCCAACACGGACATCAGGAGTTAATGTATACTTACTAACAACACCAGATTGATCAGGAGATCTAACGAAATGCCCTTTGTGGTAAACTGTACCACCAGTTACTGCAGCACCGATACCAACTCCTGTAGCGGAATATGCATTTGCAGCAACAGTTCCTATAGTATTAGCGGCAACCAAAAATGTAGAAGACGAAGAGTTTCTAAATATTAGTGTTTCGCCATCCTTAAATGACTTTGTTGCGTTGTTCGCGCCAGAGTTTGTATACGAAACAAATACACTCAAGTAGTTAGGAGCGTTACCTTCAGAACCTTCTTCCGCAGCCAATAACTTTGCTGTGAGACCAGTCGCTGCACCAGTAACAGTACTATTAGCGATAACTCCAGAAGAAAAGAAGTCATTGAGCAACAGCACTCTGTTGTTCGCATCTTTATCTCTCAGTTTGACATACTGCCATTGCTGAAGTTCAAGGTCGCAACCGTTCAAAACTGTTCCGTTTGTCAAAACTTCGGAACCAAGACGTTCAACTTGATTCTGCAAGATTGATTGAAGCTGCGTCAGTTCTCTAGCCTGAACAGCATATCCTGGTCTGAAAAGTACTCGATGAAAGTTCTTCGTTTCGTTGAAGTCGTCAAAGAAAGGACTTTGATTGAGGTTTGTCTCGATTGTCATTTAGTTATTACCTTTAAAAATCTAGAATGATTTTAATATCTTCTATTTGTTCTGGAGTTCTTGCAACAGCCCTAATGTTCTCAGTATATATTATCTCACCAGAGAACGTATTAGCTTCAGGACCAAGGATAGCTTCTACCGTAGCAACAGGAGTTTCGCTGGTGCTGTTCAATAAAATATCGTCTTTTGTAAATGCTACATGATTACTATAACTTTGTACACTATTTAGGTAAACACTGTAGAAGGATGAATCAGTTTGCGTCTCATCATCTCTAATATATACGATATGGGCATTAGCACCCTGAACAGCATTAACTAACGAAGCACCTTTTCTTGCGACCGCACCGAGAGTAGTTACAAACTCAAGAGTACCAAGTTCTGCCGCAAGGCGATTTCTTTCATTAGTGATTATATCATTAACCACAAAGGGGTTGACGGGAACATTTCCGTCCATACTTGTGTAAGATATAGTGGCTCTTGAAGTGAATCGTAATGTTGCGGGACTATTTGATGTATTGGCAATAGATTCGACGGCAACGTGGACATTGTTTGAGTTCACTTTAAGAACGGGATCTTTCAATATACTCAAAGTTCTGAATTCAGTATTTGAGGGAATGTAACCAGCACCAGTAGAGGAAACACCTTCACTACCTTTAAACTGAACATTCAGCAAGATTTTATCTGCAGCCAGTTCTCTAACCGGATTTGCTCCGTGACCACCGAGCGGTGACACTACTGCGTTGGCGGTAGCACCAGATCCATGGATTGAGTTGGATGTGATAATAGCCTTCGCTCTAGTATATTGTGAGCCGACGCTGATTACTGCTACGTTAGATATAGCACCAGTTGCCGAACTCACTCTACTATATGCTTGAGCATTATGACCATCACCAATAATAGTAACTGTTGGTGAAATGATCACTCGCGAGTCTGTATTTGGCGTTGTGGTGAAAGCAGTGTTTACTGTCAATGTTTTGGTTGCGCCTGACCACTGGGTAATTCTTCTAAGTTGACCAACGCCAGTTCCTGATGAAATGTAAACGCTAGAGCCATTATAGAATCCTTGGATCGGGGAAGCACCACCGTCACCTGCTCCTGAAATCTTAAGAGTAGTTCTACCGCCAACCTCAACAACAGCATTAGCAACCTGAAAATATCCAGAACCAAGAGCAACGGTTTCCACAATCTCAATAGAACCATTTACCGCAGCATTTTGGACTGCTGCTTGGCGCGTCTGCTCTGGTGAAGAATCAGGTGTCACAATAGTCTTCACGGGCATATGAACTGATGTTAGAAACTTATCAGCTTCGCCGAGTGAAATAGTGTACATATACTTCCACGTATATCCATCAGATGTTGTGAAAGGAAGCGTGGAGAACCCTGTAGGTCTTACGGAGGATGCCGAACCCTTATTGTTGTAAAGGCATTTATATACATTATACTGATCAGTAAGAACATAAAATTGCCTGTCAGACATTGTAGTATCAGTGTCGCGATACATAGCATATACTGTAGAAGCAATCCAATCGTGTCTAGGTACAACATGAGATACACTTCCGACATCAATCTTCTTAGCACCAATAAACCTTCTGTGCTGTTCGTAGTGTAAATTCTGTTCGCTGTCTACAACAAAACTTGGGTCTGGCTCAGCCGCCCAGTCAACTGTATTTCCCATTACGGCATAAAGTATAACTGATTTTTTGCTTGATGATCCATCTACCGCGTTCAAAGCTTTAACAAAAGCCTGTGCATTATTGATGGATAAATCTTTAGTTGCGTATCTATAATACATTAAGAAATCGATCCTGTCGAGTAATAAACATTAGCTGCAGCTAATCCAGTAGCAGCCCACTGAACTTTAGTGTTCGCGAGAGTGTTGCTTGATACTATATTTAGCGGAATTCTATAGTACTTCTCAGGAGAAACCTCAATTAATATTGTACCATTATTCGCAAGCTTAGACATGAATGTCGTACTAGTTCCGACAACATTAAAGTTTGAATTGCTCAACGCTACAGTTCCGCTGCCCTTTCCTCTAGTACTGTTGTTGGCTGATGTAATGACATCCAACGCAACATTAGAATGCGACTGATACTTGCCAAACAATTTCTGTCCGGAAGGGTGGACCAACTTCAAAGCAATATCTTTATATCGCTTCAGGGCAAGAGGTGAAACAATTTGATATGAATACTCTTGATAGAAATCACTGTCTTGAATATAACCGCGTTTGGTTGATACATGACTTCTTGATGAAGAATAATATCCTTCCGAGTTTGCTACATTTTTCAGTGTCAATCTCACAACAGCTTGCGTAGCATCTGGGTGAGATGATTCTTGTATACGAACTTGCTCGAGATGATCATATGAGTATCCCGAATCAATAACCCGCACACCAGTAATAGTACCATTCGCACCAACGCTTGGAGTGATCTTAGCATTCTGACCCAAAATCCCTTCGTCAACAACTTTAACTATCTTAGCTGTACCAACGCTAGTTGTTGTCCTAGCATCAACTGTCCCAGGAACTATAGATGAGTCATACTTATTAAGAGTAATGGTTGCGTTGTTAGCGAAAGATATATTTCCTGGATGTCTCTGTAGAAAGTCTTGCCAAATGCGAACAGTTGTTTGGTATGTTCCATTAGCGAGAACTATTGTCTGAGGTGCTAAATTCTTTCCAGCACCTGCCTTAATTCCTCCACCCGCACCAGTGCTAGTTTGGAATACAGAATCATTAGTATCCAAACCATTTACCTGACTATTTGCGGTTCCCCAATTAGCATCATCAGACTCAATAGTGATGTAGGACTCACCAACACCAAGAATCGCGATATTAGGTTCAATGACTTGAACGGTCGGAGCAACACTGAATCCATCTCCACCAACTTTATTAGAAAGGTTTTCGATTGTTCCGAATGTGGTAGTCTTGAATATCAATGAATCGCTTAATTTTGTATGACGGTTCTCATAAACAGTATTAGAGGAAGTATACGCTACATTAGCAAGTACCGTTGCCGAACCGACCGCACGGACGCCATCAAGTTCTATGAAGGGAGCCATCGGACCAGTGTGGAACTGATTAGATGTGTTCGCGGTATTATTGGCGCAAACTCTGTAAGTAGTGAGGTCTCTCCAAACGCCACCCTTACCATAAGCGACGCCAGATAAAGTTGGGTTAAAAGAATCAGAAACAATTAGAGAGGTATCACTAGCTATGCTAACAATTCTTCGACTAGATTGACCGCCAGCTTTTATGACCCCGCCCACGGCAAAGTCTGTTGAGAATGTGGTTCCTGAGCCAGTCACAGTATTAGCTGATGTGCTCACCGTACCAGTAAGGGTAGTATTCGCTGTTGGGTTGTGCTCATATCCGTTGACTATGTTGGCAACAATCTTCTTAACTACACCGAAGCTATGAGTCACTTCATTTGTCTTGATCATATCGGCTGTATTTGCAGCATAGCTGAATGGGGAGATAGAAACAAGTTCATCGCCCACGCTTATATTTACTGAAGATAGACGCCCCAGCTGAAGAACGTGGCCACCGACAGTATTACTTTGAAAGGCACTAACAGTTCCGACTGACGCGCCAGCTGTGGTGTCGATCTTGACAGTCTCTGAAGTCGCGAAGTTCCTATATGTGTCAACCCGAAGCCAAGTCGCACCAGCTGTCGCGTCAACAAGTTCCACAACAATAGCGTTGGCTTGTGATGTCACACCAAATAACGAATCACCAACGCTTATCTGCGCGGAATTTGCTATTCTGATTGCAGCGTTTGCGTTATCTCGATATACTGAGTTACTAGGCACTTCAGCGTATTCTGGAAACCCGTAGCTCGCTGCGCCAATAATTGTATTGGCAAAGGTATTCATGATGCCAGTACTTGCGTCAGCATAGGTTACTTTAGCACCGCCAGAGCCAAAAATGTTGTTGGCGCCAATTAAGTTGGTGTTCATAGATATAGCAAATGTGTCGCCAATATCAGTTTGTTGTAGATTAAAACTTGCTGGCGATTGCCCGTCACCACCGATAATAGAAATTATCGTCTCACCCTGATCCACACCACCGCCAGAAGAAGTATAACCTGAACCGCCATCCGCGATTGAGAATGTGATCGAGCCGCCAAGGTCTATCGTATCAGTTACAACTACTTTACCGAAATCACCAACCTTATCAGACAACAATTCAACAACGTCGCCTTTAGAATATTCACCACCAGGAGAAATAATTTCAATTCTAGATATACCAGCTTCAACCAAAGGAACGTGTCCAGTGCTCTCATCTGTTTGATTCAGAATACGAATTGGTTCTTGGTGGTTGAAGTTGCCCTTCACATTAGAAACAATTATCTGCATAACGTCTCTGTTACGAATCACTCTACCAACTATATCTTCAACTAATGCTTCAGCGCGCGACTCCTGCCCCTGAATCGTTTTTCCGATAAATTTATAATTATTAATATCGTAAGTTGTTACGAGATATTTGTCAAGGTTCCAATCACCATCGGAAACTTTAAGCATTTGATCGGCAGGGTAATTTACCTCAACCGATTCATTGTATATTGTTCTGAACATCAACTTGTATGATGCTAATGACCCACGAGTTACGTTATAATATTTTACATACTTGGCCATAAGCTTTTTGTCAGCAGCAACTTCATGCGGAACTGATGGCAAAAGGGTATCTTGGAAATATTGGATATATTCATCAAGAGTTGTGTTGATGTCCCTGCTTTCCTCGAGATTTTGTAATGCGTCAGTCAACTTCCCGTTTTGCTCAAGGTACTCGTAGTATGCCTCAATGAAAGCAAGAAAGTTCTCACCTTCTTCCTGAAAGAATGCGGGGAACTGATTCTTTACGATCGACGAAAGTTTAGCTTTTATCATAATTAAGTCTGCTCACCAACAACATTAATAACAGCGTCAACGGAATCTAACAATAATATTTGCTTCCGTACAGGTATGACATCTAAATTCGCAGGGGAAACTTTGACTTTCAATTCCAGATCAGAGAACGCTGTTGGCAAAAAGTTCTCAACAGTAACCAGTCCAGTTTCATAGTCAATTGCTCCTGCGCTGGGAACGATATTGACACGCTCCTTAGTATCATTGTAGCGAAAGATACTCACTTTGCCGAGGCTGTCGTCACCTAAAAATGCCGAGAATCCCTCATATGTAAATTCCGAAGAATCCAATGTACCAGTACGGAGAGGATTATTGAAATCTAACGAAACCAGTTCAGCCTTGTTTAAGTTGGGGATGATTCTTTTTTCAATTTTAATAGAAGCATCATTGTTTAAGACATGACCTCCAGAGGCATCATCCAAAGTTCTTATGAATCGAGAGAACCTGAGTTTCTTACCAAACCTTCCTAGATTATCTGTAGCGAATTTGGCAACAGCCGCACGGGCATTGACCTCAACTGCGCTGTCATTTAATGTAGATTTAGTCACATCATAATATGTGGTTATGGTGGGAATAATATATGTGTAGTCAGCGTCAATGATAACTGGGTCAATAGCTAGTGGTGTCCTATCTACTATAGATGTTCTGATTGACTGCTTCCTGCTGCTGGTAGCAAATTTCTCACCAAAAGGTTTAACCGCAATATACACCTTACCGAATACCGCTGGGGTTGCTAACTCACCGCCATAAGCGATAACGGACTGTAAGTCTGGATTTTCAGAAAGAAGAATCCTTTCATAGTCAGCAGCAATAACAGCTCGGTTTTGAGTTTGGTAATTTCTTGGTGCTTGGAATTTTATTGACTCAACTGTTTCTTGTGGGCGACCGCCAAGAGCACTAGAAGTCACAGAGGTAATAGTCGCAGCAGTATAAGAAGTGCCGATATTCAAACTATCAACACTGAACGAATCAGCACCATTAGTGGCATCACCATTATTCACAAGATAATCCACCTTGACGATATTGCCAGCTTTCAAAGTCTTGCCCAAAGAACCAGAACCAAATATTATTTCGTATTTCTCATCAGCAGATTCCTCTATGAAATAGATTGGAGATGTGGAATATACTTGGGTGATATTTGATGCTTTGTAGAATTCAACAACAGTACTATCAGCAGAAGATTCTTGAACAGATACAGTGATACTTGTAGAATCAACTCCAGCATTAGGAATAATGTATCTAACAGGATTAGATGAACTCACAGTCCACGTGTGCGCCAGAGGCTCACCTTCTTTAATTGTCAA
>TARA_R110000823_G_scaffold47903_7_pt1 | contig 16064 bp, 10 predicted proteins | sample TARA_R110000823 | Tara Oceans TARA_R110000823 (sample SAMEA4397722) | marine metagenome | biome: Polar Biome; feature: [DCM] deep chlorophyll maximum layer (ENVO:01000326); material: water (ENVO:00002006), including particulate matter (ENVO:01000060) such as... | depth 20 m | reverse complement strand
GGGGCTTGCGGCGCAAGCCGGTGATTGCCTGATTATTGGATTGTATGGCGCATCGTCACAGCGGAGTATTAAAGCATTTTTTTGCGGTTGGTGGAGTAGCCCGGTTTGGCCTATGCTTGGCCCACGCGCAGGATAACAACCCACGATAACAACTCACTATAAAAACCGCGCAAAGGAGTTCCAGTGAAACGACACTACCGCAGGCTAACGCTGGCAGCCGCCCTGCTCGCGCTGGCCGTACCGCACACCCCTGCCAATGCCCAACCGCAACGCGCCAGTCAGGAGGGCCTGCTGGAAGAGCTGGTGGTCACCGCACGCAAACGCGAGCAGAATCTGCAGGACGTGGCCGTCGGTGTCTCCCTGCTCACCGGCAAGGCCCTGGCCGAAGCGCAGTTGCGCAACGCCGCCGACCTCTCCACGCTCATACCCACGCTGAACGTACAGGCGAGTTCCGGGCCAGCCACCTCGAGTTTCAATATTCGCGGCATCGGCACACAGGCCTTCAGCACGGCCGTTGAGCCGAGCGTGTCGACCATGCTCGACGGCGTGGTAATGAGCAATTCCGGCATGGCTTTCCTGGAACTGGCAGACATCGAGCGCGTGGAAGTACTGCGCGGCCCGCAGGGCACGCTGTACGGCAAGAACGCCTCCGGCGGCGTGATTCACATCATCACGCGCGACCCAACGCCCGAGTTCAGCGGTACCGTGTCTGCCACGGCGATCGAGGACGACGAGTACCGTGTGAATGCCACTTTTTCCGGGCCGCTTAGCGACAGCCTGGGCTATCGCATCACCGGTTCGGCGCTGAATGACGACGGCTACGCCGAGAATCATTTCAACGGCAACCGCATCAACAGCGCGGAGAACTACACACTGCGTGGCAAGCTCCTGTGGACGGCCAGCGATGACCTCGAGCTGGAGTGGAGCAGCGATTTCACCGATACCGACTGCGATTGCAATTCACTCTCCGTGCGCGCTATCCGCGAATCCCCGCAGCAGGCGGCCCTGCTCGCCGAGCAACTGCCAGTGGTGCCCGCCGACGACAACCAGGATGTAAACAACGACCAACCGACCTTCAACAAGACCCGCGCCAGCGGTCATTCGCTCACGCTTGACTGGGTCGTGGCCGAACACGTGCTAACGTCCATCTCTGCCTGGCGCGAGTGGGATTACAAAGGCATTGTCGATCTCGATAACCGCCCCAGTAATCCGCTGGCGCTCACTTTCAACACGCCGCCGCACAACGACGTGGAGCAGCTCTCGCAGGAACTGCGCATTGCCTCGACACCCGCGGCCTGGGGTTCCTACGTGGCGGGGCTTTTCTACTTCGATCAGAATTCCGACTCCGGCAACATCACCACCACGGCGCTGCTGGAACCGCTGGTACCGGCCACCACGCGGGTCACCGACACCAGCGTGTCGAGCACCAATATTGCCCTGTTCGGCGAAGTGAATTACAACCTCTCGGACGACTGGCAGCTCACCCTGGGCGCCCGCTACACACAAGACAAACTGAAGTACCGCACCAGCGCGGTGGGCACCGACAATCTTGTGTTCGGCCCCGAGGGGATGGTTGATAACTCCCTGAACGAGAGCGATATCTCACCCAAGATCGCGCTGCAGTGGAATATTACGGACGCGGCCATGGCCTACGTGAGTTATGTGAGCGGTTACAAAGGGCCCGCATTCGACACCTCGATAGTGGCCGGCGGCCGCGAGATCGCCGCGGAAACCAGCGATGCCTACGAGGTTGGCCTGAAGTCCGCCTGGCTGGACAACCGGCTGATTCTCAACGTCACCGCCTTCTACGCCGAGTACACGGATTTTCAGGCGCAGGCGCTGGTGGATGAAGACCCGAACGACCTGCTGCCGGAAGCCTTTCTGCTGGTGAATGCCGGTGAGGTCTCCACCCGGGGGGTGGAGCTGGAGTTTATCGCGCGGCCGCTCGACCAATGGAGCATCACCGGCGGCGTGAGTTACACCGATGGCAGCATCGACGACTACCCGGCGGGCAACTGCAGCGCGGGACAAAAGTTTCGCGGCGAGTGCCCGCTGGGCTTCCAGGATCTCTCCGGCGGGCAATTGCCCTACACCCCGGAATGGAAATTCAACCTCAGCACGGATTACCGCTACCCACTGGATTCACTCAACATGGAACTGAATATCGGCGCCGACCTGCGCGCGCAGGACGATGTGCTGTTCGAGATATCGCAGGATAAGTACACACGCCAGGATGCCTACGCCGTGCTCGACCTGCGCGCCGGTATCACCGGTACCGAAAGCGGTTACCGGGTTACGGCCTTTGTGAAGAACCTGCTGGATGAAAGCTACGCCACGCTCATTTACGCGCAGGCCGCCGAACTGATTCCCCACGGCTACATTCACTCGGTGCCGAAGTACGCCAATCGCACACTGGGTGTGGAACTGCGCTACGATTTCTAGCGCCCGGGCGCGCCCTCGCGCGTGAGCACCCGGCCAGTGATAACCGGGCCGGCGAGTTCAAACAGCACCATCGCCGCGATCACTACCGGCAGCAGGCGATCCTGTAGCTGCGGGTACAGGCTGCTCGCCTGAAACGCCATCGCCATGGCGACACCCGCCTGAGGCAACATCGCCAGGCCCATCCTGCGCGCCAGCGGCGCATCCCGCCCGGCCCCCAACGACGACACCCAACTGCCGGCGAGACGCCCGAGAACCCGCAACACCACATACGCCAGCAGCAACCACCCGGCCTGCCCAAGCGCCTCAACGGTGAGATACGCGCCTGAAAACAGAAAAAACAGGGCGAGGAACGGCCACTCGATTTCTTCCACGGCATGGAATGATCGCGTGTGATGCCGCGCGAGGTTGGTCACGGTAGTACCGAGTGCCACACAGGCGAGCAACGGCGACACGTGCAGCAGCTCCGCGAGCCCGGCACACAACATCACCATACCGACAGCTTCCATCAGAGTCGGTTCTCCCGGGCGGATACGGCCCGAGAGCAGGGCCATGGGGAGGCCGAGGACAATACCCAGCGCCGCGGCGCCAAATATCTCCCTGGCCGCTGTCAGCAACGGTGCGTGATCCACAGCTTCGGCTGCTACCAGCTGGATGCACAACACCGAGATGCTGAACAGTATCAAACCCCAGGCATCGTCAACGGCGACAACGCCGGTCAGTGCTTCGACAAAGCGGCCACCCTTGCCGGAATCCCTGATCGCCTCCATGGTCGCGGCGGGGTCAGTGGCCGTGGCTATCGCGCCGAGCAGCAGCGCCAGTTCCAACGGCACCGAGAACAACCAGAGGCCGAACGCGACCACGCAGAAGGTCACCAGCGCCTGCTGTGCGGAAAGCCGCAGAATGAGCCCGCCCGATGTGCGAAACAGCTTCCGCTCGAGCTTGCCTCCCACCAGAAAACCCACCATCGACAGGGCGAGGGCGGCGACAAAATCAAAACCCGGCGTGTCGCGCGGATCGATCATGTCCAGCGCGGCGGGGCCCAGCACAAAACCCAGTAGCACCAGCAGCGATATCCTGGGAATGCGCGTGTGGCGGCCCACCGCTTCGGCAAGCAGCGCCAGAATGAGCAACAGGCCGAGGGTCAGCAGATAGTATGCGTCAGGCTCCATGGGCAACAGTGTAACCGAGGCAGGCGTACCCCCCACCCACTCTCGCTTACTTTGCGCCGGTGACCGCCCGTGACGGCCCCCGCGAAACGGGCTACATTGGCAGCCTCGACACAAGGAGGAACAACTGATGGCTTATCCGCACAAACATGCCCTGCTCAACTGGGCGCAGCGCTACCCCGAACTGTGGAACGCGGGCGACAAGCAGGCGTGGATCGACAACTGGCACAGCGTTGCCAGCGGTGAATTTCGCATGCTCGACCCGGTGGGCACGCCCGAGAAGCGCGGCTTCAAGGAGTGCTGTGAAGACTCCTGGGACCTGTTTCAGCCGCGCGTGCGCTTTCGCATCCAGCCGGGTACGCTATTCGTTTGTGGCAACGAAGTAGCGTGGTGCCTGGAGAACCATTTCGAAGGCTCCGAGGGTGCGCAGCTGCAGTACAGCCTCGAAACCTATCGCTTCGGCGATGACAACTCAGTGGAAATTCGCACCTACTACCGCGTGCCGAATCACGACAACGCCAATCTTGGCGATGTGTTCAAGGCCTACCTGCCGGAAAACGCCGACGGCCTGTAACATGCACCACCGCCAGGTGGCTTTGAATAACCGGTGGGTGGCCGGGCTGCTAACCGTGCTGGCCCTGCTCACGCTGCAGCAGCCTGCCCGGGCTACCGCGGATTCAACGGCACACAGGGCTACCATCGATATCGGCACCCGCCCGGCGCAACTGGCAGCGGATATCGGCAATACTGCGCTACGCGAGACACTGGGTGCCTGTACCGGCCCATTCCGGCGCAGCGATTTTTCCATCGCGCATCGCGGCGCGCCGCTTGAATATCCCGAACACACGCGGGAGTCCTACCTCGCGGCCGCTGAGCAGGGCGCAGGCATTGTGGAATGCGACGTCACCTTCACCCGCGACAAGGCACTGGTATGCCGCCACTCGCAGTGCGATTTGCACACCACCACCAACATCCTGAGCACGCCCCTGGCCAGCCGCTGTCGCGAACCCTTTCAACCTGCAAGGCTGGACGACAGCGGCCAGCTCACCCCGGCCAGCGCACGCTGCTGCACGAGTGACCTGAGCGTCGCCGAGTTCAAATCACTCAGGGGGCGGCACGACGTCGTCAACGCATCGGCAGGTTCTGTCGACGAATTTCTTCAGGACCCACCGGACCGCGCACTCTCCCAGGGCACGCTGATGACGCACCGGGAGAGTATCGAGTTGTTCCGTTCGCTGGGCCTGAAGATGACCCCGGAACTGAAAGCGCCGGAGGTACCGATGCCGTTTGCCGGCCTCACGCAAGAAGCCTACGCACGCGCCCTGATTGAAGAGTATCTCGAGGCAGGGGTTCCGCCGGGGCGGGTGTTTGCGCAATCCTTCGACCTGCAGGACGTACTCCTGTGGGTACGCGAGTATCCGGCCTTTGCCGATCAGGCCATCTACCTCGACGGACGCTATGACCAGCGCGAATTCAAGCCCGGCGTTGCCGCAAGCTGGCAGCCCGACATGGCCAGCCTGCATGCATCCGGCGTGCGCATTATCGCGCCGCCGCTGTGGGTACTGGTTGCGTTGGAGGGCGACAGTATCCAGCCATCGGCATACGCCATCGCAGCGAAGCAGGCGGGCCTTGAGCTGATTACCTGGACGCTGGAGCGCTCCGGCGCATTGCATGCGGGCGGCGGCTGGTACTACCAGTCAATCGCACCCATCATCGATCGCGATGGTGACGCACTTGAACTGCTACATGCACTGGCAAGCCGCGTGGGCGTGCGCGGTGTATTTTCCGACTGGCCGGCAACCGTGAGTTTCTACGCCAACTGCATGGGCCTGCCCTGAATTTTGCCGCTGCGGCCCGTGGTCTGCGGGCACAAGGCGGGGTATGCTGTGCCACAAGAATTTCATAATAAGGAACCCGAGAATGACTGCGCTTTGCCGGCCCCTGCCCAAGCTCTCCCCCGCCAGGTATATGCTCTGCCTCATTGGCGCACTGCTGATCGGCTGCAGCGATGGCAGCGATGATCCGCGCTCAACGCTGGGGGTACCCGGCGCCGGCAATCCAGCCGTGGTGTCAGTGCCCGGGGCGGCGCTGGAAGGACCTGTTCCGGGTGAGCCGGTAATTGTAAGCACGTTTTTCTCCCTGGCGAGCCTGGGCTACCAGCGCGCTGAATATTTCGCCGCCGGTACGGCCAACGCCTACGTGAACCGCAATGAGTTCAAACCGGACGGACGCTGGCAGGTGCAGGCCAGTGACGCCGCCGACTACAAGACCCGTATTGTGGTCATGCGGCCCAGCGACCCCGCGGACTTCAACGGCAGCGTTGTGGTGGAGTGGCTGAACGTGAGCGCCGGCTTCGATTCCGCGCCCGACTGGGGCATGTTGCACACGGAACTGATCCGCCAGGGCTACGCCTGGGTAGGCGTGTCGGCACAGAAAGAAGGGGTTGACGCGCTCAATGATGGCAGCGCCGCCGCTCTGATACCCGGCGCCGATGCCATGCGCTACACCGCCGGCGGCCTGCTGCATCCCGGCGACGCCTACTCCTACGACATTTATTCACAGATCGCGCAGACATTGCGCAACCCCCCGGCAAACACGCGGCCGCTTGGCGACTTGCAGGTAGAGCGCCTGATCGCCGCTGGCGAGTCGCAGTCGGCGGATCGCATGATGACCTATGTCAATGCCTTCGCGCCGCTGCACGCGCTGTTCGACGGCTACTTCGTCCACAGCCGTCTGTCGGGCAGTGCTGCGCTGCAGGGAGGCCTGTTTGAGGAGGACGTGGTGGGCACGCCGGATGTGGTGCGCGTGCGCGACGATCTCGGCGTACCGGTGATGATGTTGCAGACCGAAACAGACCTGTTCGTGCTCGGCTCATGGCCCAGCAACCAGCCCGACAATGATCAGTTCCGGCTGTGGGAAGTGGCGGGCACCGCACACGCCGATCTCTACACTTTTCTCGACAACCGTTTTGACGTGGGCACGGACCCGTCCGTTGCCGCGGTAGTTGAGAACGCCAACCCGATACCCGGGATTATCGAATGCCCGGTAGCGGTGAATGCCGGCCCACAACACTGGGTGGCGAAGGCCGCGATCGCGGCGCTGAATCGCTGGATCGTAGACGGCACCCCCCCGCCCATGGCTGAACGTCTCGCAGTATCCGGTGAGCCTCCCGCCTTCGAACTCGACGCACTCGGCAACGTGCTCGGCGGCGTGCGCACACCCTACGTTGAGGCGCCGATAGCGGTGCTGTCTGGCGAAGGCCAGCCACAGGATCCGTTCAACCCGGAAGATCGCAACTTCTGTTTTCTCTCCGGCACAACGCAGTTGTTCGATGCGGCAACGCTGGCCTCACTGTACGCCAGCAACGCGGACTATATCAGCGCGGTGGCGGCCTCGGCAGACGATGCGGTCAGCAAGGGCTTTCTGCTTGAGGAGGATGCCGCGCTGATCAAGACGCACGCGGAAAACTCCGACATCTTCGCGCCGCGCTAGAACAGGCGCAACATGCGCAACCCGGAGCCGAGCATGAATTACATCTTGCGTTTCTTCGATGCGTTTCTGCCCGACAGCATGTGCAGCAACCCGTCGGATCTGATGCGCGGCTACATCATCGTCGGGCTGATTGTCAGCAATGTTGGTATCTGCCTGCTCACCATGATCGGCCTGCTGTTCGTGCTGGAACTGGAGCACAACGCGCCCATCGCCGCGGCACTGAACAGCGCCTGCCTGGTAGGTTACGTCGCCACGCTGGTATTGCTGAAGAAAACCGAGAACTACGTGCTATGCGCCAATCTGATCATCGCCATTCTCGCGACGGTGATTTTCTTCGCGGTACAGATCACCGGCGGCTATCTGGAATCACCCATTCTGCAACTTGCACTGCAGATTCCGGTCATGGCATTTCTGCTGCTGGGCTTGCGCCCGGGTATGTTCTGGCTGGCCGCGACACTCGGCCTATGCATCGCAACCTACTACAGTGCTGTGTACCACGTTGGAAATGTGCAGTTATTGCAGAGTGAGGAAGTCATTCAGACGATGTACATCCTGCTGCAGTTCATTCTGGTGATACTGGTGGGGGCGGCACTCATCGTATACGAAACACTCAACGGCCTGCTGAAAAGCGAGCTGCACGCAGAGAAAATCAAACTGGAACACTGGGCGAGCCACGATGATCTCACCGGCATCGCCAATCGCTTCGAATTTTTCCGGCGGCTGAAGGCGGGCATCGACGAAGCCCAGGAGCGCGAACACAAGGTCGGCGTGGTGTACATCGATCTGGACGACTTCAAGCCCGTGAATGACAACCACGGCCACCACATGGGCGACGCCGCGTTGAAGATCGTGGCCGATCGGCTGAAGAAAGTCCTGCGTCTTTCTGACACCACGGCGCGGCTGGGCGGCGACGAGTTTGGTCTGATCCTGCCCGCCATTCATGTGCCGGACGATATCGAATCGATCATGCCAAAGATTCTTGCGGCCATCCGCGAACCGATCGAGATCGACGGCGTAGAATTCTGCGTGCGCGGGAGCTGCGGGGTCGCGATTTTTCCCAATCACTCCACCAACTATGATGATCTCTGCCGCTTCGCCGATACCGCAATGTATCGCGCAAAAAAACAAAGCGACGCATATCTCGTTTTTGAAGAAACAATGACCAGTAAAGAACCCTGAAAATCCCTGCCAGGGAAGGACACGCAAAGGTGTACAGACTGCTGCTCGTTGCCGCGCTGCTGATGGCACCGCCCGGCCATGCGCTCGAGTTTTTCGCCGGGCAGCTCACCAGCGAGACGCTGCACCGACTCCCCCCAGGCGGCATGGGCGCGGTGGGCGGACGCGGTGACTGGCTGCTGTCCAGTGGGCGGCTCTGCGCCGTGGTATCCGATGCCGGCCATCCCACCTACCTCGCGCTGCACGGCGCGGCGCTGGTAGACCTGTGGCATTGCGACAAGGCCAACGATCAATGGCGGGTGGCCAATGCACAACTCAATTTGCGCAAAGAACAGACCCCGTTGACAGAATCGATCACTGCGGGCTTCAGCGCACAGGGTGCATGGCTTGAAACCCGCGGCACACATTCGGGCGTCGAGGTCTCGGTGGTTTACCGGCTGGGCGCAAACGAGCCCGATACCCTGCTGGTGGAAACCACGCTGACACGCACCCAGGCCGGGCCGTCGGTAAATATGTTCGGCTCTCTGGTGCTGCACCCCAACAGCTCCCTCACGCCCTTCACGGTGGACAGCAAAGACAGTGCCTATACCACCGGTTTCAGCCAGCCTGCGGTGGATACCAGCGACTATCTCTCACTGCTGAATGCCATCAGCCCCGCAGATACGCAGGTGCTGATCGGCAGCCGCAATGCTGGCGCCGATGTCAGCTACAGCGTGCAACTCCGGGAGGCGTTCCTGCGCGACACTTCGGGCAAAGAGAAGCCGGTGCACACGCTGCTGGTATCCGGGGACACCTTCAGCCTGTTTGCCGCCTTCACACAGCCGTTTCCAGGCTTCTGGAGCCGCGCTCCCGGTGCTGTCAGCCTGGCCCTGGGGCAGCTCTTCGACCTCGAGTTGGGCGAAAGCCTGGTCCTGCGCCAGTCACTCGGCGTGAGCGATCGCGCAGAGGCCGCGGCGTTACTGAATTCGGTGTACACCGGGCCCATGCTGCGCGGCAGTCTGGACACGCTGGACGCCGGCATCAGCCTGCGCGATAGCGAAGGCAGGGATTTAAACTTTGGCCGCCCGGATGCCGCCGGCAACTTCAGCCTCCGTCTGCCAGAGGGTGTCACCGAAGTGACGCTGCGGGTCGTCACACCCTGGAGCAACATCGAACGGCCAGTAATTCTCAAGGCTGGCAGCAACGAGCTGGGCATGCTCGAAACCGGCGCACCCGCGGTACTCGAACTGCCGCAAGGCGATGCAATGAGCCTGGTGTTCAGCGGTGGCGAACAGCCGGTGGTTTTCCACAATGAATTGACCCAGGCGCAGGTGGCCGGCGAACGCCAGCTCGTGGCCGCGGAAAGCTACCGCCTCAGCCTCTCGGGCACCGCCGGCGACCCGCGTGAAATAGCCCTGCCGGCGGGACGCTATCGCGTGCTGGCCACGCGGGGGCCGGAGTTCAGCGTTACCGAGGCAGAGGTCGAACTCGTAGCGGGAACACGCTCGCGCCTGTCGATCGATCCGCCGCAGCGAGTGCTGGAAAGCGATGGGCTGCTCAGCGCCGATTTTCACGTGCACAGCGGAATCAGTTTCGATTCCGGATTGAGCGCCCGCCAGCGGGTGACGGATTTTATCGCGCAGGGCTGCGAGGTGCTGGTGCCCACGGAGCACAACGTGCTTTACGACCTCGGGCCAACCATCGCGGCCATGGGTCTGCAAGATGCGCTGTTCAGTTTTCCCGGTGTCGAGGTCACGGGCATGGCGCCGAGTGCCCGCACGCCCAGAACGATCGGCCACAGCAATGTCTTCCCGGTAACACCGCAGCCCGGTGAGTTCATGGGTGGCAATGTGCATTTCGAGGGTATGCGCCTCGGAGAGGCGATCGCGGCGTACAAGGCGCGCTTCCCCCAGAGCCTGTTCCAGCTCAATCACCCGCGTTCCACAGTGGGGGATGATGACGGCGCCTTCTTCGACCACCTCTCTCAGGGAGCATCCTTCCAGCCGCAGCTTGCCCTGTCCGAGCAGCCCAACAGTCTGCTGCTGGAACAGCATCCGGGCAGCGCTTACCGCGATATTGATTTCGACGCGATCGAACTGCTGAACGGCACCGACATGCCGCTCTATGAACAGGTACGTGAAGACTGGTTCGCGCTGCTGAAAGCGGGCGTTTACAAAGTCGCGACCGCCAACAGCGACTCACACAAGAGCCACCACATCGTCGCCTATCCGCGCAATATGCTGGTGATGCAAGAGGATGATCCGGCCACGGTCAGCAGCGGGCAGATCATGCGCGCCGTTCGCGCGGGCCAACTCTACGGCTCAACCGGCCCGCTACTGCAGATTGACGTTGATGGTACCGGCCCGGGTGGCATCCACCGGGGCACAAGCGGCACCCTTAGCGTGCGCGTCGATTCCGCGCCCTGGGTCGAAGTCGACACCTTGCGCATCTGGCTCAACGGAGCCCTTTACAAGACGCTGCCCGTGGAGCGCGGCGTACCGGTTGCGGAAACATTGCAGATCGCCGGGGACGGCTTTGTCTTTGTGGAAGCCCTGGGGCCCGCATCGGCGATTTACCAGGCGATTGTTCCGGGTGCCATCCCCTTCGCTTTTGCCAACCCCGTGCTGCTCGACGCGCAGGGAGATGGCTGGAATGTGGAGCCCGCCAGCACTGCTCCGTGAGGCACTGCCACCGGGTTCCCCGGCGGGCAGGTCGAGCCCTTTACTGCGCCAGCGAATTCAGCAATGTCTCGGCGTCATCCCGACCCGGATACTCTGCATCGGAAGCGAGCGCCGCGCGCAACTCGCTGAGGGCCTCGGCCTCACGCTTGAGGCCGAGCAGCGCCACGCCGGTGTGATAGCGAATTTCGGGGTTGCGTGAGTTGATGCTGTAGGCCTTGCGCAAATAAGGCAGCGCCTGCTCCTCCCTGCCCAACCGGGTCAGTATCCATCCCACCGTATCGAGCAACGCGTAATTCTTCTCGCCGCCGCTCTCCAACGCCTGCATCGCAGTCGCCAGCGCCTTGTCGAGATCTTCCTCCGCATAGATGTTTGCCAGATTGTTCAACACGCCCGCATCGCTGCCGTAATCGGGATGTTCCAGCAGCGATTCGTAGTAGCGCTGCGCGCGCTCCGGTTTGCCCTGCACGAGATAGCTGTCAGCCAGCAGCCGTACCTGCCACGGGGGCAGCGATGCCTGCTGCAGGATCTTCTCCAGGGTAGCGGTAAACGCCTCCGCGCCCACACCTTCCAGGCTAAGCTCGTAGAGCCGCAGGACAGCCGCAGACTGCGCGGGATTCAGCGTCAGCGATTGCAAATAGTGTTCGCGCGCCGTCTCCTTGTCGCCTTCCGCCAACGCCAGGTCACCATACAGGAACGACACGTCCGCGTTGTCGCCGATCAGCTCGGATAGCCCATCCAGCCGCTCCCTCGCTGGCGCATAACGCGACTGCGCCAGGTCGAGCCGCACCAGTGAAAGACGCGTATCGAAGGATTCCGGTTCGAGCTTCAGTGCGGCTTCGAGGGTCATGCGCGCCTCCGCTGGATTCTGCGCGCTGATCTGCATGTCCGCGAGGCGTCGCAGCTTGGCGGCGTCGTCCTTCCACAAAACGAACAGCCGACGCAGCGGACGCTGCGCCACCTCCATGTCTCCCAGCTTCAGATAGATTTCCGCCAACTGCACCAGATAAACCTCGCTCAGCGGGTCGGCCTTGCTCAGTGCGAGCGCCGCGCTCAGCGCGTCCTCCCAGTCGCCCTGCTGCGCATACACGCCGAGCCGGAACTCGTCCGGCAGGGTTGAAGTTTTATCGTAGACATAGACTTTCTCGCTCCAGTCTATTGCCTCGTCCGATCTGCCCTGCTCGTAGAGAATCTGTGCCATGAGCAGAATGGATTTGGTATGGCTGGGACGGCCTGCCAGGATTTCGTTCAGCAGCCGCGCCGCATCATCGCGCTTGCCGCGCTGCTTCAACAGCATGGCCTGGTTGAAACGGGCTTCAACATCACTGCCAGACAACTTCAAGGCAGCGTCTATGGCGCGTTCGGCATCCTTGAGTCGGCCGGCGCGCAGGTAGATGACCGCGGCGAAGTTCTGCACACGGAGTGCGTCGGGATTACTGGACTGCAACTGTTTGGCCACTCGCTCGGCTTCATCCAGACGCCCGATATCCAGCAGTAATGCACCGCGCAACAAGCCGTAGGACAGCGGTGGATCCACACTGAAATCGCGCTGCTCCAGTACGGCGAGAGCCTCCTCGGATTTACCCTGGCTGCGCTCCAGTTCGGCCTCGAGAATCGTGACGAAAGGATTGTTCCCCGTGCTTTCGCGCAGGTCCTCCAGCAGCTCGCGGGCATTCAGCACACTGCCGTTCTGGATGTACAGGTGCAGCAGTTGCAGCGACAGGGCAAGATCATCAGTAATGAACTCTCGGGAATCGCTCAACAGGGTATTGGCGCGGCGGCTCTCATTGTTGCGCAGGTAGAGATCCACCAGCATGCTGATGGCTGCCAGATCGGAGGGGTTGCGCGCCAGGTAGGTATTGAACAGGTCGATGGCGCTGCGATCACTGCCGCGCACGTAATCCGACGCGGCCTGAATGAACAGCATGCCGTCGGTAGACTGCAGGCGCAGCGCGTCAACCCGCGACAGCTTCTGGCTGAGCTCGCTGAGCATGGCGTCGCCTATTTCAGTGTCGCCACGATCAATGGAAGTAATTGCAGTGAGCAGGGTGGCCGCGGGATCGTCCGGCGACTGCTCCAGTATCAATTCCAGATAATTTTCCATCTCCTGTGTATTACCCAGCAACAGGTGCACGCGGGCAAGACTGCGCAGCACGCGCAAATCCGCGCTGTCCTGCTCGTGGGCGCGCGCCAGCAGTCGCAGCGCCTTATCATAGTGCTCTTCGGCGATTGCCAGCTCTGCGGAAAGCTCCAGCGTTTTAATATTGTCAGCGTCCAGCAGCAGCGATTTTTCCAGCAGCGCGGCCGCCTCCGCCAACATGCCGTTGTCGATATACAGCGCAGCCAGCGTATTGTTGGAGCGCACGTCGTTGGGGAATAGTCTGGCGGCGCGCTCAAACTCGCGGCGGGCGAGATCCGGCTCGGAGCGTTGCAGGTGACCCTGGCCTTTGAGCAGGGCCCACTCAAACTGGCTCTCCGGCGTGAACTCGTCCGCCACCTTCTCCAGTGCGAACAGCTTGTCGGTTTGCCTCAGAACCACCAGCGCGGGGCCGTACACCGGGAGAATGAGGTTGATGTCCGCACCCAGCAGCAGCGCTTCTTCAGACTCCTTCACAGCGCCGTGCACGTTGCCGGCGTTGAAGTGGACTTTCGCCAGCAATACTCGCGCCGGCACCATATTGGGGTCTGCCTGCAGCGCATTCTTGAGGTGTATGTAGGCTTCTGCGTACTCCCCCTGGGCATAGGCCTGCACGCCCTCCTCGTAGTAGGCGCTTTGCGACTGCGCGAGCACCGGGGCGCTGCCCATAAGCGCCAGCAACAGGAGACGACTGATAATTCTGTTCAACGGTTTGAACCTCCGGGAAAATGCAACCGAGCCCTGGGTGACAGGGCATGGTAACGCAGGCAAAAAAAAAGCGGAATTTGCAAATTCCGCTTTTCAGAGAGGGTGGAGGAAAGGCCTGGGGCTAGGCCTTTCCTCCGAGGGCGGAGATCCGGGCGCGCAGTAGCGCCAACCCGAGCAGCATCAGGGGAATGCTGCCTGGAACCGGCACTTCGCCGGGCGGATCATCCTGGGGATCGTCGGTTTCGGTAGTGATCAGGCCGAGTTTGAAACCATCGTCACCGCCATCGCCACCACTGCCAAACACCGGGTTGTAGACACCCACCAACCAGGTGGTGGATTCGACTTCAGATGGGTTCACGGCGTAATAGCTCAAACCCACGTTACTGTAATTGCCCACGGAATCGTAGTTGCCACCATTGCTGGACAGCACATTGCCCCAGGTGCTGTTGCCGATTGAGCTGGAACCACTGCCGTCGTAGGCAAGAATGGAGACGTCGGCCCGGTTGGAGCTGTTGCCGCCCACGGCCCAGTCGAGGTCTATACCGCTCAACTTGACGGCGGTATCAAACTGCAGCAGCAGCATATCGAATTCACCGTCGCCGTCTGAAGTAATACTGTCGATCGAGTGATTCGGGGAGTAAGTGTCTTCGTCCCGATTCTGGATACCCAGTGCAGTGTTCTGCGCCCAGATCAGGCGCGCTGTCTCGATTTCATCGGGACCACTGCTGTCGTTGGTGTCAGACCAGCCGGACACTGTGAGGTTAATACCGTCAGACGAGGTGAGATTCAGGGTATTGCCAAAGCCGGACCCACTGAAATTCTGGCTTCCGCTGTCGAAATTCCACGTCTGAATCGCAGCCACGCCCGGCGCGGCATGCAACGCTGCACCAATTGCTATTGCGGCCAGACACGCCGCCTTCCTTGTATTGATGAGTTTCATCTTTCCCCGTTCCTTACAAGCGGCTCCGCCACAACGGTGGCCGCGAATTATTGCTTGTCGTTGCTTTTCTCACTCAGAGGCAGATATGAAGCAACTATTGCGCCAACGACCGTATCCTATTGTTTTACATACCTATACTGTTAGCCCTGCTGCTTATGGGGCACTCTTTCCGGCGCTTCTGTAAAAAAAGCCGACGTGAACTGGTTCACACTTCGAGTCGCCGTGGAGCGTGCGCCTGGCGCACCGGATCTCACCCAGGGGTGTTCTCCGACACCCTGAAAATCACATCGTACAACCGCAGTTCGTCCCCTGGTCCGAGAATATGGCGACCCTCAATGGGCTTGCCGTTGACGTAGGTGCCGGTTGTGGAGCCGAGATCCTCGACCACCAGTTGCCCAGCGTCGATATCCAGGCGTGCATGCCGCGGCGCGACGTGTTGACTGACAATCGCGATCGCGCAGTCGATGGATCGACCCATCTCAATTGCCTGCGCCACGCCGTACTGCAAACCCTGCAACGGACCCGTCTCGGCGGTGATGATCCAGCGGATGCTGGTCCGCGCGCCGTGCGGTGCGTCGTCACCCGAACGGCTCCCGTGTCGCTGGTCATTGATTGGCGCCATGTTGCGCAACACCCGGCGCTCAACGAAAGAGGTGGTTCTGACTATGCCTCGCGGGGTGACCTGCAGCGACCATGACAACAGGCAGACTAGCGGAAACCCCAGAACCGCGGCGCCGAGTAACAGCCTGTACACCTGCTCGCCGTCGGGACCCATGCCGGGCAGGAAAAAATTCTGTGCCAGAAACAGCACCAGCAAGCAGGCGATGAGATAGTACAGGCCGGTGCGCAGCACCTTGCGTCGTCTCAGCTCGCGCAAAAAGACGCTGCCGTATTCAATCATTGATCCTGTCCCCACGTCCGGGTGAATTAGTTATCGCAGCCCCGGATACCAGGGCAGACACGTCAATATAGCCGAAGACACACCCCCCACCAAGCGGCAGCATTCCCCCATCGCACCCGCGTATACTGCCGGAAATCCAGCCGGAGAGCGCGCGATGAAACCACAACACAGCGAGCAGCTTGCAGCACTGATCAACGCCATCCCCGAGGGTTTCGCCGATCCGGAGGCGGACTATCGCGCGGTACGCGCAATGTTCGCGCCCTTTCACGGTCACCCGGTAAGCGAAGAGCTGCGCCTGCGAATCGCCAGTTTCGGCGGCGTGCGCTGTGGTGTGTACGATTTCGCTGGCAACAGCGCACAGTGGACGGCGTTTCACTGCCACGGCGGCGCGTTCGTTTCCACGCCCCTGGACGAATACCACTTTTACGCCGGGATCATAGCCGAA
>TARA_R110000823_G_scaffold139538_3_pt1 | contig 16069 bp, 12 predicted proteins | sample TARA_R110000823 | Tara Oceans TARA_R110000823 (sample SAMEA4397722) | marine metagenome | biome: Polar Biome; feature: [DCM] deep chlorophyll maximum layer (ENVO:01000326); material: water (ENVO:00002006), including particulate matter (ENVO:01000060) such as... | depth 20 m | reverse complement strand
CACCTTTACCTTGTGTCAAATAATCGTATGAGGGTAAGACTAAAGGCATATTATTACCTGTAAAAAATCTTGGCATTTCACCGTCTTTTATAGCACGAGGGTCTTTAAATTGAGCATTAAGAATTATATCTCTGTCTGTTACTGCTGCATTATCAAATTGTTTTTGTAAATCAGCTTCTTGTGTTAAAGCATTTGTAACAACACTTGCATAGTTTACTAAGTCTTTACTTGATAGCTCTACACCATTAGCTGCTGCTGCTTTTTTTAGCATAGCATGTACTGTGGATGGTGATACATTAGGTGCTTGACTACCGTAGTTACCTGCTTTTAATAACTCTATAAAACCTTCATTAGCAGCAAAGTTTTCTGATACTTCTTTAAGAGTTGTTTCCCATCCTTCTAATCCATTAGCAATATCTTTTCTAGCTTGTCCTGTATCAGTAGCACGCATAAAAATAACCGACATAAAGTTTGCTTCTCTATCTGTCCATACTCCATATTCATCTATCCTTGGTGCTACCATTCCAGCTCTAACTAAACTTTGTTGTAATAACAATATTTCTGATTGGTCTAATGTGTTAAACCTAGAATATTCTTCACCTTTAAAAAATGGTGCTGATTCAAAACTTTCACTACCATCTGCTGCAATTACCTTTTGATAACCTTCGTTATCTGTTGAGTATCCCCACGCTGGAGATGATGTTCTTATAATGCCTTCAGATACAATAGTTTCTTGAGCTGCTGCTACTCTTCTTTCTTGAGCATCTTGTTCTACTGTAACTTCTTCTTCTTTAACTATTTTATTAAAATTTTGATTTGCTATATTATCAGCAATATTGACATAACTCACTAGACCTTTATCTGCTCCTAGTTGCATATTGCCATTTTCTGTTTCTTTTTTATTGTATTGAAGTATTACTGTAGGTTGAAAATCAGTTGCATCTACAGATTGGTATGTGTTTGGTACTCTTTGTGTTTTTTGTCCTGAATCTAAAGTTTGTCCTAACTCTGTAATAAAGTTTACAAAATCATCTTGTACTTTTATAGTTGGGTTATTTAAAATTGTATTGTATGTATTTTTTAATTCTTGTGTTATAAATGGTGCAAATTCAGGTTTAGTCATTATTTCTTTTATTGAAAAGAATTGACTACCGTTAGCAAGTAAGTTAAGTTCTTTTTTTCCTGCATAGGTTTCAACTTCATCTTCAAGAAAAGAATCAAAATAGAACATAGGTAAAGCTACATTTGTTTGTATTAAATCAAATATAGATTGATATTTAGCACTTGGTTGAGGTTGAATTATTTCATTTTCATTTACAACAATAGGTGGTTCTTCAACAGAAGTTTCTTCACCCATGAGGTAATCAAATTCCTCTGCTGACATTTCGTTGTCGTCATGACCGTCTTTGTGTGACATTACTATCTTTCCTTGTTCTTAGTATTATTAGGACTTAATTCATAGAATAGCACTTCATTTGCTAGTTGTGGAAAATTCGTGTCGTTTCCTGCGTTAATTAAATCTTCCCATACCATTTTCATAATCTCTCTAGCTGTGACTTTTGCTTGTGCTGTACCAGTTAAAATTGGAGCTGTATATTTACCTGGTCGCATATTTAATGTTTTTTTGTCTGCTCCTACACCATAAGAAACAGAACCACCATTAATCAAAACATTTATAACTTCATCTCTTTTGTTTAAATATTGTTCTAAATATTTCCATTCAGGACTTCCTTTTAATCCGGGTTCTTTTTCCCAATTTCTTAATTCAATATAAGTTGTTTGAATACTAACAGATTGTGGTTTTCCTTGGAAGTTAAACATATCCATACCACCGTAGTCTTCTTCAATGTTTGCTTTACATTCTCTTCGTTCATCCTCCATCATACCTGGAGAAAGATTCTTTTCTCTAATGTTTGCTTTACATGTTTCGTATTCAAAAATAGCTTGACTATGACGCATAAAATCTGTTTGTTGGTCAGGTGTTAAAACAACACTTACAGTATCAAAGTATGCTGGAAAGTATAACTCATCTTCTACTTTGTCAGGATTTATATAATACGCAGTATTAGGATATTTTTTTAATAATTTTTGTTTATCAGGGTCTTGCCAAAAAAAGAATGCATTATCTTTAACAGGACTTTTTCCTACTTGATAAGAACCTGTTTGTTTTAAAGGTATTGGATTTATTCCAAACTTTTCAATAAAGTCTGTCTGTGTTTGATAATGGTCATATCCATTTTTAATTAATATTTCTTGATATTTGTTTATAAGTGTTTGTGTAGCCCACCATGTACCACCTTTATCTTGTACTTCTATTCTTGGTTGAATAGCTGTTGGTAAACTAAACTGTGCTGCAGCTCTAAATACATACAAAACTTGTGCTTGGTCTTCTGCTTGTTGTAACCATTTATCTACAGATGCAGGGTCTTTTTGGTCGACAAGTCCAGCTAATACATAAGAAGTATATAAATCCATTTGTGTTGCAAAAAAGGCATTAGCTCTATCTTGTTTAGCTGATTTTTCATTTGTAAATACTTTTTTCCACCAAGCAGGTAAATTATCTTCTATCGGGTCTCCGGATTTTGCAAACTTACCTAAGAAGAAATTTCTTGTAGCTTCACTAGCACCTAGTGCATCAAGAATCCTTCTAGCTGGAAATGTAACAACTGGACCAAAACCAGGTGCAAAACCATTTTGAGCAACTAAGTTTAATCCACCAGCAAATCCTTTGGCTGTAGCTCTAACTCCTTGGTCTTGTAAGTCTTGACCAAACACTGCTGTTTGATACGGGGAAGCTATAGCATCGGGTAAAGCATCTCTAAGACCAGTGTCATTAATAAGTTTTCTAGCTAATGGTACTGTTCCTAAACTTAATACATTAAACACATCAACATAATTAAACATTGCTTTTCCAGTGTTTGGGTCTTTACTTAAAAAAGTATTTTCATTATCCCAAGGTAAAGGTTCATCGCCATTGTCTACTGCAATTCTTGTTCTGTTAAATTTATGTGGGTTATCAACAATCAATTTACCCCAAGTTGTTGCTACTTCAGCCCATATTTCAGGAAATGGTATGTACTTAGAAAACAAATCAGAAGCAACATGTCTTTGTGATGTAGAGTAAAACAATGATAACACTTCATTTAATGCACCAGCAGCTAATACTTTGTTTGCTTGTTCAACACTTTTTACAGTAGTTTCTAATGATGGTTCTTTAGCTGCTTTTATTAAGTCATCCCATAAGGTACTTCCTTCAATCCATGGCTCAGCTTCTTTTATAAATTTTCTTTTAGTTGCTTCATCCATAAATCTAATAACCTCTTTAGCATTATCATAAAAAGCATTTCTAAACAAAGGGTCTCTGTTTAAATAGTTAGAGGGTTTTGAAATTAATAAACCATATCCTTGTTCTAAAAATGTTCCACCAGTTTTATACCAAGCATCTTGTGTCTTATAATCATCAACAAATCCAGCTGCTTTTATTTCTTGTCCGGCTATAACTGTTCCTGTTTCAGATACTCTGTTTTTTAAATCAAACTTTCTAGGTATTTTATTTGGTCCTAAACCAGCACCGTCTATTTCGTCTTTAAATAGTTCAATAAATTCTTTGAAAAATTTCTGATTACCTTGACCTCGTAATTGACCACCTAATGTTTGTATGTGTGTATGGTATCTAATCCAATCTCTTGAACCTATGGTTCCACCTTGTTTAATAATTTTAAAAAGTTTTGTTTCTGCTCCAACAGACATATCAACTTCAAATTGAGGATATACTTTTTTTCCTTTCATGTATATGACATCTTTTACTTGTGAAGAGTTTAATGGAAAACCATTTACAGGATTTCTTAATATTGCTGTTGGGTTACCTACAGCTTTACCGACTCTATATTCAAGAGATTGTAAATATCCTCTTAAGGATTTGTCATCTGTTAACCAAAGTTTATCTTCAGCATTATGACTTCTTCTTACAAGTTCTTTTAATGTTGCTTTACCTTCAGTAGTTTTTCTTAAATATACCATCATGTCGTCCAGGCCTTTATTGACAAGATTTACAACAATAGGGTCACTAGCTAACAAAGAAAGTTCTCCCCATAATCCTTCCCAGTATTCTCCTTTTATCTGGCCCTTAGGTGTATACTTATCTACCATAATAAATGCATTCTCTGCTAAATCTTTTCTACCATCTACTAATCCTTGTACGACTGCATTCTCACCCATGCCTGCTTGATAAGTTGAGTCTGCAGAAAACAATCCACCACCAGGCATACCTTTGCCTGCTCCTTTTACTTCATCAACAGTAAGTCCTAATGCGTCAAAGTTAGATTTAAAATGTTTTTCCATAACCTCTTTGGCCAACACAGAATCATAATCAATATCTCCTGCAGCTCGTCCTGCTTTAGCTCTGTATAAAAACATAAAGCCATCATCATTAACAAGATTTGTATATCCACTTTTTTCTGCTAGTTCTTTGTTAGCAATATAAATAGATTCTTGAAACGCATTGGCTCCCATGTGTACAGCATTTACAACTGCATTATCACCTTTTAGGCCTATAGAGACATCAAGTAAAAAATTACCCTCATCATCAAAATATGTACCTAACACATGGTCTTGTTTTGATAATAAACCTACAGTGTCATCAGTCATAAAAACATTATCTATCTGTGCATCTACATAATCTGCAGTAGACATTCCTGCTTTTTTAGCAGCAGCATCCATTTCTCCTCGTGTTCCTAAACTAAATTCAAACTCTTTATAAGCAGACACGAAAGCATCAGCCTCAGAAGGACTTCTTGTTTGAAGGTCTAAATACCTAACAGCATCTAAATCTATATTAAATCCTTGACCCTCTACAAATGCTGCACCCATAGACTCATAAGTTTTTCCATCATGCCCAGTAATATTACCTTTAGCTTTTGCGTTTATTTTTCTAGTTTTAACAGTAAATGCTTTTTCTGTTAGTTCTGCAAATCTAATATCTCTTAAATCAAAACCATTTACAGCAGCACCTATTAAATAATCAGATACAACTCCTTCTGTATTAGCTTCTAACAAACTAGATTTAATTAATTTTTCTACATTGTCGTATTTAATACTTTTAAAACTTTCTACATCTTTTACATCTATCATTTTTTTAAGAAAAGTTAAATCGTCAGGACTCATTCTTGTTGTAAAAATTATTTCTCCAAGGTTGTTGTAAGCCTGGAAAACCTGGTCTTCTCTAGCTCTTGGTCCTAGACCACCTAAGTAATGATTTGAGTTCATTGCAGCTCTTTGGAAAGGTGTAGTTATAAAGTTTACTTTACCTCCAAATGCAGCTCTTACACCTTCTTCAGGTGCAATTCTTAACATCAATGCAAGTCTTAACATCCACATAGGTTTCAATACATTGTTCTGTACTTCATCAGCAAGTGTACTAAAAGGCCCTTTTGCTTTTAATTGCAATTTATTATCTTTTGTATGTTTAAGCAACGCTCTTCTAGGTATTCTAAAAGCATCAGCCCAGTCAAGAGTAATTATTTCTCTAGGTTTTTTAGTCCATGCTCTTAGAAGAGAATCTTCCGGGCCAATTAATGTTTGATGTTTTCTTGTAGCTCTGATAATGTCTTGTGGGTCCCATAATTGTGCAGCAAAATTATCTGCTGCTTGAGATAATAAATGCATTGTTGGAACAGCTTCTAAAATTGTTTCTATAGCAGATTCGTCAGTTAATTCTATGCCTAGTTTTTTAGACCATAATTCTAAATCTTTTATTAATTTTTTGTATCTTACTTTTGTTTGAGTACCATCAAATGCAATAGAACCTCCAGCAGAACCTGAGAAAAATTGTCTTAGCTCTTCTATCTGAATATTGTATGCTTCTTGTTGGTCAATCAAATCTTGTATATCTACTTCTAATGATGGGTTTCTTCTTCTCACTGAATAAGCTATAGATTGATTAACTCTTTGTACTATCTCATTTAGTTGTCCTTGTGAAGTTGCTTTTAACATTTCTTCTTGATATAAACCTCTTGTTGTTGGTTCTGCAAAAGAAAGTTTTAACATATCGTCTACATTTTTAGCAGCTTCATCAAGATTCATTATTGTTACAGTTGTTTCAGGTCTTAAACTTATTGCTCTTCTTAGATGTGGAGGTAGTGCTTGTTTTATCTGAGTTCCAACACCTAGTAATTTTTTTGCACCAGGTAATGCTCTATATGATTTACTTGTTGTACTTAAAAACAACGGTGCAAATTTTCTCATAGCAGATACATCTCTTACATCTCTTGTAATTACTTTTGCAACAAAATTAAAAAACTCTCCTGTAACTGTAGGTTTTGCTGGTATAACATTTAATCCAAAATTAACATTGTTAATAGATATTTCTCTAATTTCATCTAGTTTTAATTTCTGTGAATCGTCAACATATTTTTTTAATAAATCAAACATGTTATCAAATTCTTTACCAGTAAGGTCTCCACCTTTAGATACAACATTTAATACATTCCATACATCATCTGCATCATCAACATGTATTAATACTTCTCTAATAGATGCAGGTAGTTTAGCAAATTCAGGAATGTCAGCTAAGAAAGCTCTTCCTCCTGGCCCTTTAAGTTCTGCAATAGCTTGACCAAATTTTTGTCCCCATCTAGTTTTTCTAATGTCATCTACTGTTCTACCATAAAATAATGCACGATTGTTTCTCCCAGTTTTACCAGGAACGAAACCTTTCATAAATGTAGTAATTTTATCTGTAGATTTTAATGCTTGCCTATTTGCAGTAGCTAAAGTTCTCATTGCAGTTTTTACACCAGCTCCATACATTAACCCTAAGTTAAGAGGGTCTGCAGCTAATCTAAAAACTCCATCAATAACACCTGATACAACATTGTATCCTGTACTTCCTGGTTCAATCATTTGTGCAGCAACTATTCGACCAGGAGATATATTTATTTTTTGTCCACTTTTTGTACTATATTTGTATCTATTTTCTTGAGCGTCAAATTGTTGAGTTATTGGTTTACCATAAACTTCTTCTGATTTCTTTCTAGCTGTAATTGAATCAGTACCTTTTCTTATTTCGTCTAAGTACACTTGTGTATCTGTTATATCTAAAGAATTAGGTAAAAATCCTGAACCTAGGTTAAGAGGCCTTCCTGCTTTTCTTTCTTCTAACGCTCTGTTAAATTCTGTCTCACCGTATTTAGCTCTTGCTGTATTAAATGCTTGACCAGTTCCTGGTCCTATTACTTTATTTAAAAAATTGTCTGTTGAGACTCCCGGCGTAAACGCACTGTACAATCCACCTAAAGTAGCTGCACCAACTGTTTTTAATACTGATTTTCCTGTTTCTTGTGCAGCGACTACTGCAGATTTAAAACCTCTTGATACTGGTTGAAATAAAGAATCCAATGCAAGCATACCTAATTGAGAAGTTCTTCTACCCCAATTAACATCGGTAACTAAGTCTTGTGTATTTTTATCAACAATAAGTTCTTGTACTCTATTTGCTAAATCAAAAGCTAACTGGTCTTCGGGTTTTACACCTTCTAATGCAGCTATAGCAGCTAACTCTTTATCCATAGTTGGATAAGCGTACAAAAAATCTGCTATTGTATTTGCTAGCTCAGGTGATGAACCTGATTCTCTGAAGCCTTTATTAAAACTATCAACTCTATTTCTAGTTTCTTCTGCGTATTGTGCAGATATCTCAGATGCTGAAAATCTTAATGGAAAAGCACGACTCATAATTAAGTAACATCTTTATAAGGACTATCTGTAAGAAATCTCTCTTTTGGTCTTTCTATAATAGGTGTAGAGTTTGGTTGTCTTTGTATCTCAGCTAATATCGGATGATTCCATCTTGACAACACTCCGTCTATCCAACTATCCAAATCTGTTGTAGGCCTTTGCATAGTCGGACCTGCACCAGGTCCTTGTGTTATACCTGTAGTATTTGCTTCATTTTTAAATTTAGTACCTTCTCTTAATGAGATAGGTTTACCAACTGCACTTTGTATAGCTTGTGCAACTTCAGGACTTTCTGCTGTAGCGTCAGTACCTGATAAGCCTTTTGCTAATTCATTGTTGACGGCTGAAGAACCTGTAGAGTCACCTTCTTTTCTAGGTATATACAAATCTTGCCTAGCCGGGTCTCTAATATCTCTAGCTTCTTTAGCCATTCTTTCTGATGCTGAAATTCTTACCATATTAATTATCCTCTTCTTCTAAAAAATCATGTAGGTTATTTAAAAAGTCCATCATTTCTTCGTTATTAGAATCTTCGTTTTCTAATGTAAAATCAACTCTTAAAAAAACTCCTGGTATTGGTGAGGGAATCCAGTATTGCATAACTGGAGGAGTAAACTCTTGTAGCTCTGCATCTTCTATTTCTAGTTCTCTATCAAAATTAAATTGCCAGTCTTCAGCATTAATCATGTTATAAAACTCAGAATTAGTTTTTGCCATTGGGTCGTAATCTTTAGCCACTTGTTGGTCCTCCTTGTGCTTGAGCTTGTGCTAATACTTGAGCGAGGCCTGGAGGAGGTCCACCTTGTGGGCCTGCTTGTGGTGGCCCAGCCAATAATGCTTCTTCCTCTTCTGTAGGTTCTTCTCCCTGTGCAGTATAGAACTTGTCTAATATATCTGACATGTTTTGTGGGTTCTTACGAATCTCAATAGCAGCCATTGTTGCTTTAGGATTACCTTGTGCAGCTTGGGCCATAAGAGATTCAAACAATACAGTTTCAGCTCGTTCTTTATTTACACGCTGTTGTATTTTTGTTATGTCTTCTAGGCCATCCATGTTTTCTTGTAATGTCTGTGTATCGATGATGCCCTGTTGTTTTAATTGCAGCCCTGTAATTATTTTTTGTGGCTCATCAAATCCTGCCATTACTCCATAGACTCTTCTTGTTTGATACATTTCAGAAATGTCTGAACTAGGAATATAAGTTTCTTTAAAAGCTGTACCTCTATGCATACCTGCTATAGGTTTTCTCTTACTGGAAAACATTTCCTCATCATACTCAAGTCTTTTAGCATCTACTTCTTGTAATGCTTCAGCAAGTATTCCTTGATACTCACGAACATGCAATGATGCAGATTGGCCTAACTCTTCTAACCCTCTACCAGTAACAAAACTGTTAGGAGATTGTCCATCATCAGATACCGGATATGAGGCACCAAGTCTTAAGTGTCTTTCAAGTCTATCTACTTGTTGAAATAATTGATATGGTAGATTATTGACTGGCTTAGACACAGAAGACCCTGGAGCCATATAGTTTACAGCAAATCTTCCTTTACGGTATTTACCTGATTCTATTTCTCCAACAATGTTTGTCTCTGTAAACACTGCGTCCTCCATTGCAATAGTACCAAGAATATTTATTTTTGCCATGTTTGCCATAAGTCCCGTTATATGTTGGAACTGGCTTTGCATTTGGTCAAACGAATATCGTTTAGCTACTACAAAACATGGGCCTGACTTTAATGGGTTTGGCATAAAGTCTATTGTTTTTTTATTTTCAGGCAAGAATACATAAGTACCTTCACTGTCCATATACTCTACAACGACTTTACCACTACCAGTAGAGTTGGCCCATCCACCTTGTGTGTTTGATGCATTTAATAAAACAGAATAAGTATCTATTCCATCGCCATCTTTGTCAGCTTGTTCAAAAATATATTTTTTTGCTTTAGGATATTGTTTCGCAAGCATCTCATGTGGTACTCGAGAAATAATAGCCATTTCCTGTGGTTGTTGGTCATTACCAAATATTCCAGGGAAACAAGTAAACGGGTCTCTTAGTTGTGCATACGGATAAGGATTACCGTCTTTGTCTTTTTTATGATTAATAACCCACACAATAAAACCATAGCCTGGTAACCATCTACCAACTTGTGGTAACTGCATGTTTAGTTTTTGAAACTTATCATAAGAAGTTACAATTCGTTCTATCTTTTCAGATTTTTTTCTAGCTCTCTCTGAATCTTTTTCATTAAGTATATCTACTTTTAAATCAGGAGTTCTACCTAATTTTTGAGCAAATCGTTCTAAGGCTGTTAAGAATAAGTTAGGTGCTGGTAACTCGTGATACTCTACATCTACTGATTTACCAAGTAAAGCTCTTACTGCAGCTTCACCACCATTCATGATGTCTCTTATTCTTGACCTATCTACTAAAGCGTCATTATTTATACTTCGTAAATAATCTATCCTGTTGTAAATTTCATCGTTATTTAAAGGCATTTATCTCCAATTATCTAAATCCATACTACTAGGATTATATCCAGTAAAGCTAGGATTATAATCATGTCCTACTTCTGCAAATCTTTCTTTTTGCATTCTTCTTATGGCTCTCATTGGAAACCAACTAGCCATAACTATATCAGTCTTTGTACCTACAGATTTGCTTCTAGTTCTTGCAGAACTGAAATACACTAACTGACTTGTATATAAGTTTACCTTTTCTTGAGCCTCATAGCTAAGATATGGCAAAGAAATATTTTCTTCTTGAAATAATGGTCTCATAGCTGTAACACCAAATATAGGGTCAAATTTTTGATTCCTAGTTTCATGTCCTTCTAGGAAAACACCATGTTCAGATGAAAACTTTCTAATAGACTCATCTTGTCGTATTGCTTTTTGAAATCCGTTTTCTTCTATTACCCAGTGGCTACATGTGTATTTAGCCCACCAGTCTTTAATAACTTTAAGTGCTTCAGGAATACCACCACCTAGATTGTTATGTAAATCAATTAAATATAGTTTTCCACTCTCTGCATCGTAACCCCATAAGACTGCAGCTTGGTATCCAGTTGATGCTGGGTCAAGCCCTGCAATTAATCTAACTCCTGGTGGTACCTGCCCAATATCTCTTTTTTGGTCTCTACATGCTTCTATCTCTTCACGACTAAATAAACTTAGTCCATCAGGCATAGCTACATTAAGATATACCATTTCAAATATTGCTCTACCACCTGTAGTCTCTGCAGCTCGTTTTCTATCCATAAGCCACTTGTAAGTTCTTTTACCAGTCCATAACATACATTCCTGATGTTCGTCATCTGACCAGTCCGGTAAAGTACATCCTGTATCATGTGCTTCTTCTACTACTGTTGACCAGGATTCGTTGTCTAAAAGATGTGAATATAAATCGTCATAGTGTTGCCTAGAGCCAATAACAATTATTGCTGTATGCTCTTCTTTACGACTTGACAATGTAGTTGTCCACCAGTTTCTAGTGTTTTCTCGTGAAGCAGGTTGCATAGTTGAACCATGGTCCTCGAGGTCGTCTGCAATAATGATGTCACAGTCTCTTGAAAGTATCTTGCCACCTCGGCCAATTCCGACCATGGTAGGTGACTTAATCCCAGTAACAGTACGAGTACCCACAGTAAACCCATTCTGCGACCACGCTTTTCCAGTTCGTGATGTTGGCTTAAAAGTTTTTCCAGGAGGACAGAGTTCTTCAATTAATTTCTCATTGTTTTCTAGTTGGTCTATTACAGAAGAAATAGCATTCTTAGATATCTCTTCATTACCTCCTACCCACAATATTCTAACATTAGGGTTATTGATGATGAGCCACACTGCAAAATGAATTAGTAGGTCTGTCTTGCCATGTCGTGGAGGAGATAGTATCATCTGTTGATTTCCGTGTTCTATAGCATGTAAGATAGATTCAATCCATCGTATATGAAACTCCGGTGTCTCGTAAGGTAAACCTAATTCTGTTTCAAAGTATCTATCTCTAAATTGTTTAAAATCTCTTAGGGACATTTCTGCTTTAGCAGGTAGTGTCCAGTTTTCTGCTTTGGATTTATTTTCCATATCTTCTACCCAAGCAGCGTAAGCATAACTTAGTGCAGCTTTACTACATCCTAGAAGTTCTGCTGCATCTTTCTTTTCCATATCACCTTTAAGGATGATTGGGCCTAACTCTTTTTCTATTAACTGTTCATACACTTTACCTCTACGCTTTTGTACATTAGGTTGAGCTACGGGTTTACCCTCATGCTCTAGTTCATATACAGCACCGTTTTTTCGTGCATGGTATACAGCGTTGTGATAACTCTTAGAACATTTTTCTGAACAGAATTTCTTTTTAGGAGGTCGGAGAATATTATGACATCCTTTAGCGAAACATACTTTGGCCATTACCAGGCCCTACATGACCAGTACCTAGCTGTTGTTTTATCTGTAGCCGTATCACACTTGTGTCTAGCTCTAAATGACTTCCTAGCTGCCGGATTGTTTTTTCTAATTTTCATGTTAGGGTCACCAAACATTACTTTGACAACCTTTCCACCTTTACCTGTTACATATACTTTAGATTTTTTTCTACCATAACCAGGTTCACCTTTACCTATAGAGGATGGTGAGTTTAACTTAACTGATTTACCTTGGTATGTTGCCATTATCTTTTCTTGGTTTTATACAAACGCTTACTATTTTTAGTATGTTTTTTACCTGAATGGATTTGTCCATTAGGCATTTTGTGGTGAGAGCCTGTAAACTCTTTACCTGCTTTTGTATATACTTTCATTTTTTCTTTTTAGGAAAACCTTTTTTCATATTGGCATACGCTTTAGGTGAGATAGTAGATTTTTTCTTTGACCTACTTGTACCTGCTTTTTTTCTTTTGTTCATATTGTAATACAAACCTTTTTTAGCTGGCATTAGTACATGCCTTTTTTACTCTTCTTCTTGGAACTGGACTTTTTTTTCTTCATGGTTTTCTTGTACATCATATCTCCTATGTTTTTTATTATACTCTGTACAACCTAGGTTAGCACATAACTTATAAGTCTTAAAGAACTTGAGACCCTTATTACAAATTTTACAATCTTTAATAATCATATTCGGTCACTATAACACAAAACCCGGTTCGGGGCCGGGCTGTGTGCAATACAAAGGGAAACTATGAATGTTAAAATCATTTGTTTCTTATAACCAATATACAACAGTTTTGATTTAAGTGGGTAAAAAAAATTATTTTTTCTATGCATCACGGGGTTTACTCCCACCACTAGGTACATAGAATTATGGTAGGAAGTCGGTTGCCCGACTCCTTACCAATGCACAATAGAAAGGGCTTTCATGTGAATGAAAAACCACTATATCTAGTATACCTTACTTAAAAACAAGTACAATAAGATAGGGATTTTTTCTGCCTATCCTCCTGGTGGATTAAATCCCCACATAACTTTAATGTGTGCTATAGTTAAGTTACACAAGCATGATAGACTCCCGACATTTAAAAGAATCTATCAGACTAAACATCAAGTAAGTGGACTTGTCGGCCCATGGTAACTAGCGTTAAAGGCTATTACTTCATATATTTACATAAGTCATAAAAAGATTTGTTATCGGTTTGGGAGGGATGACACAGGGTAAGTTGTGTTCTATTACAAGTAAACACTTAAATCAGTAACAAAGGTACCTTGTTTAAACACAGTCTAATTAGGCCTAGTTAACAGCATATTTCTAGTGGATACACATATATATTAGTGTACACCTCACATTGAACCCTGGGCTGTTTTAATTGGTTTATTGGTAGTTTTTACCAATGTATTTCTCTTTAGACTGCACACATTATGCACCTAACTGCACCTTGTTTAATCAATTCTATATGTGACCTTTACCAGTAAATTAAACAGATACCCCCGGATGTTAATACAACCAACCATCTCTCTACTCTCCTCCTTGATTAAACAGTCTGTGAACAACCTTCTTAGAGCCCTAAGGTGCTTGTGAAAAGTTTCACATACAAAAAGTCTTAGCCTCTTTTCGAGTGCAAATCATCAAAGTTTTTTTATTTATTTCTAAGTTTCTTTTGCTACTTGATTAAACAACCCGGAATCGTTGGGGTTTCCAGGAATATTTATTTCTCTATTTATTCAATAACTGTTGATATAGTTTCCGTTTTATGCTTATAATGTTCTTACTGGTTATCGGGAGCCAGGACCAAATAGCCCCGGACAGTCGGCGACACCGGGACCACTAATCAGCCCATCAAGATTTTTCCCCCTCCAAATCTTGGGCCAAGTGTGTAAGAGAAATTACTCAGACGGAGCCTCGCAGGGAAATTACCCAGGAAGCATAAAAATGGCCCGACCACCGAAAAAAGCCTACATTGAGAAACTCTCAACAATATATAAAACGGTACGGAGATAGCTTCAGAAGTACCAACCAACGGTTAGACGATAGAGAGCCAATCAGACTGGAGCCTTACAGAGACAAAGCGACTTAGATACTGTACGGATTAAAATAGTCTCCCTTTTTGTGAATATAACCAATGATTGTTGGTTATATAGACAAGGAGAAACGATGACTAAGAAACCAGTGGTTGTAGAGATTGACCCTAATAGAATCTCATTCGAATCTAAAACAATAACTAAAGAAGATATTGACACCTACAAAGCTAATTTATTAGCTAACCAGGGAGTGATTAAGTTAAAAGTGTAAATAGCTAGGACCTTGTTTAATCAAGGTCTTATGGTATTTATTTACCAACCAAATACAAAAATACAAAGGAGATACTAATGAAGCAATTACTTGCTCAAAACCCAGTAGATAAAAAAATATATACTGGTAATAGAGAAGCGTGGCTTAACGATGTCGCCGACTTTATTTATACAAAAGTAAAAGAAAACTATGTTACAACAGTTCCTAGAGAAAATATCAAGCTATCTGTTGGGTTTATGCCCAACGGTGTTGGTGCAAACACTATCGGAGTTTGTCACTATGAGGGCAGTTCAGCAGGAAACTACAGAGAAATTTTCATCAAGCCTACGCTTGGTGCATCTACTCTAGTCGAATGCATAGAGACAGCCCAAATTGTAGCCCATGAGGTTGTGCATGCAATGCTCCCGGCCAAAACCGGACACGGACCCCAGTTTGCCAGGATAATCAAAAATTATCTAGGTGCCGAGGGTAAGCCAACAGCGACTATTGCAGGCCCGGCCTTTACTCTTATGATAAAAGATTTTATCTCAGAGTTAGGGTTCTTGCCCCATGCAAAAATGACCGACCCGTCACCAAAGACCGGTGGCACTACGGCCTCTGTAAAATGTACGGATACAGATTGCATCGGAGGTACAGACAAAAGTTATGCCCAAGGATTTGGCATGATATTCCGAGTCAGTATCAAAGTTGCTAAGACTGTAAGCAATTTCAGATGCCCGGCTTGTGCAGGCCACACGATTGTGGAATTGCCCGAGAATGTTAGAGACGATTACAAGTAGCTAGCTAGACCACTCTGTTTAATCAGAGTGGTTTATGGTAACTATACATTAATAAAAATACAAAGGAGGCGATATGGATACCAACAAAAAACGATTTATCATCGTTGCAACTTGCATAGTCAGTAAGTTCAAAGATGTTCAAGTCGCCATTGCTGTAGATGCAGACAAAGCAAAAGCACAATGGATTAAAAACAATGACCGTCTAGGAATAGATGTTCATGCAAGATACGGAGATAAGTTCGAGGTTCTTGACGAGGAAACTTATTCGAGAATATATTTACACCTTGTAAAAATACCAAACCAACAACTTAGCGTTAGTCGCTCTAATGGTAACAAGGGTGATGGTTCAGACAATGTAGAGATTGTTAAGTTTACTCAGCTCACACCCGAAGAGCGTAGAGATGTTCTTGATTATCTTGCTCAGCCAAAGTACGACTGGGAAAAAATAGATACACCGTTCTAACTAGCTAGGACTCATTGATTAAACAGTGAGTCTTATGGTAGTTATCAAAAGATAATTACAGACAAAGGAGATACTATGAGTAAAAGAGAAACAGCCCTAAGTACAAATTATCATAAGAATTTTGATGTACATTTTTGGGCAAAAGATATATCGGTAGATGTTCGAGGACCAAAAGGTGAGCGTATTTACTTCGGTAAAAAACCATACACTAAAATTGACCAACTAGAAAACATTTATCACACACTAAAGCAAGAGCGAGACGCACTCACAGAAGTTGTGACGGAAATTGAAAACGCGTATGGAAAATTTATCTATACCGACAAGGACACAAGCAACAGCGACCGAGAAAACTTGCGAAAGCTAAATAAAAAC
>TARA_R110000823_G_scaffold1363_4_pt1 | contig 16088 bp, 18 predicted proteins | sample TARA_R110000823 | Tara Oceans TARA_R110000823 (sample SAMEA4397722) | marine metagenome | biome: Polar Biome; feature: [DCM] deep chlorophyll maximum layer (ENVO:01000326); material: water (ENVO:00002006), including particulate matter (ENVO:01000060) such as... | depth 20 m | reverse complement strand
TTATTATGATAAAGAGAAAAATAAGAAAAGCGAAACACTTAGGCTATTTGTCTAGGACAATAAGCGATCTACATTGGGAGATAATCAATGTAACGATCCAAAGCACTAATATTGGATGGACAGAGGGCACAACAAGTTACATGATAAACTGCGCTCAGTTGATCAAAAAATATGAGCGGAGACGCTTATTAATAAAATACTAGTCATGGAATCAGCAAAATTTAATGGCACGTTAAACATTACAATACGTGTTAAGGGAAATATAAGTCCAGAACAATGGAATGACGATTCTATGTTTGGAGACTGGATACGAGATAGGATACAGAATAAACAAGTAGAGTACCTCGACTTAGATATACTAACTCATAAATTAACTCAAATAAAATAACAGCATGGCAAATTATGTATACTATCTAACATCGTGTTCTGAGTCAAGAGATGGTGACTTTATGTATTATCCGTTAGAGAATTATAATCATACGGGAAATATTTATTTGTTGGGAGATTATAAAAATTGGAACAAAAACACTACATTTGAGATATGAACAATTTATTTGAAGAACTAGGAGAAGCCTTAAATCCTAACAGCGCTGATAGCCTGAGACTCAAGGACACATTGCATGCTATTGCATACGCTATTAACAAATTAGAAAGCAGCGATGATTAGCCTAGCGATTGTATGCATCATGTGTTTTTACATGGTAAGGAGAGAGCGCTTAAATTATCTGGACTCAAAGCGAAAGTTAAATAAATACGAATCTAAAATAAATAATGAATTATGAAAGATTGGCAAGAAAAAATATTAGAACGAGAAGGATTCAACAAAATGATGGGATATCCGTTAGATGCCGTTGAAGAACTAGCAAAGCAAGCAAAAAAAATCAATCGCATCGTTAAATTGAACGAACGCGATTTGCAACAAAACGGAATTGAAAACAATTAAAACAATACAAAGTGAAACAAGATATTTTTGATCAATACGCAGATGCAATAGCTAAAAGATTTCATCTATCATTAGAACAGATATTCTCAAAAGATAGGACTAGAGAAGTTCTTGATGCTAGACAGACATTATATTACTTGTGCTTAGAAAGACCAATTAGACTGTCTTACCTACAGAAGTTCTTAGGACGAAATGGTTGTGACCTAAAGCATAGCACGATCATAAACGGATACAAACGTGCTAAAGAGTTGATAGATAACGACCCAGATTATAAAGCTATAATTAAGCAAATAATTAACGATCATGAAATTTAATTTAGAAGACTTGTATAACCAAGCAGAAGAGGATGCTGTAAGCGTTGAAATACCTCAGCCATTAGGAATGTGTATTATTGCGAATGGAGTAAAAATACAGAAGTTTAGTGATCGCATTGAGATGCTAAACATGAGTAAAGGTGGTAGTTACTACCAAGAGATGACTGAAGACGAGTACATGATGTTTTATGAGAATGGATGGAGGGCAGGTGGATTAGCCTTGAGCATGAAGAATTGTTTACATAAGCTAGGACTTATTGAGATTCAGATCCAAAAGGAGTTAAACACTCGCAAGAATGATAAGCACATGCATGGTCTAAAATCACGAAGAGCTACGTTATTACTGAAGTACGCTGATCTTAAACTAAAATTTAATTCTAATAAATAAATACAATCAAATGGAAAACAAGGTTTATTCAACACTGAGTGCAGTCTCAGTGAAAGACAAAGTAGAGAAAAAAGGCAGATTTGATTACTTATCATGGGCATGGGCATGGCACATGCTTAAAACAAGTTATCCAGATGCTCAACGTATTGTTTACGAAAGCACGGAGCACGGCATGCCTTACTTCAATGATGGTAAGTTTGCTAATGTAAAGGTTGGTATTGTTGTCAACGGACAAGAGCACATCGACTACTTGCCGATCACGGATAACTCTAATCGTTCTGTGCCTTACACTAAGATCACAAGTTTTGACATCAACAACTCCATACAGAGATCAACTGCCAAGGCTATAGCAATGCATGGTCTAGGTTTGTCATTATGGATCGGTGAAGATACCTCTAAGAATTGGGCAACTGAACCACCAAAGATGACTAAAGAATTTACGCTTGATATTGGCGGTGATGATTGGGTTAAGGTGATGAAATATGTGGCCAACAACAAGGATCTAGGTATGGAGCAAATATTAAAGAACCTATCTACCAAGTATAAGATAACTAATGAAATCAAGGAAGAGTTATCTAAAGCAATATCTGAGTAATGGTTGATCAGAATATTATTGATACACTAAGATATGATAGTAAATACTATGGAGCGTTTGGGAGACAATATCTTTCTAACTCCGACATAGGAAATCTATTGAGCAATCCTAATGCTTTTCGTAAAGAAGTAAAGAAAGAGAAGCCTTTGATCATGGGCGCTTATTTCCATACAGCTATGCTAGAGGATCACAAATTATTGGATTACGATATCGTAGATGTAGCAAGCAGAAACAGCAAGGCATACAAAGATGTATGTCCAAAGGATGATATCATGTTGTTGCAAAGTGAGGTTGATGAGATAAACACTTGGACAAATAGACTAAAATCTAATTTTGAGATATCTGATTTGATTTATGATGAGGGAAATGTGTATGAGGAACCTATGGTTAAAGAGATTCAAGGCATGCTATGGAAAGGAAAGGCTGACATCGTACATAAAGACTTTGTTATAGATCTCAAGAGCACATCCGATCAAGATAAGTTTAAGTATAGTGCTTACAACTATAATTATGATAGCCAAGCATACATATACCAAGAGCTATTTGGTAAGCAAATGATGTTCATTACTATATGCAAAAAGAGTCTAAGATTAAAGAAGTGGTACACGACACCAGAGTTTATTGCTTCTGGAGAAGAGAAGGTATCTAGGGCAATAGAAGTTTACAAGAGATTTTTCAGCGATCAATCAACAGAGGATATAAATAATTTTGTTGAAGTAGAAGATTTATAGAATAAGGTGGAGGCAGGTTATCTTAAACTAATCCCTTGTAGGGAAACGCTGATGGTTAAATACACCCTGACCTCCATCTTTTTAAACAATACAAGTGTGGATTTATGTTCCAATATTCACGTTTTGTGTTGATGATGACAATAAAATTGGAGCAAATTAATTAAATCAATTATCATGGCAGACAAAATTTTTGCTGACGGATTCTCTTTCAAGAGAAGAGACAATGCACCAGACTTTGTGGTAGGTAATCTATCATGTAAAGTAGATGAGGCCATTACATTCTTGAAGAACAACTCAAAAAATGGTTGGGTTAACATGAATGTGATGACAGCTAAAACTGGTAAGAACTATGTAGAGCTTGACACTTTTGTTCCTAAGAGTTCTGGGAACAATGAATCAAGCGCACCTGTAAAAGCAAGTGTTGGTGACGACCTTCCTTTCTAAACAGTGGTAATTATATTTAGGGAGAGAACTAATAACTCTCTCCCTTTATATCTTTTGTATTTTAAGCATTTAAGCACAAAAAAGTATAGTTCATTAGTAATGAGTTAATTAAGTAAAATAAAATCGACATAGAATCGACATAAAATCGACACCAAATGCAAATAACTATATTTAAAGACATAAAAGACACCTCTCAGCCATTCTATCGAAATGTAGAAGCTATAATAGAAAGGATACAAGAAGGTTCTTCAAAGGAGTTGGTTAAGAGAATACGTGAAGAGAAGGACAAAGAAGAGCGAAACAAGATTAAGCAGCTCTTGCCGGCCATATGTTTCAGTGGGACATTTACTAAGCGTAATGACAAGTCATTAACACAACACAGCGGTCTAATCTGTTTAGACTTTGATGGATACGACACCAAGAGAGATTTATTACAGGAGAAGGAGAGGTTAACTAAGGATAAGTATGTGTACTCTGTCTTTGTATCTCCAAGTGGTAAGGGATTAAAGGTATTGGTTAAGATACCTCCTATCAGTGAGAACCATAAAAGTTATTTCCTTAGCCTGGAAAAACACTTCAGCTCAGACCAATTTGATCCATCCTCAAAAAATATTTCTAGAGTATGCTACGAGTCATACGATCCGTTAATTTTCACCAATGAGAATTCTAGCATATGGGACAGCGTTGAAGAGCAAGAGTATACAGAGGTAGTTAAGAGTATAGGTAGTGCTACCATACCAATTACTGATGAGAACAAGATCGTTGAAATACTAGTCAAGTGGTGGGAAAAGAAGTTCCCTATGATTTCAGGTCAGCGAAATCAAAATGTGTTTGTGTTGGCATCAGCTTTTAATGACTTTGGTATAAACCAGAACTTAGCTGAGTATGTGTTAAATGGATTTGTTACAGAGGACTTTGGCAAGGAAGAGATAAGGAGAACAATTAGCTCAGCATACGCACAGAAGCAGAATTTTGCTACTAAGTATTACGAGGATGAGGAGAAGATAAATATCATCCGTAATAAACTTAGAAAAGGACTCACAAAGAAGGAGATACGCTCTGAGCTGTCTGATCAAGAAATAGACATCAATGCCGTTGAGGTAGTTATTAATAGATTAGAAGAGGAGCAGTTCAATCAAAAGTTTTGGAGTAAGAACGAGAAAGGTGTTATCAAGATTGTACACATATCATTCAAGAGATTCTTAGAAGAGAATGGGTTCTATAAGTTTTGTCCAGAAGGTTCAAAGAACTACGTGTTTGTACGTGTTACTAATAATCTAATTGATCATACGAGTGAGAAGGAGATAAAAGACTTCATATTAGATTTTCTGTTAGACTTAGATGACATATCTGTCTACAATTACTTTGCGGAGCACACACGATACTTTAGAGAGGAGTTCCTCACCTTGTTGGCATCTATAGATGTTTACTTCGTAGAAGACGATAAGAACACTTCCTACCTATACTACAGGAACGGAGCGGTTAAGATACACTTCAACAAGATCACGCATATTGATTACCTAGACTTAGATGGTTATGTATGGAAGGACCACGTCATAGATAGAAACTTTAATATATGTGAAGTAGAGAAGTGTGACTTCAAAACTTTTATATCTAACATCTGTGCAGGATCCGATGAAAGGATAGACTCAATGAGGTCTACAATAGGTTATATGCTACATGCGCATAAGAACCTTTCCTACTGCCCCGCAGTAATACTTAATGACGAGGTAATATCTGACAACCCAGAGGGTGGAACAGGCAAGGGGATATTCATGAGTGCCCTAGGACACATGAAAAAGTTAGTCATCATAGATGGCAAGTCTTTTAACTTTGAGAAAAGTTTTGCTTATCAGCTAGTATCAGCAGATACACAGATACTTTGCTTTGATGACGTGAAGAAGTATTTTGATTTTGAGAGGTTGTTCAGCGTTGTAACAGAGGGACTGACATTGGAGAAGAAGAACAAGGATGCTATCAAGATTCCATTTGCCAAAAGTCCAAAGATCGCAATCACTACCAACTATGCAATCGGTGGTGATGGAGCAAGTTTCGAAAGAAGAAAGTGGGAGCTTGAATTGTCTCAACACTACAACAAGGATTATACTCCATTGCAAGAGTTTAAAAAATTGATGTTTGGAGAGTGGGGAGATGAAGAGTGGTGTATGTTCGACAACTACATGATCAACTCACTACAGCTTTACTTAGACAAGGGCTTATTACAGAGTGAATTTGTTAATCTAAAGACCAGGAAGTTTGTGGCTAAAACGAAACAAGCCTTTGTTGAGTGGTGTGGTGTAATTGGCACTAACCCTACTAACGATAAATTAGTACCAGCAAAGAAGGTTTACAAACAAGAACTATACCTTGACTTCATTGATGATAATCCTGATTTTGCTCCTAAGTCTAAGATGACTATATCTCGTACCGTGTTCTACAGATGGTTAGTCATATACGCCATGCATAAATACGAGGTTAAACCTATAGAAGACAGAGATAATCATGGTAGATGGATTATGTTTCAAACGAAGCAGATGCTAGAGAAGCAAGGTGACTTTAACTTTTAATCATGGAGTTTAGAGACTATCAACTAGAGATCATAGACAAAGGCGTTGATGTTATAAAAAAGTATGACTTTGTTTATTTAGCCATGGAGGTAAGAACAGGTAAGACACTGACTAGCCTAGGTATATGTGACAAACTAGGAGCTACAAATGTATTGTTTGTTACAAAGAAAAAAGCTATCGGAAGTATAGAGGGAGATCATAAGATGTTTAACCCAAAGTTTGCTATAAGCGTTATAAACTATGAATCTCTTCATAAGATAGATGTTGTTAATCAGATCTTTGATGTGGTTATTTTAGATGAGGCACATGGATTGGGAGCTTTTCCTAAGAAAAGTAAACGATGTGACAGCATAAGAAGGTTGGTTGCTATAAGCAAAGCTAAAGTAATACTCCTATCCGGTACACCAACTCCAGAGTCTTATAGTCAAATCTATCATCAAGTAAACTTCATTCCTAAGAACCCATTCAAACAGTTTGTTAACTTCTATAAGTTTGCTCAAAAATATGTTGATGTTAAACAAAGAAAGATAAACTCTTTCTTCATTAACGATTATTCCTGTGGGAAAAAAGAGATACTAGATATTATGAAACCATACATGATTTCTTACTCACAGAAAGAAGCAGGGTTTGTAGTGCAGACAGACGAAGAGATTTTATACGTAGATATAAAACAAGAGACTAGAGGATTAATCCGTAAAATCACCAAAGACTTAGTTATTGAAGGAAAAGACGAAGTTGTCCTAGCGGATACTCCGGTTAAATTAATGACAAAGGTTCATCAGTTGTGTTCTGGTACGATAAAGTTTGAGAGCGGTAGGTCTATGGTTGTAGACTACACCAAAGCAGAGTATATATGTGAGAAGTTTAAAGATCAAAAGATAGGTATCTTCTATAAGTTCAAAGAAGAACTTGCAGCATTAAAAAAAGTTTTTGATGATGACCTGTGTACGGATTTAGAAACATTTAACTCTACAAGTAAGTCTATAGCCTTACAAATTGTATCAGGTCGTGAGGGTATATCCTTACGAAAAGCTGAGGCACTTGTATATTATAACATAGACTTTAGTGCTACAAGTTATTGGCAATCAAGAGATAGGATGACAACTAAAGATCGTCTACATAACAAGATATATTGGGTGTTTTCTAAAGGAGGTATCGAGGATGATATTTACAAAGCTGTAGTAAAGAAGAAGGACTACACTTTGAATCATTTTAAAAAGGATTTGTTAAATTTATAGCTATGACAGAACAACAGATACAAAACAAAAGAATAAAACAATTAGAGGCTGAAGGATACTATGTTATAAAATTAAAGCTCACGAACAAAAATGGTATTCCAGATCTAATTGCACTACCTAAAAATGCAGACGTTTTGTTTTCTGAAATTAAAAAGCCTACAGGAAAACTATCTAAGTTACAAGAATATAGACTAAAAGAATTAGAAAAACATGGATTCAGAGTGGAAGTTTACACAGGGAAGTATAATAGTGAATGATCTTGAGGATGGTGACCTTGAGAGATACGAAATGGAAGAAGAATTTTTCATATCAATCTCACTTGTTCCGGTGTCTTTATCAATAGAGATTTACAAATTAGTAGGAGAATTAGCTAGAAAAATAGAAGAGAATGACTTAATTACATATGTGTACGCAGGAGTTGTTCATCAATCAGGAGAAGCTTATCCGTTTATAATAGAATGCATGAGATTATCTGAAGAGATTGTTGTTTTTACAGACTTTGAATTAATCGACACAGACGAACTACTTGACTTAATCAACTTAAATTTATTTACAAATGACACACTCTTACAAAAAAACAATAAAAGAATTGACGGATATAATTGGGCTAGAATTGGGGGGAATTGATCTTCACAGAGTTACAAGAAAAAGAGAGTATGTTAGTGGTAGATTTATGGCCTACTATATTATAAGAAAATACTTGCCATTCGCTACGTATCAACAGATAGGTAATGTTTTTAATAAAAACCACGCAACAATTGTACATGGTGTAAGAGAGTATCCGTTTATAAAAAAATTTGAGAAACATTTGATTGAAGTAGAGAGAGATGTTCTGGCTAAATGGACTGGCAACACAGGTAGTGTAGATCTCTTAAAAGATACTGATAGAGAAAAAATCATTGATACTTTGATGGAAAAAAATAATTTCTTAACTTTGGAGAACAGGCGGTTAAAATCTACTGTAAAAAAATTACTAAGAGATGTTGTATAACGAATGTAAATACACTTACGATCAAGCTGATAAGGTAGTTTCTTATAAGACTTGGTCTAACAGACAAAAGATAGATACTTTGTTTCACATAGATTGTCTATTGTACTGTAACCTTGGAACAGATAGTTCAGAATCAGAAAGAAAAATAGTGCGGAGTAGATCTCGGAATCTATATAGAATGATAAAGAGCTTAGATGCTCGGCTAGGAGACTTACTCTTAGGCACAATGGATATAAAGTAAGATGAGTGGAATATCGGTAAATGACGTGAATGCCATCAATCACATTAATCATGTGACTAACGGACTACACGACCTTGCTGATGACCTCTACGAAGACTTAATGGAAAGAGACAATGACTCCGCTAAAGTTAAAGCAACAAGAATTTGCGTTTTAATGGAAGAATTAATAATTGCATTAAGTGATGAAATATAAAAAGAATGAAATCAGACCCCGTATATCGGGCAACAAAAGAGTAGCGTACGAAAGGTTAAGCAAGAAGGAGCGAAGGATTCTCATTATAGGGGATCTTCACGCTCCTTTTACCTTAAAAGGATACTTAGAGTTTTGTAAAGAAACTTACGCTATTTACAATTGTAATCAAGTATTATTCATTGGAGATATACTAGACAATCACGCATTCTCTTATCATGAACCAGATCCAGATGGCATGTCTGCCGGCACAGAGTTAGACAGAGCAATAGAAGATGTTCAGGAATGGTACAAAGCATTCCCAAACGCTGACGTGTGTATAGGAAATCATGATCGCATGGCATCACGAAAAGCAATGACCGGAGGGATACCCTCTGTATGGATAAAATCCTACAACGATGTTCTAGGAACTCCTAATTGGAATTGGGTTGAAACAGTTATATATGATAATGTATTGTACGAGCATGGTGAGGGCGGTCAAGCTCAAGCTAAAGCTAAGAACAATATGATGTCAAGCGTTTGTGGTCACACCCATACAGAAGCCTATGTGAAATGGTTCGTAGGGAAGCGTTTTAGAGTGTTTGGCATGCAGGTTGGATGTGGAGTAGACTCCAAGACATATGCTGCCGCCTATGCTCGTAATTTCAAGAAACAAGCTATCTCCTGCGGTGTAGTTTTAGGAGGACATACTGCTATCAATTGCATGATGGATTTATAAAGTTATGTTATCCTCTCTAGTGCTAACACTAAACCTTCTATACAGGCTATAGCTATTAGGATGTACTTGGTATAATCTGCTCCCTGTCTTTTATCCCTTTCACCATCCTTATAACCTTCTAAAGAAGCCTCTGATTTTATTAGTTTTATTTCTAATTCCACTATCTTGGTTCGTAGATTCTCTATTTCTGTTTTCATCTATACTACAATATTTTAAATCAATCTTCCCAAGAACTATCATCTGACCATGTATCATTAGAGTTTTTTTCAAAGTCATCCCATGATTGATTTTCATCATACCCTTTTTCCTCCAACTCATCCCAGGTATCAATACCTCCTGAATCTGTGTTGTCATCAAATTCCTCCCATGGATCACTACCTTTTTTTGATTTTGCAGGAGTGTATGGTTTAGTACCAAACATACTCTTTAACATTATACGTCTGTAATCTTTATAGAATGGGAATAATCCAAGGTTACCAGAGACCTCAACAGCCATTCTAGTAGTAAGCTCATCCATTGCTTTTTTTCGTGCAACATCACCACCAGTTTGAGTTCTCTGTAATAATTCGGCTGATCTAGAAAGCGTTTTCCACATAGGACCAAATGGTCCTGCTGCTAAACCTATTAAATTATTTGCTAAATCCTTTTCTTGCAAATCTTGCTTACCAATTTGGTTAAACACAAGTGAATGCTTGTACTTATTGTACTCCTCGCCATCTCTTAACTCTTCACCAAATCTTTCGTTTCCTTCTTCAATTAACATATTAAAAGGTATAAGAGGAATATTACCTAGTTGCCCTCTTGATACCAAAGACACTCCAGCACCTACTAATTGTCTAGCAATTAGGTATTCAAAATCTTCCTCTGAATCATCGTCTTCTACACCAAATAATTCTTCATCCATTAATTGAGTGAGAAGTGTATACATAACCATGTAGCTAGACATCCTTGCTGTAACACCTATTAACACTTTAAGGGCTTCTTCCGATGACATGTCTCCGCTATTTACCAATGAGTATAAAGCATTTCTTGCCGTTCCATATTCAAAAAGACTAAAGTTTGCCATGTAAGAGTTCGCTACTCTATAAGCGTTTTTCAGTCCAGAACTGTCTTTTCTTCTGATATTTTTAAAGATACTGTTGTATGGATTAGAAGAAGTTGATATGGTTACAGAACTTTTATCTGCACTATTTCTCGCTGCCTCTACTGCTCTTTGAAATTTAGGAGATAAGTATGGAGATGTACCGTCAGCTATTGCTTCAAAATCTTTTACAGTTAACTCTACTGACTCTCCATTATATTTTTTAGTTGCTTCAGAAAAAACAGCTTGAAATGTACCAAACCACATGGGTCTAGAAATAGCCTTATCTGGAGTAGTTAATATTTTAGTAGCAATATAATCTACACTTGCATATAATTGCTTACTACCAAGTTTTAATATTTGATTACCCATGCTTAGTACCGGCGTAAGAGCTTTACCTGAACTTTGAGAAGTCCCCATGAAATTACCTAAATCAGAATATTTATTGTTTATAGTATTAGAATCGTAAAGTCTACTTGTCTCACTAGATTGTAATTTCGCCATAGCGTTCATCGCCATACTATTATCTGTAATTCCATTTGCAAAAGCACTAAAATTGGTAAGCGCTTTAGTAGCAAGTATTGGATTCTTAGCAACTAATAACACGTTACCTACAAGCTCAGCTCCCGCTCTTGGTGCAGATGACAGAGCGGCTTTATATCCTAAGCTTTGAAGTTCTCGTAATGCTTCATTACCAATACTAACATCTGTAAATGTTTTTTCAAATAACAAACCATTTATCTCGTTCATTGCACTTTTTATAGCTTTTGCTGCTTGTTTAGCTTCTTTTGTGTTATTAGGATTATCTTCTATAATGTCATTTAACTTATTAATGGTTTTTTGAACCACTCTATTTGTTGGTGTCATATAATAATCAACCAAGGTTTCTTGAGCACCTCTCATAGCCGAGTAACTAGGATCAAAACTAATAGGCTTAGCTCCATTAGTTCTTTCTACAATAGTACCAGCCTTAGTATTTATAGCTGCGTTTTGAAATCTTGTTTTCTTTCCAATAACATCAGCACCTGGATCTCCTGTATTGATAGCAGCGTGGTGAACATAATCATTTATTAAATTAATTTTTTCACCATGGAGCTGAGAAGAAACATAAATTGCTTTTTCAGATAAAGAACCATTTATATCTCCATAAATCTTTAGAGCTTTCTTTTCTGATTCGCTTAAAGATTTCTCTAATTTTTTTAAGTCAACTTTAGGATCTCCACTTAAAAACTCTTCTTTTAATTCTTCTAATATTTTTATATCAGCAGAATTTAACTTACCATCCTTAATGGTGACATCTAAAAAAGCTTCACCTGAAGGGGCTTTTGGATTACCCACGTATTCTCCTTCTTTGTTTTTCTTATAATTACTAAGATGCTCTCTAGTTAATTGAACAAGCATTAATTTGTATTTTGCTTTTACAACTTTATTTCGTGAGCGTCCAATTCTTAAAGCTTTACGACCTTTTAGACCATCATAATCTAATAAAACATCAGCTTCATTTACTAGTGATCTAATTGTTTTTACCTCTGTTTCAAAAGAAGAATAAGCAACTGCCATTTTTTTAAAAGTAGCATTGTATACATCTTTGCTATTAAAATTACCTAATACATCATCTACAAAAAAAGCAGGCATAGATCTTATTCTATCTAGAACAAAGTTACCTGCTGAGGGGCCCAGTTCAAGTTTAGTTTTAATTGAACTTGAAAAACTTCTAAAATGTCTATAAACAGATGTCTTTTTAATTTTATTAAAAATAGGCACAAGGGGTTTCACAGAATTATTTGATTCTACTTCAGTAATTATATCAAACGCTGCCTTAGGAGCAAATCCATTTTTTAAATTGTTTTTAACTTCCCGAAGAGTTTCTATCATTCCATAATTAAATGAACCGTCTGATTTCTCTTTACTCAAACCAGCTATTTCTTGTGCTGTAAGTTCATTTATTTTTCTAGCTACTTCTTTTGATTTTTCACCAGTAAGATTTTCTATCTCTTCTTCAGTTATTTTATTTTCTATTATTTCATTTGTAACCGCACCAAGATCGTAGTTTTTCTTTTTACTTTTTACGATTTCAAAGTTAACCATACTACCATCTTCATTGGTTTCGATCTGCTCTTGAACAGCATTTAAAACATCCTGTGCAATTTCCATTGTTTCAGAACGTTGTTCGAGATCTAAAGTTTTTTTATTAGAACCAAATTGTTCTAGTAAAGATAGATAGGCATCAATTTTATTTAACGGCACTAAGTATGGACTTATAGAAAATAAATCTTCTAATACTGTTTTTAAACCTTGAGGAATGTTACCTGTTTTTGCTCCTCCAACATTTTTCTTTGCTTTACTCTTTAAATCTTTTGATCTACTTATTTTATCAGCTAATTCTGCTTTATTAAATACATTATCCACGTACTCAATAAAAGAATCAACACTTTTTTGATTAAAGACATTTACATTGGCTTGTTTTGCAAGAATAGCTGCTGCTTGTTTGGTATTAATTAATCCTTTTTTAACTAATCCCTTTACATAAGTAGCTGTATCTTTTAAAGATTTTTTATATGCTTGTGCTGATTCTCTAGCTGCCTTAGCTTCTAGTTTTATTTGATCTTTTAAAGCTACTCTTTCGTTTACAACAACTTTTTTATCAGTGCCCATTGCAACTTTTCTAGAGCTTGGAGCGCGTTTTTCTTTTATTCCTAGTCTTTCATTAAGCTCTCTGATTGCAGCTTCACGCTCTACATCATTTAATTGCTCATACAACTTTGATTGCTGTAAATAAGATGAAGTATTACTAAATAATTCCGCAAGAGTAGCTTTTTCGCCTCCAAGATTATCTCTACGTTCTTTAGTTTTTTTAATTATATTGTCTATAACTTTATTTACCCTCTCTCTACTAGCTGTAGGTAAAGAATCTTCTATAACCTCGGCTTTTATGTATTCATTAGCATTGATACCTTCAGTCTTAGCTTCTCTATTTATAGCTGACATAATGTTAGAGTAAAGACGACTTTCTTCTTGACCTTCCTCAATTGCTTTCCTTCTGGCTTTTAATAGAATATTTTTTCTTTCAGAATCATCCATGACTTCAGAGGTTAAAGCCTCTTGTAGTTTTGGGGATTCAAGAACGTTTTCTATTTCCGTTTCTTCAGTTTCGGTAACTTCAGATTCGGTTTCAATGTTGCTCTCTCCGGTAGGCTTTGAAGAAATGTTTCCGATTCCCATCTCTTTGCTATCTTGGGTAGATTCTTGTACATCCACTTGCGTTGTGCTTGACTCTTGAACGGCATTTGTTTTTGGTTTAGTTAATACAGGAAGATCTATAGAAATTGAATACTCTGATTTGCCCTTAGTCGGCTGAGCCTTCTGTCCTGGTAAAGGAGGAGGAGCGGGTTTACCTTTTCGTTCATTTATTGTTGCATTTACACCAGGGTATGCAGCTTTAATTTTAGCCACCTCTGCTTCTGCAGCAGCTTTGTCAGTGGTTTTAAAAGAATTGTAAGCACTTTGTCCATCTTGTTCTACAGACTCTTTTGTCGCAGCACTATATTGTGTTGGTCTTGTTACAACATTCCCGTTTTCATCTAATTTTTCTGTTAGCTTTGAATTATTATAAACCTTTAATCCTCCTTCAGATATAGATGTTGTTTCCACCACTTCTGCATTATCAGGCAATATAGCTTCAGCAGATGTGATCATGTTTTTAAAAGCGTCTCCTGTTGACTCCATCTTAGCGGTAAACATATTCGTTGGTTTACCATTTTCATAAACCCTTACGTAACCTACAAAGTTTTTGTCATTTTTACCACTAACTATAACATCTATATCCCCAGTATCTGGATTTACATATGTTGCTGTAGCAACTCCTTTTTCGTCAGTACTTGTAACGTCACTTATAATTGCTGGATCTGAATTACTTTTACCTACCTCTCTATTGTATTTGTTTGTGTCTTCAAACAAATTCTTATTTCTGCTATCTAGTCTTGTTTTTCTATCATTAGATTCTTTATCTGTCTCGGCCTTCGTATTAACTTCGGTAGAAGTAACAGTGGTCTCTGTTTTTTTATAATCCCCAGCAGCTTTCTCTCTGTTTTTTTGCTCTTCAGTTTTACCGTTACGCTCTATAATAACTCTGATTTGATCTTTTAGATTCTGTAACTTAATCTTACTTGATTCTGTTTTAGGATCTTTCATGTTTAAGATTTGCATCTCTAGATCAATCATTGTATTTCTATCTTCACCAACTATATCCTCAGATATTGTTAAATCTGTTTGTGCTCTTTGTTTTAAGTAGTCAACTTTAGCTTGTAATTCAGGATCATTTTTAATGGTAATATCTGCAGTTCTAATTTGCTCTGGGGTCATTGTTTCAATAAAAACTTCAATATCAGCTTTAGTTTGAGGTTCTCCAGTCATAGAGTATGAAGGCGGTCTTAAAAAACTCCCAGGCTTTGTTACGTTTACATCTATACCTAAGGCTTTTGGACCTGATTTAACAAAGGTACTTACTTGTCCTGCAACACCCTCAAAAATAATATCTGAAGCTTCCATTTCTTGCCCAGTGGCTGCTCTAGCAATCGCTTCTCCAGCAGAACCACCAACACCTTCTATAACGGTTGCTGTAGCGACTCCTTTTGCTCCAGATACTACAGCAGCTTTACCTGCTTTTATAGCCGCTTTTGTAACAGTAGCGCCAACCTCTCCTGCAACTCCCATTGTTATTCCGTCTACAAGACCAATAATTACACCTCTTGCGGCTGATTTATTTCTAATACGTTGTAAGGCTTCAGGATCTTCTAATACTTCTTTAACAGACTCTTTATTAAATTCTAATCCTTTTTCATCAATCTCTTCTTTTAGAAATTCAGTAAAAGATAATCCTACTTCAAGTGTTCCACCAGCACCCATCATTGCACCTGTCATCGCACCACCTGCTCCTGTAAATGCTGCTAAAGGTCCACCGGCAGCTCCTACTGCAGCTCCTACTCCAGCTCCTGTCACAGCTCCTGTCGCAGCTCCTCCTAGAACGGTAGGGTTCATCATAGATACAATTGAGGAGGTAAATACTTGATTTATAACACTAGGGTTAGGAATAATTCCCTTCATAAATCCATATATTCCTCCGCCACCTTCTTGATAGAGCTTGCTGAATTCTTTCATTTCATCAGACTCCGGGAATGCTTCCATTTTTTCTACTGCAGATATGTATGCGTCAATATCTTCTTCAGAAGCATTTGCTGCTTTAGCAAACAAACGTATCGCGTCATCAACACTCTGTCCTTGAGCATATCCTTGTTGACCAGCTCTAATCATGTCACCATAAAAATCTGCTGCACCAGAAGCAACAGGTATATTACCTAATAATTGCTCAAACCAAAATTTATTCTCCTCAGATTTAGGTTCTGATGACGGTTCGTTTGAATCCAATAAAGCATCGGTAGTAACCACTTCGCCAACCAATTCCGAATCCTTTTTTCCAAGAACAGGTAATTGTGAGTTCTCTTTTTTTTTTAATCCTTTGAAAAAACTTTGATATTCTTTTATATCAAAGAAAGCTCCATCAGGCATTTGATCAAAAAAACCATCAATACCCTCAGATTCAATGACGGGTTTCATTTCTTCAGGACTCTCAAAAATACCTTCTGGCATT
>TARA_R110000823_G_scaffold314867_1_pt1 | contig 16131 bp, 8 predicted proteins | sample TARA_R110000823 | Tara Oceans TARA_R110000823 (sample SAMEA4397722) | marine metagenome | biome: Polar Biome; feature: [DCM] deep chlorophyll maximum layer (ENVO:01000326); material: water (ENVO:00002006), including particulate matter (ENVO:01000060) such as... | depth 20 m | reverse complement strand
GTCTTTGTGGCTTCTAGCTTCTTTCCAGAACCTAAACTCATCCATCGATGCGGATAGTTTTCCCCACCCCTGAGTTGGTAGAGTATACGCACCGGAGGGCGCTGTACGGAGGGCGCCAATATTTGCGGTAAGAGATCCGGTTATCTCCTTAAGAGTGGCTGAGCCAGTGCCTACGGTATGATTAAGATTACCGTTAACAAATAATCTGACTTGTTGTTTTGAGCCGGAATTCGCGACAGTGATTGCATAGTGATTCCAGTCTTCCATGGATCCAGTCGTAATCGTACTATCGCCTATGGGAGTATTGTAAAATCCTCCACCAGAGGTGTTGGCATGACTGCCAGACAATAAAGTAACTCGAAATGGTGAACCTGTAGCGGTGCCCGTTAATTCAACCCTGAACCTACCATAGTTGCCTGCTGACTTTGCGGCGCCATTCCAGAGATCAAAGATTACCTCTTTTTGCGTATTAGCTAGGCTCCAAGCCGGCTTCTTTAACCAGAATTCTACCGTGACGCCGTTGTCGACATTTGTCCTTAAATTTGAAGCTCTACTTCCTAGTCTGCCGCTTGGCAATGCCTTGTTTGTTGAATAAATATTAGTATCATAATAGTTCGAACCAGTAAATGTCGTTGCCAGACTTCCCACTGGCATGCCTCCAGAAGCAGTGTGCGGGCCGCCTGTGATCCTGATGTACTCATAGGAAGCAGTAGCGGGGGCGCCGTAGCCGCCAAGAGCATTTGTTTCGTATGACTGCAAGGTACCGAAGCTACTTCCAAGTATTGCATAGCCATTGGTTCGTGGATATTTCTCTTCCAAAACCCATTTGGCAACATTTCCAGCATCATTTAAGAATTTTTGCTGTTCAGCTTCAGAACCATCGTATGGCCACTGGTTTACTATGAGATGCATGGCATCCATGTAATATTTCTCGGCAGAGGCGTACATAGCAAAATTTGATGCAGTTGCCCAGTTAATATTAGGAACTACAGCGTCCTTCTGATGCTGTCTTTCCTTAATCTGATCAGCAGATTCCGCATCGGCAGTACCTAGTTTATCTAGATCTTTGCTCGTAATTATACCTTTTGGGTTTTGAAAAAATTCTCTAGCAGACATTAATCACCTAGTCCTCAACATCTTCTACTCTAAATTTAAATGTTTCTGGTTGCTCTACCCACTGATTGACTGCACCGTTGTAGTATGCGAATTTCAGGCCATATGCATAGCCGCCCTCAAGGACAGACATGTCTAAATCTAAGTAATTTCCAGAAACATCATATGATAGTAATGTATGCAAAGTAGATCCTGTTCCGTATGGTATTGCTTCTAAATTGTCAATAACCCTATGTACTCTGAAAGAAGCACTTTCAATTGTAGTATTTAAGATAGCGGTAGACGCTTTAGTATAAATAGTTGGACTCCAATCTTTTTCTCGTATGAACAGCCTAAATCTGGAGCTGCTTTCTCTTCTGTTGTATTCGGGCCGGAGGTTTGTTATAGAAGTAACATGAGTCGGATCCGGGTTGTAATTGCTGGCTTTAAGCCTAGTTGCGGTGAAGGAGCCTGTATGGTATTCTGTTGTCGTTTTCCACCACACATCATAATATGTCTGCGGGGCGGCAGAAGAAGATGTCAAGCAGAAACTAGCGCTATATATTCCAGTGGATACATATCCACCAGTCATAGCAGTCTTAGATGTGTCATCGACATGCGTGCCGTCTTTGTGGAGCTCCAATTTATCGCCGGATGGCTCAGTATCATCAGATGAGCCAGAAAATAGGCTAGCATATACCACTCCTGTTCCAAGATCTGGTACATTTCTTAACTGTCCTCTGAAATAATTATAGAAATATATTGTATTAATATTTTCATCTGCTGTCATTAAAGAGCTACTGAAATAGATATTTCCCCTTTCATCTTTTGTTCTAGAGTCCCATCTTGCTTCGATGTATGGGCGCTTAAAGAAATATTCACTTGTTCTGCCGAAAAACTTTTTAGTATAATATGAATTTGTTGAGCCTGTCAAGTTGGTGGAAGCAGATGCCTCGCTGCTGGCTGTTAGCATCACACCAATTCCATAATCACCAATCGGAGTGCCGTCTATCCATTCCTCAACTAGATGAGTAACATCAAGCTCGATATTTTCAGTACCTTTCTCAAAATAGACATTGTAATTGGAGCCTGTAAGATAATCTCCTCCCTCGTTAGCCCAAGGACCAACCCCACCAGACCACTGGCTGGCAATCGTCACAACGCTATCGTCGACTGAAGTCCCAGATAAAGCGGCGGTATTGTTGCCTGCCAATCCCGCTGTGTCCGCCGTCAAAGTGACTGTGGCATCGGAAACTGTGGCTGTAATATTTAATGTTGCTGCATTTACTGCCGCCGCGATGTTAGTAGCAAATTGGTTTGCGTTACTATTTGCGTTCCCAAATGCTATTTTGGTTGACGTGGATGTGGTGAGACTATTATCAATTGTAAATGTAACAGCAGTACCAGCAGCATCTGTAACGACAAGTGTTCGCGTGTTGACTTGACCGGCGGTTTTGCTTAAGGCTGTTATTGTCGCAGTGGCAGCAGAAGTGGCGCCGTTGGCTGTTATCCAGTTTGAGCCGTCATTGTTGTTGACAAGATCTTTATACTCGAACATGTCCATACCTGTTCCTTCTTGCCACGAGGCTGATACCGGCTTTACGCTAAGATAGAAATTGCGCGGTGTCGCTTGAGAGTGAGGCGCATTAAATATTTTTAAAAAGAAGCTCACAGATCCAGAAGCAGGTATAGTTGTCGCTGTCCTGTCTGATTCTATGGAATTTGTACCCGTCACTGGGAACTTTATAAGGAATCTGGATAGCTCGGAGCTGCTGGCAGCGTTTGAAACTGATGCTGTTGCTGATTGTCCATATATAGAAAACACTTCCAAAATATCAGCGGCGCCCATGTTGGAGCCGGTTGCCCTTATGGTTAAATTTTCAAGATAAGCATTAGTAATTGTGTTGTCTGAGGTTGCCCAATATCTTTTTATTGCCATTACATTACCGTCCCTTTGATATCAGAATCAGGAAATTTGATTTCAAACGCCACATTGTGTGGCATTATTATATATCTTCCATCTGGAGATGTGCTTGCTTTAATATCAAATCTAAAGTCAGAATAATTTCCTCCAACATTCTGGATTACCTTAACTCTTTTGACATCCGAAACACCTTCAATCTTATTTAAAATATTTTGGATTTCCGAGATATAAAATGGCTCCCCAATATATGTTGGGTTCGCATATTTTGCTTTGATTGCGTCCTGAGTTGCCTGAAGAACATCATACTTATTCGAATCATGTGTTGCAACAACGGAGTATTCAATTTGTATATTTATAATCTTCGCGTCGATGATGTCGATTGTGTCGTTCATCATCTTATATTGGTTCAGCCATGTTTTAAGATTGTTTTTTACAGTGTTGTTTGCCGAAGCTAGATGACCGCTGCTATCTTCTCCCAAGACATAAAGATTCAGATTTCTTTTTATTGAGTCCAAATCACGGACAATTTTACATCTCCTGACGGCGCCGTATCTTTCTGGCATAGCATAGGTGACAGCTTCATAGTCTTTCTGTGTAACTGCTCTGTTTTGTGTAGCAAAGTGATCTAAAGTTCTCCTCTTAAGTTCTTCCGTTGTTGGTAAAGAGACATCACCGATGATTGGCTCTTCATTATATACCTCGAAAGAGTTAACAACATCTTTTCTCTTTTCCTTTGTAAGAACCAGTGGATTTGCAAACTCTACTAAAGTATTTGAAACCTTAGTTATAGACCCAACAGATGCGTTAGCATTGGCAGCGGTGACTGTTCGGTATGTTATGGAGATATTAGTGTTTGATGGTGCGACACCAAACTTATCTGTGTTCAACAGTTTGGCAGGATCAAAAGAGGTGTCCGTTATATAATCTCTACCAAACATGTCAAGAACAACATTGGTTGGCTCTGCTACAGAAGAGCCTGTAAGCTCAGATTCTGAACCAAAGCCGAATTGCAAGAAAGTGCTGTTTCGTTCTCTTTCTACTACAAATCTTCGTGGTACCACAAAAGGCTTCAGTATAGAAGGAACCCCATCAGAGGAGGCTTCTGAGTTTACAATATCTTTATAGACTACATTTTGTGATAAATAATCTACTTCATAATATTGGTGCCCTTCCTCATCAACAATTTTCAAAATTTCTGCGATATTAGATGCGGGCACCTTAACCTTTAAGAATCTTTCGTGACCGCCGACAGTAACTGTCTTTTGCCCCATTTTTCCAGATATAACTCTTGCGTATGCTTTTATTGCATAATGTGTTGGCATGCCAGTATCAGAATTTGTTCTTGCCACAACATGAGTATGTTTAAACGAGTCAAAGTACATGTCCTCAACTAACAAAAAAGATGCACCATTGTCGCCGGAAAAGGAAGAACCCCTACGCAGAGTTGGTAAATAATTAGGATCGATTCCCATACCGCTAGTAGTGGCAGGCACTATTGAATAAATGGCGACGACGCCGTGAGTTGAAGGGACGCCTCGGAATTTGAAGCCCAGTTGTCGGGCATGCCTAAGAACATTGTTATATTCTAGGGCTGTATCCATAAATGATTCATTAGCTGCATAATCTAAATAAAATGACAATACATCGCCGGTATAAGCGACAGTATCAAGCATCAGAGATCCGAAGGATGCTTCGCTAAAATCCTTGTATGTATCTGGATAATAAATCTTTGCCTGATCAATCAATTCGTTTTTGATTGAAGAGAAATCTCGACTAAGATAGTTTATCTTTCTTGTATGTTTTTTATCTCTTGCCATTAATAACTTTAACTCCTAATCTAGAAACTTAATTCCAATGCTGCATTTGCGCCGGTTGGGACGACAGTAAACCTAATCGATATTCCAAGAAAGTTTGGATCCATATTCTCGTATAAAGATATGTTGCCGGCAGGCTGGTTGCCTAGGCTAGTGAATTCGACGGACGATATCTTGATGTATGAGAGGTATTTTTTTGCTTGGCTCATTATTTTTGACTGTATTCTGCCCTTTGTTTTTTGATTTAACGGTTCGAACAAAAATTTCTTTATTCCGACACCAAAATTTGGATCCATGATGCGTTCGCCGGGTGCTGTCAAAATAAGCATTTTTAAGTTCTGCTTCGCGACTGACTCGATGTCAGTCAGCATGCCGAACCCATATACGCCATCTTTAACAAATGGCAATCTCGCTCCATATCCTGACATATAGTTTTACCTCTCCTCTTTCTAAAAATCTGAGCCGCTTTTTTTAACGGCATTGCCTGCTCCCTGCACAATATCGTTTAAGCTTTGGGAAGCTTGGCTCGCGTTGGCATGCTTGCTTAAAAATTGAGCCTTTTGTTCCGCGAAATTGCTAATCACTTCTTTGCCACCATTAACACTTTCCTTCCATGCTTCGAAGACGTCGGTTCCGCTACCTGCTTGTTCGGCATCACTAAGCTTCTGCACAGCTTGTTCCAAAGTTGAAGTCAGCGCATCAGAGCCTACTCCTTGCAAGTCTTGAGCGCGCTCTACGACATCAGACATTGTTCCTCCGGAGTCGACAAGACTTTTTAATTCCTGCGCGCTGCTGACGCATGTATCGCAACCAGCGTCTGCGGCTATCTGCATTGCAGACTCAATTACATGCTTCATTTCTGATACTTTGTCCGCGACTTGATCCATATTTTGTGCTGCCTCTCCTGCTTGGGGTAGCAATTCGAGAATCTCGTAGCATGAAAAATAAACTGCTGCCGCGGTGGCAACAAGTACTAAGCCGGCTATAATGTATTTCCCGTATTTTTGCATAAACGGATGTTTCATAAATTTAGAAACCATACCTTCATTAACAGAGCCGGAGCCCATGGCGCGTTTAACCCAATTAAGAGCCTTTTGTATTGTCGCGGTATTGGTGGCGCTTGTAACCATTTTTATTAAAGGCTTGATTATTTTATTATACAGGAAAAGTGCTAGCTTCATTAAAACATTTTTGCCCGCTTGAGTGACTTTCTCTGCTCCTTTTTTCAAAGCGCCGGCGGCTTTACTCAAGACTCCAGCTTCTTCAAGTATTTTTAACTCATAATCTAATGACGTTTCCCAAGCTTCATACAGCTTTTGCTCAGTAAGTTTGCCGGCAATCATTCTCTCATGCAGGCGATTAAAGGACATGCTATCATTTGGCTCTGGCTGGCTTTGCTCGAACAAGTATACTTTGTCGTCTTCTTCGTTTTCTACCAACTGGACGAATGAGTTCCAATTCTCCAAAATTAATTTTAAATCGTTATTGTTATTCATACCTTTTCCACCTCTTTCTATAAATAGAAGCAATATCCATTTATAACCCTAACATTAGTTTCCATCTTTATCAAATGGACTAGATCTACTTCTACGACGCATGAACCAACTTACATCCTGTTCCGGTACCAGCCCGAAAGAGTCTCTCATGTTTTCTGAGAAGTTGGTTTGGACATCATGAGAGTCCTCATCAGTAAAGGAAAACTCTCTTGATTTCCACATGGCTTTGAACAGTCTACGGCATTGCTCCTTAGACTTTAGAAATGTTTTATTCTGATCCCAATTATCAAATTTGGGGGAGCCTGCAAATGAGCCAATATCTTTTCTGTCATCAAGAGATTCCCAATTATCATTTTCTCCGATAGAAGGCACAAACCCTCTAGCTGTATATACCGCCAATAAGCCCTGAAGCTTTTCAAGTGGGAAAACATATTCAAGCAAAAGCTCAAGTCTTGGCTCTTTTGCAAGAAGCTCTGCCATACAGTTGACATCGTAAGAGTCAGCGGCAGCATTGAAGCCATAGTCATCAATCGCCATATCAAGAGCATCGATCTCTGTTGAAGCCAAGGGGATGAGTAACATATCATAACTAGAGGTTACAGCTTCTCCTGGCGGCTCTTGGTATTTGCCGGCGATGATCGCAGCTGCAAGCTCCTCTATCGTTGCACCTTCATCCTCCGGCAGAACGATATTACCACCATAATCTATAGTCCCAGGATCTTGAGCCGTTACCAGTGCCGACAGCGGCGAATAAGTCCTGTCCCTAATAGCATTAATGTTGGCACTATTCAAGCTTGAATCAGCGGCTTTTACAGCATCTGAAAGACTTTCGGGCAGTGCGTATGATAGTCTAAGTCCATACCGAACACCAACAGAGCCTTCTAGCTCATCATTATCATTAAGAGACAAGTCTCCAAAATACTCAGATAATGGAACTGAGGTGTCTATGCTTGGATTGTCGATCAGCGAGTCCAGAAAACCTTGCCAATCAGAAAGAGAAGTTACTCCTCTTGTATGTTCCGATCTGTTAAGTATTTCTTCCGGTATGGCGCCCGCTACCATGGGTATACCGGGGCTAGCTTCGGCGATGTCTTCTATTACAACATATTTCTCCAAGAAAAAGAAGCCGGCTTCCAAGTCTTTCGGATCTATGGTGCCCAATTGATTTAGTGTGCTCCCTAATTCATACGCGTCTGCCATGGCAACGACTGCCACAGTAGGCCCAACATCCATTACCGTAGGAGTGGTGATAGTACGAAGTTCTTCCGGCAAATCAATATCCAAACTACTCCCCAGACACATACCACTGGTACCCAGAAAATATTTCTTAAGATTGTCTATCGAAGGGTTGATACCTATTGGCGATAATGTTTCTTTAGCAGAGTCTGCCATGAATTCTAATTGCTCCTGTACTAGAGCAGAGAATATTGTTGTGGCGTCTACTTCTGTTTGTTGAATTCCTTGTAGCACCTTTAGTTGTCTATACTCTTTGAGGTTCGTGGAGGCATCAATCTTGTCTCCCAATATTTTTTCGTTCGCATCTTGAGCTGCCTTAAAATCGTTTTCTGACGGGAAGTTGACTTCATAGCAAATTTGAAAATTATTTAGTGCGTCGAGAGCTAGCTGGGTTGCGACTGTAGCTACTATTTCTCCAGCATCAATTCTTCTGCCATAAATTTGTGCCGCCTGCTCTAGCATGGCGTACCAATATTTTTGATCCCTAAAGAGCCCAAGTCTTATAGTATTATTCTTTATGTCTTCTGACATCTTTGCTGTGATATAATCTGCAAATATCGCCCCTGCGGTTGGCAGAGCAAACTTACCGAACACAGGCAAAGCTTTTATAAATTCTTCAGAAACATATATTCTTATCAAAGCAGAGATGACTCCTTCGATGTTGGACGCGGCGGTTCTATCAAGTATTCTAGCATAAGGAAGTTCCTTAACAGAATCTTGATCTTGTGATAGTCTGGGATCGTCAGCTAAGTTGTCAAAAACTTTACTAACTCTGTCGGTAATATCAGCAAAAGTGATTAACTTTTGAGGCTGCGGGTCTTTGCCGGCTACTTCTGGCACTAACGCTTGTAGTATGCCTGTCCAGCCGGTTGGAGCCGGTGGCGATACATAATATGGTGGGCGCATGTAATTGCCCCCATGTACCTGTGGATCCAGGTAAGTAACTCTTGGGTGTGGAATCTCTAGAATTTCTCCGGTGCCTTCATCGACGCGGGCACTGGTGCCTAACGGTCCAATGTCTTTCTTAGCCTTCAACGCCTCAAGATATGTTGTGCCAATACCCAATCCGTCCAAACTGGAGCCATAGAGCTTATCTTTTGCGTTGTTTCCCACGGCGGCGTCTGGCTCTAGATAGATAACATCATTATTGGTTATCGGCGCGGGCGACCCACCATGTGTCCAAAGAATTTCATCATCGGCTATACTGCTAGCGAAATATGCGAGCGCTCTATTCATAATATTATCCCAAAACTCAATTGAGCCGCCAAAATGGACGCCAATTGCCTCAATAGCTTCCTCATTGCACTCGGATTGACGCAAGGATTCCATGAGTATCTGCCCAAAGCATTCAATCTGCGGGGAGAACTTTGCGCCGGACAAGTCGTATTTCGACTTTTCGATGCTAGCAGCCGACGACAATGTGCCTTTAGATGTAAATGTCATCACTGCCTCAGAGTCTTCCAGCGTTGCCGCCCCCCCAAAGGCTGACCTCTGGTACCTATCAACTATTTTAAGCTGGGACACATCATCTACGTTAACAACTGGCGCTCCCCCCTCATAAGTGTATGTCCAATATTCAAAATTGATATCAAATCCGTATTTATATTCGTCACCATCTCCAGAGCCGTCTTGATTGTTGTCTCTGAATTCTAATACCAGATCTGGCTCTTTCGAAGGTATTGTTCCCATTGCCATCAATTCATCTTCGGTTATTCCTAAAGGTTCATAGAGGGCAGAGAAGTCATCAACATAATCTGTGTTGGTAGCAATGCTAGTGTCCCTTAAGTTAACCAATTCGTTTCTTAAGTGACTAGCCACTCCGATCGGGAGCATCCCTACTGCTTTAAAGCCAGGGCCCGCGGGGATGGGAATCTTCGCGAATGTTTGTAATACGCCCAGTAATCCGCTATGTGTTTGATCCTCTGTATGCACATATGTCGGAGAGAAAATAGAGCCAACTCGGCTATTGTGCCTCGTATATGGCATGGCAAGAGTGTCGGAAAGGAGCATGTTCGCGAAACCCCTTCGGCCGAGTAGGTCTGAAACGTGTGCTGCCTCTATTCCGCCGAACAGAGTATTGGTGGCAGATGATAAGACTTGAGCTAGCTCTTTGGGCTCCCTTGGCAAAAGAGCAGTACCAGCTTCTTGAGGATCGGGACAATCGGGGCAATCTGGATCTGGCGGTCCAGCCATTAAAGGAGGAAGAGCATCTTGTAAGAACTGTCCTGGGCCTTTTTGCAGTATATTCGATACAGCATTAAAATCTTCTTTTATTCTGTCTCGCAGCTTGTTCCACTGCTCTTCTATCTGCTCATCAGTTACTGTATCGCCTGATATGTCCGCGTTATGTTTTAATAGCGCTGCTCTTGCGTTCCTCCAGTTTTCTAAATCTTGAGTAGAAGAACAGATTGTTGGGCTTGATGGCTTCGGCTTAAGTCGGGGACGAACTCTTTCTCTCAAGTCACTTTTAAAATTGCTGGGAAGGAGCGAGCCCACATTTCTGAACACAGATGCAATCTGCGCTTTATTTGCAAAGCTGGATTTATATGCTGGATTCTCAATCTCTATAATTTCTTGAACTAGACTCAAAGAGTCAGGAGTTGGGTTGCCCAAGATTAAGTCTGCCATCTCCTCTTCTGTCAAGACAGCGGATATGTCAACTACCAAAGAGTTTAATCCGTCAGCACTAGAGAGTTCGCCAGCTGTCGATGCATCTGTAACCCCAAGAGATGCCATTAATCCATTTAGTGTGTCTTCCACTTCTTCGTCTGTTGCGTCGGCGGCGCAGAAAGATTTTTTAACCATATCATATAGGTCTGCCTGCTCTCCGGACATCAAAGCGGCGGATTCGTTGGCAGCTGTTGCTAAAAGTTTGTTGAGGGCGCTATATAATAGTTCAAGTATTTTTATCATTAAAGCTTTTAAGGCAGCTAAAAGTACCTGTTCAATTGTATATTTCGCAAGTACAATAACATATTTAAAATAATCTTTTATATTAGGCAAAAAAGCCACAGGATTTCTCATATCAGGTAGGGTTATAGAAATAGTATTTCTACCGAAGTCCAGATCCAAAGACTTAATATTATCCATGATACTAGGACCGAATGGCGGTGGGATTGGGCTTTCTACCGTAGCAATAATGTTTGCCAATACTTGTGCGCCGGGTAGCTTATTTAGTGCACCAAGTACATTCCCAAAACCATTCACCGAGTAATATGATAGAAGAGCAGAGACATACGTCCCAAAAACGACATCTGGCATCGTAAAGCCGGATGAAACGCCGCCGATACTAGGGGCTAGCCCATAATTGCTGACGCCAGAGGAGCTTGAAGAGCCACCGAAACCATTGTCCTCTGATTGTGTGGTGGTAGAAACTGGCGGGATTGTCGACAGTGCTTCCTGAATTCTATCGATAATTTCATTTACCTCTGAATCGCTTGGTATTGTAACGTTATCAGTATATGAGTTGTCCGTCATGTCGCTTGTTGACAATGCAGAATCTAATTGTGTAGTGCTACTTCCTTTTGGCAGGGCATCGAGGGCTGCCTGAATTCCACCAAAAGATTCTAGAGCGGATTGCATGCTGGCGGTGTCCAAGCAGTCTACATCCATCGTACTAAGTGCGTTAAGTATCGCTTCAGCAACAATGAGGTTCTCTCCAAAAACTCCCAGCGATATCGTCTTAAGTTGAGAAGTCAATGATTTTGTTTGCGCAACAATGTCCCATGGTGCTATAATTTCCTCTCCCAGTTGCGCAGTTATTTCTGCCATGATGGTGTCTATTTCAGCTGCTGGTAGAGATGCCCAAAGCTTTCCGAAGGATGTCATATCCATAGAATTTATTGCAGCGGTGCAAGCTTGCTCTATTAGTTCTTCAAAATCCAATCCAATACTAAGACTCTCTAAACATGAACTTAATAAATTGAACAATCCAGAAATTTTTAAGTTATCAAATATTTCTGTAAACAATTCTTTAATACTTGTAACTTCTTTCATTATATCCGGGAGCTTTGCAAAAAAATCTGAATTATCAAAGTCTTCATTAAATAAAGCCTCGTCCTGCAATTGCTCCAGAAGCGCCGTATCATTGATGTTTGCCAAAATTTCTTCGCGCTGATCCGGAGTCATGCTTAGACTTTGATCATAAAGATAAGTTAACGCGTCTGGAAGGCTGACGAGATTATCAAACAGACTGCCAAAAACATCGCCAGTATTTAAATTGTCGAGGGCGGGACTCAGTAGGCTCTCTTCTAATCCTCCGGCGCCTATGCCATAATCTATTCGTACTGTAGGATAGGTATGATCTTGCACGAACTCAAGCCATGGCTTTGGACCGCCGCGAGCGTCAATGTCGTCTGACATCAAATTGATGTTGGAAATATATCCCATTGTCGTTGGGTTATTAAACGGGAATGTTTGTTGAAGAGACGATAGCTTGGCACCATCAAAAATAATTGGATCGGAATATTTGTTCTTTGTGATGGTGACAGCTTTGAGCTCCAACGTCGCGGTAAAATCAAGGGTAACTGTCTCTGCCTGCTCTATATCCTGTGCACTGAAGAAATCCAGGAACACGGCGGCAAACTCTTTAAAATAACCATACTCATCTTGCAAGTTAAGAGGCTTATTGTCTTCAAATATTATCTTGCCGGACTCTGTTCTGCTCCACAGCCCCTGATGTCTTGAATATGAATCCAAAATATGTGCCACTTTTTCGTAAGTGTTTTTGAAACTAGACATGTTAATATCAACTGTCTTTTCTCCCGATGCAACAGTGGATGGCGCGGCATCAGAAATATCATTTAAAATATCATATGGAAGAGTTACCAATACTCTCATTTTTATACCAGGACGTTCGGAGAGGTAGTAGTCTTCCGCAACGGCTTTGTTCGCGATAGCTGCCACCGTTGAACTATCATAGGGCTTTCCATTGTTCATCAAAAATGCTGTAACGGCTGGTGCAATATATTGCTGCATGCGATTTTCAAGCTCTGATGCGCCCGTGGATGTATAATAAGTTGGATTGTCGCCATCATCCCAAGCAACCCTAGATGTTATCCAATATTGGCATGTCTTTTCGTTTAAGAATGCTTCATTTAGTCTTCTCTTTGTCCAATCTGGAACGATGGCATCCGGGTTGGGGGTGCATTCTGCTGGGCACGGAGGACAGTCGACTGTCGCTTCGGGAGCCGGCTCGGCTAGCGGATTACATTCAGTTTCTAGTTCCGAAAATGGATTTTGATATGGTAAATATTTTGAATCGCTCATGTATATATATCCCTATGTAGTCCTTACGTTTCGGCTGCATATGTACTGTAAGCCGTATGGCTCCAGAAAGTTAACTTCATAAAACATAGTGTTTACCTTTTGTGCCCAAAGAGGGCTGTGAACATCTGTCATCATGTTTACAATGTTTATTGGGCCGGCAACTAAAAGCTCTATGGATGGAAATGTCTGGATGGCTCCGACGCCGACGCCCTGATGGGTATGCAACATCAAGTTGGCGTTAAATGCTTGCTGATATATCGCAAAGTTAACAATAGAGCCTTGTAATTGATTAATCAAATCAACCATCTCTTTCATTCCTTCTACCATGTTATCGCCCATCACTAATGGCTGTAGGGTGTTAATCTCAAAATTTCCCTTTTCCATGGAAAAGTGTTTATGAGGGTTCGTATTGTTGCCAGCAATGAATTCGATTCCCGGAGCTGGCTCCGCTGGAGAGTGCCCTAGGGCATTTTTCTCGCCGCCTGCACCAGAGGAGACTCCCGTTCCTTTTCCGGTAACAATTTTGACTCCTTGCCTTCCTACTACTCGAACATCATCAGCTTTGATGCCTATGCCAGAAGTCCCTTCTTTTCTGCCTATTTTTCCAGCTTCCAAGCCGAAGTTTCTATCAATATTTGTCTTTTGGCTGATATGTATTCTGGCGGCATCACCAAAAAAGTTTGGGCCAAGGATATTGTCGGACGGGCCGCCTGATTGGGAAGAGCCTCTACCCACGACGATATCAATTGAACCTGCCTGAGTTGCGCCCTGTCCGCCGTATCCGCTAGATCTGCTGGCTGGCCGGTCTCTGCCCATAACAATCCAAGAATTATTGTTCCCCTTTATCACATGCTCGTTTTGAGTATTATCATACTTGGGCTCTGGCTCGATGACGCGCTCGTTGTTGAGCCCCAGTATTTTTGCTACTGCTTCTGGAGCTTTGGCGAGGAAATCCTCTACATCTTGCTTCCTTTCAGTCTCCATATTTTTAGTTTCATGATTTTTTGTCCGGCGTGTCATATAAGTCTACCCTAAGCATTCAGGCCGGCTGGGAGCTCGGCGCTATCAATTAATATATAAGAAAATGTTTTTACTCCCCACACCTCTTCGTGCTTTCTCGCGAGAGTCATGAATTCCTGCCAATGTCCAATATTTGCAAAAACCTGACAGCCTGCGGAGTACTTGTTAACATATCCGCTCCCACCGTTGGCAGAAGTACTTGATCGGTGTATGTTCATTCCGGTGTTACCCATCGCGAGGTTAACCTGATCATAGTTGGTATCCCAATTGGGATCCCGAAAGTGAGATTGCTGCCTGTCCCAATTGGTACCCAGAGCGTCATATTTTCCGCCATGGGGGCGGATACCATATGCGCCTTTTTCCTGAATAGAAGTTTTGTGCGTTGGTATAAATCCGGTGCCTAAGGGATTCATTGGGGCGAGAGTACCATTTGATTGCGGGTTGCCAACCAGCCATGTATGCCCCGGACGAGATGTGAAAGGCCATATTCTGAACTGGGTTACTCCATTAACTTTGTAAGTGACTGTGATAAAATCATCAAACAGATTTGTTAAGGTTGGGGGTGGCCCTGCCTCCGAGTTCTGCACACCAACGATATTTAATTGATAATCTTCTTCAAACCACGGATGGCCATTAGCCTTAATGAATGTTTCTATTACTGTCGCATCTATTGCGTTCTCAATATGCGAATAATCTGGTAGCTGCGATGCGGGCGTATATGGCGCAAATGGTGGATTCTGTTCCGGTGCGTGATTCTGTTGTGATACCAGCTCTGCCAAGGATGTGGCGCATGTATCGGGGGAGCCCTGTGGACCTTCCGGAACATCAGCCGGCTCGCACATACCTATAATAGTTTTACTGTCCCTGTCCACCCATACAATGTCGCCGACACTTATGTTATCAAGCTCCGCGGAGCCTGGTGCGTCGGTTGATTTTGCAGTAAGATATACTGGATGCATATATATGGCTTTCTTTGCCTTTTCTTCATTTGTTTTTCCGGCGGCGCCGGTACCGAGAGCGCACGGATCCGGCAGTAGCGAGTCGGGGCTTGGCATATTTTCACTAGGAGGAAGACAGCGGCACCTACAAGCTTTTCTTGGTTTGGAGCCGAAGAGCGCGTGGATGAAGTCGTAAAAGGGCACTCCTGGTGGGAAATCAAATGGATCCTCCAGTACTATGGCGGCATAACGAGAAACGCCAGCATATGCTCCAAAGCTTTCCCTAGATTTCTGGGCTGCCCACAGGGCGCCCTCTGCCAGAAGACCTATCATAGATTCATGATCGGTGATTACATCAGTATCAAAACTATATTGGAAGGTACTATTGTCAGGCATTCTTAATCTTTCTCCGAGTCCGAGGTTTCAGGGGAGGCGCCGAGCATATCGTAAATATCTTTTTTGTCAGAAGCAGACAGCCCCTCATTTCCTGACTGCTGTTTATATAATAGCTGCGCTGCTTTAACTAGTTGTTCGTTGGAGCGCTGCTGAGTTTCAACATATTTGGCAGCTATCGGGCCCAGCCTCTCGTGTGGTTCTGGGCTTTTACTCATGTAAGTTATCAAATCATTTAATAACTCATTAGTGACAGTCCTGTCGGCGCGGACATTATCGATAGCTTCCTTTACAATGTCTTCTACTTTGCTCATATCTTTCCATCTTCCCATTTGACTTTAAAAGTGCGATATTTAACCCGCATCTTGTTTAAGTTATTAACCACCTGTTTAGTGTTAAGTCCAGTAATTTCTCTCAGGTATAAATAAATAGCTTTCTTATTGAAAATTTCTATATCATCTGGGTATGCTAGTAAGATTTTAACTGCTTCATAGACTTTTTTCTCGTTATCCTTCATCCCTTCGGGGTTCCAGTCTGCCATCTCAGCCTTCAGGCACTCCCAAAATTGAATTTGTGATGCTTCTTCCATCCATAAATTTTGCGTAGACATAAACTGCAATTCAGAATCTCTGGGCATATTATACAAATCGACTTCTGTATAGCGCCTCTTTTGCTGTACTTTAACTTTATGAATAAACCAATTTTTTGTAATAACACTAAAATAAGAGAAGGCTTTGTATCCTTTGCTTTTATCATATTTATCTAATATTGTAGTCAACCATACCTTGCACTCTTCCCTAAGATCTGTTATGTTTGACAATGTTGTAAACTTATATGTGAATACAATTTTGTCAACCATCTCGTTCAAAGCAGGGCCGATGAGATTAACATATAGCTCTGTGCGCCTTGCGTGAGATTCAGTTTTAGTATACTCAATTATTGCATCTTCA
>TARA_R110000823_G_scaffold126709_3_pt1 | contig 16139 bp, 24 predicted proteins | sample TARA_R110000823 | Tara Oceans TARA_R110000823 (sample SAMEA4397722) | marine metagenome | biome: Polar Biome; feature: [DCM] deep chlorophyll maximum layer (ENVO:01000326); material: water (ENVO:00002006), including particulate matter (ENVO:01000060) such as... | depth 20 m | reverse complement strand
GGAACCGGGATGGAGTACACCGGAAGCACCGCTGTGCCAGCCGCCGTCACCGCAGTCGCCGGAAGGGCCACTTCGCCCAAGAACGCGTTGTTGCCCGCCGTGGTGTTGGCAGAACCATTGTTGATCCAGAACCGGATGACAGTTGCCGAAGACGTTCCAGAAGCCGCTGCGCCGTTTGTTGACGCAAAACGAACCTGTATCTGGTCAATACGGGAACCATTTGCGCCCGCCGTGTACGCAAGCGCCATTGCCGTGCCTGCGGCGGTTGTGCCGTCAAACGCAGCAGTTGTCGCCATTGCGGTTGAAAGAATAGCATTCATTGCGCCTGCGTTGGCGGTCTGTGCAAAGATTGGTGTTGCTGTAACGGCCATTAGAAGCCTCCAAAATAGTCTGCAAGGAAGATATTACCACCAGTCGAAGTGCCGCCACCGCCCGCAGCAGCCCAGGTGCCGTCACCACGCCAAAAGGTACTAGAAGACGCACCAGTGCCTGAATTGAGGTTTGTGACCGGCAAATTGCCAGTGACGCCTGTGGTTAACGGCAACCCGGTAGCATTTGTGAGCGTAGCGGAAACGAGCGTACCAAGAGCAGTCGCGTTACCGGAGTTATTTAGCTGAACGGTTCTGCTGGCGGCTAGGGTTGTGAAAACATCCTTAGTGCCTGCCGAGAATGTCACTGCCGTATTTGAGTTGGACGAGCTGATAACCGTGGTACGGGCAAAGACGTTGGCGCTGGAATAGGTTCCAATGCCGACTTCCCATTCGCTGGTTGTTTGCCCTTGGATGCCATAATAGAACGTGTCCGCAACACTCAAGACCGCCGAAAAAGTTTGATACCCCGTAGGCGCAGTACCAGAAACAGTGATGCTTCCGGTTCCTGTCGTAGTGGACGTATCTCTGACGCGGTCTGATGTGACAAATGCCATGTTAACCTCTGATGCCGTAGATCAGGATTTGCCCTGCGTCAAACGTACCGCCGCTGCCCCAACTGAAACGCGCAGCGTTTATTATGCCTGTTTGATTGATAAACGCGGCGGTAGAAATGCTGCCTTCGCGCGGCTTTACATATGTAGCGTTGTTCATCAAATGATAAACATAAGTTCCGTACAAAAGATCCGTGCTAAGCGCTGCACTTGACAGAACGGTAGCCGCCCCCCAACTTGTTCCGTTATCCGACGACAGTTCAACCTGGATAGCTTGCGTTGTCCCAGAACTGTGAGAACACCCTACAATCATAAGATACCAAGACACGCAATCTGTAGGAACGCTAGTCATTGTAACTTGTGTGCCGCTGGTAGACGCCGCAGACGCTAACAAATTCATTCCGTAAGAAGCAGGAACGGAAGACACCCAGTCAGTCCCATTGCTAGTCAACACATTGCCTGACGCGCCAGCAGCAGCTAATCCGGTGCCACCATTTGCCCTAGACAGCGCAGTTGCAAGTGACGTAATCGTAGAATTGGTCAATGTAAGGCTGTCGGCGGTGCCGCTTGATATGGCAACAGCACCCAAAGTAGCCGTACCGCTAGGCGCGCGCTGAAGCACGTTGGTTGCGGGGAGGTTCATGAAAACGGTTTTGGTACCGCCAGAAAATGAAACGTAAGTGTTAGCGTTAGAAGATGTTAAAACGGTGGTCCGTGAAAATACATTAGCTCCGGTATAGGTGCCAACGCCAACTTCCCACTCACCCGTGGTCTGGGCCTGTATGCAATAGTAGAACGTATCGCCGGTCGTTAAAACCGCCGAAAAAGTTTTGTACCCTGACGGCGCGGTTCCGGTGACAGTTACGTTACCCGTACCTATCGTGGTAGTAGTGTCGGAAATTCGGTCAGATGTGACGAATGCCATAGTTCTATCCTATCAGGTAGCCTGGAACACGCCATTGGTAGCATCAAGCGTAACCGTAACCGTCTCGCCAAGGGCAACGGTCTGGCTAGACCCGTAATCCCAATATGCCACTGGCTGGCTCGTAGTGCTATTCCAAAGTATGGCGTATCGAAAAGTAAATCCGGCACCCGTAGCCGTCCAAGCCGTAGGGCTGGCAAGGACCAGCTTATAAGTGCCAGATGTTTGGGTAGCCGAAGTTGTAGACGCCGCGTTGCCGCCTGCGGTGTACCCGCCAGCAGTCGCCAAATCGGTGGTGCCTGCGGTAAACGTGGTGTCAGCGGCGTTTACCGTGCTGGCAAGCGCGATCTTCCACGCATCCGTTCCTGAGTTCATCCCTTCAAAAAGGGGCTCGATGGCTGCGGTGTATTTAACGTAAGATGCTGTGGGCATGGTTCACCTCAAGCCAAAAATTTGAGTTTGTAGAGCGTTGACAGATACAAACCGACAATTTCGTCGATGATGTTCTGAAGTGCGGTGTCTTTTGCGTCCACCACATCGTACCGACAACCCTCGATCTCTTCGAGCTGATTCTCTAAAAACTCTACCACATTGGTAGTTTTTTTGGCAGTCTGAAGGCTGATGCCGCCGATCAAACCGTTACGGCCCTGATAAGCTTCGGCAAATTTGTCTGCCAGATCAACAATTCCGTCGTAAAACCCTTGCAACGCCATGTGTTTGGCAAAGCTGCGGGTGTTGAGATGGACCGAGTGAGCCACATCCCGCGCAAGGAACAGATACCCTACGAAATCAGAAGCTTTCTTCATTACGGCATTCCCTGCGGTGGCATTCCTTGGGGCGGCATTTCAGGGGGCATTCCCTGCGGCATTTCTTGCCCCATACCCTCGCCCATCAACTCTTGACCGGGCATTTCACCCGCTAGATCGCCGCTAGTGATCATACCGTGGACTGTCCCCATAACAATGTCTTGGATTTGTTCGGGGGACATTGACGCTTGGACGGCAGAAATGCGCTTGGTCTCAGCGTCAAACGCCTTAATTGTCGCCTCAAAATTTTTGCGCTCAAGATCCTGCATTTCAACGGACTGATGGACGTTCTGAAGCATCTTGTGCATCATTTCCATCTCTTGGCCCATCGCCTGCATCTGCTGTTCAGCCGCCTGAAGCGCCGGGGATTTGTCGTCCGTCTCCAGAAGTTTGGGGTCGATGGTCTTGGCAAACCGCTTGGACATTTCCTGCGCGCCAGGCCAATCCATGTTCTTGATGAACAAGTCGCCTGCAACGGCCCAAAGAGCCGGATTGCCTTGAAGAAGCTGCGACATCGAATCCAAAGCTTCCTGACGCTTGGTCATGTAGCTTGGCCCAGTCGTGACGCACACATCGTACTTGCCAACGCCGGGGTTGTAGATCTTCTCAATCACGATGTTGGGGTTTTCAGGGTTGACAATTTTCTTGACCGGCTCTTGCTGCATGGGGTCAATTTTAGCCATGCTGGTCTCGCCGTCCATGCCGATGATACGAGCGATGCGTTGCGTGTCGTAGATTTTGGGGATCATATCTACGATCTGACGCGTCGTGTAGCGGATGGCGCGCGCAAGGTTGTCAACGTAGTGATATGTGCCTGTATCGCCTTGTTTTTCGCGAGCCAGAATAGCCCGTCCCGACCGCTCGTTGCTGGTCGCGCCGAGGCTACTGTCGTACTGACCAGTGGTCGCTTTGATGTCGTCAGACGCGCCCGCCTTAGCCTGAATGAGCCCCACTTGGGCCATTGGAGGCGGCGAACGCTGCGGAAGCGGCAAAACAGCGCCAGCGCCGTCCGTAACGTCAGGATTGACCTCCAGATAGGGCCAATTGTTAACGTTTGCGGTCTTCCACTGTTGCTCATAACCTTCAAACTGGCCTCCGTAGCCGATAAACGGCGCTTTGGGGGCCAAAGCCAGCATCTCGGTCTCGGCGGACACCCAATAATTGTACATCCGCTGGGCATCTTTGGCGTTTCGCACCAATCCAGACACGAAAAGACGGCCATCAACTTCAAATTCGTTGCCAACGACGCGAATAACCGGAATCCACTGGCCCGCCCAGTCGTTTTCTTCCAACATTTCGTAGCCGTTGGTCTTGCACCACTTGACGCGCTTGCGGTCCACGTTGCGGCTTTTGAGCGGGGTCAAACCGGACGCCTTAAACATGGCGTCTTCGCGGCTTCCTTCGAACGCCGTGCGGTTGTCGGGGTACAAATTGAGCTTGGCGGGCTCGTATTCAATGTAAAAGTATTCCGCAATGCGGACTACGTCCTCGTTCAGCCAGTTGGACAGGTTTTCGTCGCCAATGCCTTGCTGCTGGATAGACGAGATGGGCATGGCGTCTGGGAAGAGCCGTGCGTATTCAGATTTTGTAAGATCTTCTGTAATAAAGCACCATTTGGCGTCAGATCCGCATGGATCTTGAATGGTGGGGTCCATATAGACACTAAAAGAGTTGCGAATGCGCCCGATGCGGATGTCCTGATCGAACGTGTCATCGCTGCAATACTCCGTCAGCAGCCGAATGTAGCCTTCGCCATACGTTACCTGATTCTCGCAAGCAGTATCGTAAGCCACGTCTGCGTCCGACATATACTCAATATGGCGCACGATACCATCATAGATTTCAGCGACTTCCACGTCCGCCTTGTCATCAACAGGGATGACCTTGCCGCTTGGGCGATTCTGTCTCTGATCATTCGTTACCTGGCGCACATGCTGAGGCAGTTTGTTGATGGTCAGGCAAGGCCGGGCGTTGATCGTCTGCCCCTGCACCGACCCACGGGTAGCCAGCACGTCAGCAGGCCACTGCCACTGATTGTCGGGCGACCCGGCAAAGAACCGCAAGTCGTCCAACTCGTCTTCGCGGCTTTCGGAATAAGCGGCAATAGCCATCGTCAGACGGCTACGCATGGTATCCATGACGGTAGCGGGGTCTTTCTTACGAGACCCGCCCCCGCTAGACACGCGGCCCGCTGCTGCTACGCCTGAATAATCCATCTATTTCTTCTTTGCAGTTTTGGCGGATTCCTTAAACGCCTTGGCGGTTGGTGCGCCAGATGCGCCGGGCTTCTTCATCTTCTCGCCCGAGCCCTCTTTAATGCGCTCGCGCTTGGCGTTAATGTTGGCATACAACCCAGGTTTCATAGCCATATCAGCACTTCCATCGTTTAAGAGCTGCTTTAGCACGGTCGCCGTCTTTAGCGTTGGCCGCTACGGCCCCCATCCTTGCACAGAACGAAGCCTTGCGGCCCTTGTCCGCGTCGGTCTTGGGGCTTGGAGCGGGCGCTTTAAGGTTAGAGCCCGTTTCCCGGTTGTACTTTTCACGCCCTTTAGCAGTCAGGCCCGCGCCCTTAGCGGTAGACAATTTCTCGCCGCGCCCAACTGACAGAGAGACAGATTTCGCCACGGTTACGATCCCATCCATGAGGTTGTAATTCCGCCCGCAGAGTACCCTCTTCTAGGCCCCCGGTCAACGTACTCCCGGTGCGCCACCGGAAACGCGAACGTGACAGCGATGGCGTCCGCCGCGTCAGGCGACGCCAGCCCCCGCGCCTTCATGTCCTTCTTGCTTTCCAAGAAAATCGTACCCTTGCTGTCCGGCTTCATCATGGGGCCGATCAGGTCGCTCTTGAGGTAGCGGTCCTTGGGCAGGCTGGCCGTCTTGAGCCACGTCCGCAGTTCACCCCACATCTCCGCCCGCTTGTTGCCCCACATGAGCGGGTTCTTACTCTTGGACCCGAAGTTGACGCCCCTAATCTTGTACCGCTGCTCCTTGAGCCGGTCCACGACGCCCGCGCCTAGCCCGCCCTCGTCCACCACTACCAGCGCAGGCTTGTACTCCTCGATGGCCTCGATCACGCGCCCGACCACCTCCATTGTGTCGTCGCCCCGGTACTTCTTAATAGCGATAATGTCCCGGCCCTGCCGCACGGCTATGACCGTCGAATCCGCTCCAAACCGCGCCGGGTCCACGCCGATGACGATGGGTGCCGACTGATCCTTCCATTTGACGCGGTCCATTGCCTCGTCAACCAGGTGGCTGCCGATGAACTGGTCATCCGACGCGCTGGGAAACTGCCCGTAGACCTCAACGTAGGCCTGGTTGCTGTCCGCCCCGTACTCGTCAATGATCTGCTGATACACCGCCTTGTCGGTCCCCTCAACCGACCGGGCGTCCACAATCTTGTTGCGCCAGAAGTCCCGTTTGCCGTTGAAACACTCGTAGAAGTACCCGCTGTTGCGGCGCGGGTTGCTAAACGCCATCCAAAACCGGTTGGGCGTGTTCTCCGTAAAGAACCCCGCCGCCACCGACCAGATGCTGTCCTCGATGCCGCTGGCCTCGTCAAACACCAGCATCACACCTTGGAAGTTGTGAACCCCCGCGTAGGCGTCCGGATTCTCCGCGCTCCACAGCCGCCCTTCCGCGCCCCAGTAGCGCGTGCCCATCTTCAGATCCTTTTCCACGATTTCCGTCAGCCACTTGGCCGGGGCCACGCGGGTGGCGCTGATCTCGAACCAATGGCTGTTCAAGCTCATGGACAACCACTTGGTTATTTCCGCCCACGTCACCGACCTGAGCTGCGCTTCCGAGTTGGCCGACACGATGGTGGTGGACCCGATGCGCGTCGATAGCATCCAGATCACCAGCCAGGACACCAGCGCCGACTTGCCGATGCCGCGCCCTGAGCTGGTCGCCATCCGCAACGTGTCGAAGTCAATCTTGCCGTTGTTCTGCGCTATGTGCTCCGCCAGTTCATGCAGCACCTCCCGCTGCCAACGGCGCGGCCCAGCGAAGTCTTCAAGAGGCGTCCCCTTCTGCCCCCACGGAAACGCGTACAGGACGAACTTCAGCGGGTCGTTCTTCAGCGCGGGCGTCCACAACCGCGACATTAGCTCCATCTCGTCTTGAGCCGAATAGATTGGTGCTTGCACGGTCCATGTCCTCTAACTGTTCCACGACAGTAAACGCCCCCTCCAGCACCCGCTGTTGGGCCATCTCCAAGGCGTGCTTGACCGATATGGTTTGGTCGATGTTGATGTCCAACGCCGTCTTGGCCGTCCACCCGTGCGCGTGCTTCAAGATCTCCAACGCCGCCTTGGCGTCGCCCGCCCGCGCCGCGTCATGCAAGATGCCAGAGATTTCCATCTCGCCGTCAGCGCGTCCTTTCTGTTCGGCCATCTCCGTCAACGGATCAAACTCGCAGAGCTGCCGATACTCAGACGGACGCATCCCAGCGGCCAACGCCAGCGTGTCGCCCTTCAGGCCATTACGCGCCGCCCAATAGATTGCGTCAAGCCGCGCCTCAGTCGCCTGAAGCTTGCGCGTGTCGTGTGGGAGCGTGTGCCATGTCATGTAAGACATTTTATATTTAAAAAAAATTGTTTGCAATCCCTCCGTGACCGTGACCGGGCGGCGCAAGGCCCTGCCGGGGGGCTTTGCTTGACCTTAGCAATTAATACATGACCTTGGCAATAGCCCCATGAATTGCTGCGCTTAAGTTGCTAGAGCATGGCAATAGCCCCATGAATTGTCATGTTTGTGTTGCAACACAAGCACGGCTATACAACTTGACCATAGCAATAGCTACATGGCCTAGACAATAGGGCCTGGCGCTTGGGTCTTTTAGGCTAGTAGCAAGTAGTCGCACATTGCGTCTTGCGCTCGCATGGTGCTCGCATGGCGTCACCTGGTGGCGTCATGGCGTGCCAGTGGCGCTCGCATGGCGTTAGGCCACTTGGGCTATGGGCGAGCGATAGCCCAATGCGCCCAATGAGCCCATGTCATGCGCTTGGGTGCGCGGGTGCAATGGCGTTCACATAGTCAAATAGTCACATAGTCATTTCAATTTCAGTCGCAACTCTGCGCGCGTATGTCGCGGCCCACAATTCTATACTACATATTATATATGTATAATTATAAAGTTCATTAAGTCATATATAGATAGTAGTCTAAATAGCCAAACCTCCCGCAATTCCTTGGCAATGCGCGCGCCTAATCACTAGCCTAACAGGCCGCCAAAAAAACGACTAAAATCTTTTTTTCGCCATTCCTACATTTTCCGCTTGCTAATGCTCGAAAATCGTTTACATTAGTGATTGTCGAAACGGCGCACAGACGCCACAACGCAGGAACAGACACCATGCAGTACTCAGGCTCCATCTACTTTCTCGGCCAATATCGCCCGGCGTATTTTTCCGCCACTAGCTTAAAGGATCTGCGCGCCAAAATGCGCGTCGCCATTCAAGATATGCCGCGCAGCGAATGGGAGTGGTTCGCATGGCGCATTGATAATGCCACTAAAGAACTTCGCAAGCCTAGCTGCACGGGCGCCAGTGCCGAACACGGCGCGCGCGGCATTAGCGTCGCCAAGCGCCCTCACGACCCTTGGCTTGCAAATGTCGTCGCCAAGCTGCCCGCGCATGAGACTTTGCTTTACCCCGCATGATTGACGCTCTGAAATGCGGGCGCCCACGGGCGCCCCTATTCCAGAGCGCCAATCAAGGCGCCAACTAGGGGACTGAACAAATGCGCTACATTATTATTGATCGCAATTCTGGATTTGTATTCGGCGACACCGCAGACCGTTGGTGGCGCATGGATGAGGCTCATCCGGCTGGACCACTGGAGGCAACAAAATCATTGGATCATGCGCTGATGGTGGACACGAGCGAAATGCACTATGCGATTACGGACAAATACGACGCCAAGGTTACCTATGATATATACAGCGCAGAAGATTGTTTTCCTGTTGTGCGCGACGGTCAAGATCAGTCCGTGATTGATCTTGTGTGCAAGAGGTGCGCATTCACAGCATCTGTCGCAAGGTATTAACAGGTCGAAACGGGCTTTCGCCCGTCACGGCGTCACGCGCCGTCTGACGAGACCAAAAAAGGATCGAACAACATGAGCACCTCATATAACGGCTGGACGAACTACGCCACATGGCGCGTCAATCTCGAAATCTTCGACGGCATAGACCCCCGCGAAATGGGCTGGCACAAGCTCGATTTGTACGATCTCGCCGACACGCTACAGGAGTACGCTGCCGAGGTCGTCACGATGGGCGCATCCGGCTTGGCGCTCGATTACGCCATCGCCTTCATGGCGGACGTGAATTTCCGCGAAATCGCGAATAGCATCGTCGAAGGTTACGAAGACGAGCGCGATTTTGAAGACGAGAGCGAAAACGCCTGATGCGCGTGACGCCCATTCGCCCCATCGCCCCCCGCTCCCACTGCAACGGAACCTTAACAATGATCGCGATCATCGAAGCCCTACTTACCATCGTAAGCCTAGCAATAACCGGTGCCCTTCTGGCAATGGCGTTTATATAGATCTGGAGGTCTGACAATGGCAAAGCGCAAGAAATCCATCGCCGACCCGCATGGCGACCAGAAATCCTATCCCCACCTTACCGGGCTGGACCGTTACCGCCGCGATCCCGACGCCGACCGTCACGCCTACGGTCAGGCCGTGCTGGCGGCCATCCGGGCGCTACAGGCCCGCGAGCTGGCGCGCGTCCTGCCCTCGCACCCCTGCCCCTGCGCGTCCGGCGTGTGGGCGAGCGATGGGCACGAGATCCTGCGCGCGGTGCGGCAACAGAACAGGAGGGCGTGATGCGCGTCTTGATCGCCTGCGAATTCAGCGCGACCGTTCGCGACGCCTTCCGGGCGCGCGGGCATGACGCTTGGTCATGCGACCTGCTACCGTGCGAGGGCGACCCCGCGTGGCACGTCCAAGGCGACGCGCTCGCCGCCGCCCACGGCCAGCAATGGGATTTGATGATCGCGCACCCGCCATGCACTCACTTAGCCGTGAGCGGCGCGGCGCACTTCGCCCGCAAGATAGCGTCAGGTGAACAGCAAGCGGCGCTTGATTTCGTGCGCTTGCTATTGGATGCGCCTATCCCGCGCATTGCGTTAGAGAACCCCGTCAGCATCATATCGAGCAAAATCCGCAAACCGGATCAGATGGTACAACCGTATGACTTCGGGCATGATGCGAGCAAGCGGACGTGCCTGTGGCTGAAAGAGTTGCCGCCTCTACGCCCGACGCAATACGTTGCACCGCGCACGGTTGTGACGCCTACGGGGCGCATCGCGCAGCGATGGGCGAACCAGTGCGACAACTATGGGCACGACAACAAGTCACCGTCGCCCGACCGTTGGAAATTACGGTCGGCGACATTTCAGGGCATCGCCGACGCTATGGCAGAACAATGGGGGAACCTATGATCACCACAACCCAATCCGACAAAAAAAGAGGTACTAATATGACATCTGAGGTTCTTACAACGGCCGAGGCGGCTCAATATGTCCGTCTTGCAAAACCCACACTCGAACGCTTCCGCCTGACAGGCACAGGCCCAGCGTATTGCAAGCTAGGTGGAGCCGTCCGCTATCGGCGATGCGATCTGGACGAATGGCTTAAGACCCGTTTGATCAACTCCACAAGCGACCAACGTTAAAGGGGGAGGGACTGAAATGATCACAACCGAAACCCACCCCGACGCAACGCGCACTGTGTCTTATTACGGGCGCTTGCTAGGCCACTACGGTCCCGTGCGCTACAAGCGCACCCACGCCCGCGCATGGCGCTGTGTGACCGTCCTGGGCGCGTTAGGCTACGCCCGCAACGAGGCGGACGCCCGCGCTTGGCTCATGGAGATGGTGCCATGAGCGTCGATTACCACCTCGCCTTGAGCGACCACTACAAGGCGGTACGCGCGCGTCTCAACAACGCCCCGCCGCGCCGCCCGGTCGCCACCGCGCCGCCGCCCGAACCGGAACCGGAACCGGAACCCGAACCCCCGGCGCCTGAACCCGCGCCACTGGCGTTTCGATATACCATGTCCGCCGCCAGGCGGATCGCCCAGGCCGCGCTCGTGCCCCACGGCATGACTTGGACCGATGCTATGGGTCCAAGCCGCACCCTGCCCTTCACCGACGCCCGGCGGGACGTGTACAAGGCGCTCCGCAAGCATGGGTGGTCGCTCAAAAAGATCGCGCTGTTCTGCGGACGCGACCACACCACCATCATGAATGGCCTACACCCAAAAAAGGACCGAACCAAATGAGCATTACAGACCAGATCCTATCCGACCGCGAACAGACCCACGGCGCGTTCCGTGAAGTCGCGGGCTACTCGCAGGCAATCAAGCAACTCATGCGCACGGCGCGCAATTGGGACCGTCTGGACGTGGCGCAGGCGCAGGCGCTGGAAGTCATCGCCGACAAGGTGGCGCGCATCCTGTGCGGCGACCCTAGCTTTTTGGACCATTGGCAGGACGGCGCGGGATATTTCGAACTGGTACTGCGCGACCTGGTGCAGGCGCAGGCGCCCGTCGCCATGCCCCGCGCGACCATGCCCGACAGGCCCGACGATGAGCCGCTAGACGCGCCAGCGTTCCTGACGGAGGGCCGGGGATGATCTTGCAACTGAACCCGACAATGCCGCTCACCACGCCACTGGGGCGGGCGCTGGCGCACTTCCTGATCGACAACGGGGACGAACACCATCTGCTATGGGTCTGCATCCAGGACGACACTGGCGAGATCTGGGTCTGGCCCAACACCGACGTGCGCGGGCGCAACAACCCGACGATGGGAAGGAAAATAAATGAGCGATGATCTTGTGAAGCGGCTGCGGTTAATTGGAGAAAAAAGATGACTGACGAGCCAGACTCAATGCTAGTCCACTGCGGCTCATGCAAGCACGAGTGGTTTGCTTTTAAGCTGCCAATGCCCATCTTTGAAGCGGCTGAGTTGGGTGCAAACATGCGCTGCCCTGAGTGCGATAGACCAAGCAGCGAAATCTACTGCGGCCCCGCACCTGTCGATAAACTTAACACATCCGCAGAACGTGTTAAAAAATAATGGGAGATCTTAACGTGAGCGATGATCTTGAGAAGCCGTGCCATCAAGAATTGTCTGGCATAGAAGGACCGTTGGCCCGCAAACTTAAAGAGCAAGCCGACCGCATTGAGAAGCTGGAGGCGGCGCTGCATCAATGGGACAATTTGATTGTCCAGCAATTTACAGGTTCCAGGGCTGCTATGTCTTCCATGACTGAGGCGGCACAAATTACGGCTGCACTGTTGCATGGGGAAGCGCCGTGGCCTGAGACTCGCATTGAGAAGCTGGAAACGGCGCTGCGTGAGATTGTCTGGCAACTGACGACAGATCCGCATGAGTTTTGTGACAAGACTTGGGACATCGCCCACAAAGCATTGGAGGGGAAAGATGACTGATCGTGTGACGAAAATGGTTAACGGATTGCTGCCAGACGGCACGCTGATTCGGGCGTGTGAAGTCACGTTTGATTACTTGGAAAAGCAAGACGACCGCATTGCGAAGCTGGAGGCGGCACTGCGGTCGATTGCTGCCAACGCCTGCTGCACCCGGTGCCGTGAAGCTGCGCTTGTCGCCCGCAAAGCATTGGACGCAGAATAATCCTTTACACCATCGCGCTGACGTGCGATGGTTCGCCGTCAACCAAGGGGAGCCTAACATGTTTAAGATTGGCATTAACGAGCATGACGAAGTCGCATATGTGAAGATCCAGATTGCCGCCAAGGCGATCCATGAAGCAGCGCTGTTGGCGTATTACTGCGAAGGCCGCAAGAAACAGACGTTCCATGACGAGATGGAACGCGAGATTGAAGAACTGCTGACCTTGCTGGGCGTTGACGACCGCGCGACCGCCTGCGCCGTTGACGATGCGACCGAAACCTACCAGTATCAAATCGAGAATTTACGGGCGGCGCTGCGCGTCATCGAAGACACGCCGCCCCGTGAGATTGAAAGCGCGTGGTCCGTCGCGACCCGTGCGCTGCGCGAAGATGATGAACATGCGGCGCTTGCCGCTAAACAGATCCGGTGAGAGCCGGATCGTCGGGGCACCCGCCCCGGCGCGTCAGACAGGCGTCTGACGGCCTAGTCCTAGTGTTTGTTCGACACGCCCACTTGCCCCCGGTCGCTCACGCAACCGGGGGTCTTTCGTGTCAGGCTGTGCGGCCAGGGAAGTCGATTACCTTGTTGTCGGCGCTGGCGGGTTCCAATAGGTTCCGCAGATAGCTCTTGGTCTGCGACCGCGCCAGATCAGGCGCGGCGTAAATGTGGCGCTTACTGGAATGCTCAAACGACCCAATCCGCCCCATATCCACCCACCCGGCCTCCTTGAGGGCATGGAGCAGCGCCGCCTGTGGGATCTTGACGCCGCCAGGCGCGTTGACCGTCAAGAACTGGCACAGCTTGAAGAATGGCGTGGCGACGACGCCTTTGGCAAACTCTCCGGTCTTGGCGCGGATCTGGTCCACGATATAACTCTCGGCGATGCTCATGCCGTTCTCGATCAGGTTTTCTTTAAATTCCGTCCAAATGGGCGGCGCAGACGGGTTGAACTTGGACACGTCGCGATCAGCCAGCCACCGGGCGATGGTCTCGAACCCGCCCGCCCGATACCAAGTCCACATCGCCTGCGCCTCGTCGGCGGGCATACGACCGGCGGCGCTCCAGATGCAAAACCAGCGGCGATCGCTGGACGAGATCGAGATCGGGACGGGGTCGTTCGTGAACGCGAGCACCAGCATCCTGTTGACCATGTCATAGGGGTGCAACCCCTTGCGATTGATCGGCAGCGTCTCAGGTGGGGCGGCGATGATAGGCTTCAACTTGTTGGCGAGGGTGCGGCGCTCCTTGGCGTCCGGTTCCTTCAACTCGTTGAGGATCAGGATCTCCGACTCCAGCGCGTAACCCCACTGCGAGGTGAGCCCATCATTGTCTACCAGACCACGGTTCTTGAGACCTGGCCCGCAGACCGCCCAGATGGCTGGAGCCCACATCGTATCCTTGCCGGAGCCCTCGTCACCGCCGTGCAGGATCGCGTGGTTGATCTTGATGCGGGGGTTCTGAAGCTTGAACGCCATCACGTCCAAGCAATGGGTCAGTTCGGCCTCTTCGGGCACCAGCACCCGGCAGTGGTCCAGCCACCGCGACACGTCGCCAGCGGCCACGCCGGTCAGGTCAGGCCGGGCGTCGCGCCAGCGGTTGCCGTACACGTCGCCGTCGCGCGACACCAGCACCCCGTCGCCAGCGGCGTAGGTGATGCCGCGCAGCAGGCGGGCGTTGGCGGCGCTGCGGTTCTCGTCGTAGCAGACGCTGGCCTCGATCCGGCGGGCGCTCTTGCCGGTGACGTGAATGGACTTGCAATTGACGTGGCGGAAGATGGCGTTGAAGCTGCCCCGGCTGATTTCGGTGCGGGCGTCCATGTCGAAGTAGGCGTCGTCCTCTACGATGTAGGCGAACCGCTCGTACCAGCTCGCCTTGTCAACGCGCCCGACCTCCTTGCGCTCCACCTCGGCGATGACCTTGGCAGCCTCGTCAGGGAACGCCTCGGTGGGCGACAACTTGGACATCGCCGCCTGCATATGCTCGGCCAGCAACTCGTCGCGCAGACCTGGCGAGACGCGCGGCCCACCGTTGGCGTGGACCCACGCCAAGAACGCCTGCGTGTTGAAACCCTCGCAGTGGCCGTGGTAGCAACAGAACGAGCGGTCCAGCGGCTTGTAGCGGGCTCCGATCTGGCCGTCCGTGTGCTCGACGTTGTTAGGGCAGACAATGCCCATCCAACCCTCAGCGTTGACGTGCGACAGCACCAGACCCTTGTCGTTGAGCCACTCCAGCACGGTGTCTTTGCCGGTGTCGCGCAGCTTGAACGACAGGACGCGCGCGGTGTCGGCCTCGGCTGGCGTGACGCCCAGCGCCTCGCAGATCTGCGGCAACGTGTACTCACGATCAGGATGAAACTCGATCAGACGTGAACGAAATGCCTCACGACCTGGCTTGAGATTGATGGAACCGGGAATGCGGAAATTCCGCACCGGATTGGTCGCGCCGGGGTCCGTGTAGCCCGCCTCCGCGATGGCGGTGATGGCCGCGCTGAACTCACCCTTGGACGGTTGCTCGGTGAAGCCGTAACCCCACTGGAACGACCCCTCGCTGGTCTCCATGATCCACGTCGGGGGCAACGGGGGCACCTTGGACTTGGTGCCAATGTCGTCCAGCATCATGCACAGGACGTAATCGCAGTTCGCGGCGCTGGCGCTGGGCTTGCCGTCGAGAAACCGTGACGCCATGAACGAGCCGGTGTTGAGATACCACGCCTCGCCCTCCTTGCGCGGCTTGGTGGGCATGTACGCGGGCCAGGTGTACTTCAGCGAACCGTCGAGGAACGTCTGCTGCTCGCCGTCGCGCATGACGGGCTTCTGGCGCACCAGCAGCGCCGTCTCGCCTGCCGGGGCGAGCCCCGTGATGTAGTCGTAGAATTGTTGTTCTTGCATGTCCTACCCCTTCCCGTAGCGTATCATCGAATGCGTCTCGATCCCCAGCGGCAGACCAGCGGCCCATGCGGGCGGCGTACACATCGCGCGCTGCATGGCCTCCTCGGCTGCTATGGGATCTGCGGTCTCCAGCACGATCTCATCGTGGACGTGCAGGACGGGTTCAAACCCTTCTGCATCGAGCGAACGAAGAGCGTAGCGCAAGATGTCGTTGGCCGTCGCTTGCGTGACGTTTTCGCAAGCCAGACCACGCCACAGGCGGGCGCGGGGCCACTCCTTGGCGTCTGCGGCGGGCTTCCATGCCGCCTTGGCGTAGGTGACGCCGTCTTCCTCCAATCGAGCGTATGGGTAGCAAAGGATGCGCCCAGACGGCAAAGCGTACCAGAGGTGGACGCCGTCGAACAAGTAAGTTATGCGCCCGGCGGTAAATTCCTTGCCCTTGTAGCGCATGGCGGCGGTGTAGCACCGCTCCAAACTTTCCCAGAACGGCATCGCCCACGGGTTGGCGCGACGCCAGCCATCCACCATGCGCTTGGCCTCGGGTTCGGGCAGCAACAGGCCGTAGATCCGGCCCATCGCAGCGAACGCACCCACGCCGCCCGCGAAGCCACACGCGAGTTCCTGCACCTTGCCGACCTGGCGCTGGTCGCCCGTCACCTCGGCGACCGGGACGTGGAAGGTAGCGGATGCGTTCACCTTGTAAACGTCGCCGCCGTTGCGGAAGATGTCCAACTTGTCGTCGCCCCGGCCAGACAGCCACGGGTTGACGCGCGCCTCGATGGAGGACCAGTCGGCCACCACCAGCGCGTTGCCTTCCTCGGCCAGCAGCGCCGGGCGCAGCATCTGCTTCAGCACGTCAGTGACGCGCTTGCCGTACTGCGGGACGATCTCGCCGCCCTGTACCATCGCAGCGCGAACTAATTTAGGTTC
>TARA_R110000823_G_scaffold26528_14_pt1 | contig 16214 bp, 15 predicted proteins | sample TARA_R110000823 | Tara Oceans TARA_R110000823 (sample SAMEA4397722) | marine metagenome | biome: Polar Biome; feature: [DCM] deep chlorophyll maximum layer (ENVO:01000326); material: water (ENVO:00002006), including particulate matter (ENVO:01000060) such as... | depth 20 m | reverse complement strand
CGCTTCCACGCAGAAGTTGAATGGTCCGTGTCAGATAGTCGTTCCAGTATAGTTACAGGGTATAAATCTATTACAGAAAATAGATCGTTCTTATCATCAGTAGGTGTAATCATCATATCATAATGAACGGCATAGGCAATAGTATTTCATCGCCGCCGTCTCGTAATTGGTTATCTAAGTTAGGATCAAACTCCCTTAATAACACTGCCATTCGCACTGCCAGTAACATAGCCATAATAAGGTCATCGTGCTCGCCGGGTTTTGCAGCATAACTACTGCCGTTGGCCACAAAATTTTTCATTTCACTGACCAGAGATTTACTTGCCACATGTAGTTTCTTGCCTTCTACAAGACTTTTAAATTTAGCACAGGCAGTAAGTTTACTTCTGTTACTGGTGTTGAATCCTTTGCGGTATCTTCTACCAACACCAGCTTTGGACGGCTCGCTTAAAAATATACCTTTGATATTTTCTTCGCCATGTTCTTGCACAGTGACCAATACTGCTTCCCCGATAGTATTGTTTTCTGTACTGTAATATATGTCAGTATCGCTGCATCCAATTTCATCTACTAGGTACTTGGTAATTTCGCTGAGTATTTTTACCTGCTGTTGAATAGGAGTTTTGTTGTGCTGCCATTCTGCAACTTGTTTCATGCTGGGCAGTTCTAATACTTGTATAGCGGAATAGTCTCCGCCTGTGCCCAAACTAGGATCTAATGCAACCAGATATACATTTCCTTTTTTAGGAAAACTATACCACCTTACTTGTCCTTGTTTCTGTACAGGTTCCACACCTTCCATTTCGGTTAGCATAAGTGGATTGACTAGCGTTTCGTCATAGATAATAAATTCGCAACCAATCTCACGTCTGAAACGTTCTTCTCCTAGTTGTGCTAGCATATTATCTGCCCATTGTTGGTCTCTATCTGGATGTTCGCTCCAATGTGCACTAAATGCTTTAAATCCATTTATGCCCAAACGGGTCTGATTTCCGTATTCATCTAATGTCTTGTTGGCTTGGCGCCAAATCAATGCAAACTGATCTTCGTCACTGTTGGGTGTTGATGTAATAATAGCCTTACCACCAGTTGCCAGTGTAGGACTAATAGCAGTCCAGAACTCTTTGGCAATAGTAGGACGCACAAACGCAAACTCGTCTAGATATAGCAGCGTAATACTCATACCTCGTCCAGTGTTTTCAGTTGTTGTTGTACTAACTATACGACTACCGTTATCAAATTCTAAACTACCTTTGTTATAACTTGTAACACCTGCACGTATATGGTCTGGACATGCTTCGTACGCATATCGTATACGTTGCATAATCTCCTGTGAGCCTGTGTATTTGTGTGCAGCAACTAAAATGGTACTGTCCGAAACAAACATTGCATACCATAATAAGAATCCGCCGGCAGTGGTCGACTTGCCCGTTTGTCTGGGCAACATACTAATACTAAAACGATTGTTATGATATGTATCAACCAGTGTTGTTTGATAACTGTAGGGAACATACGCTATGCCGCCTCTGGTAGGATGCTGAATATGGAAAAAGTTTTCCATAAAATAGTGTGGTCCATTGATTGGATCTGCACACAATGCAAACTCGCGGAGTTGCTTCTCGGTATAAGATTCCCGAGAATGGGGTTTTTTAATTAAAACGCCTTCTAATGATTTAGCCATAATAGTATTTAACTTCGGTATCATTATCACTTGCAAAACTATCAAAGATTGTGTAGAATAAGTATTCATAATCATATGAGGTATTAATTGTCAGACGTACTGCTATTGAATAGCGACTATAATCCAATCAGTGTTTTGCCACTAAGCGTAATCAGCTGGCAGCATGCTGTAAAATTGCATTTTTTAAACAAAATAGAAATCATTGACGAATATAACGATTGGGAAATTCATAGTGAATACCTAACTATGAAAGTTCCGGCCGTTGCTGTTAGTAAAGAATACTTCAAGTTTAAAAAAACTGTCAAGTTCTCTCGCAATCACTTGTATTTGCGAGACTTGTACCAGTGTCAATATTGTGCAGATACGTTTGAACACAAAGAACTAACTATCGACCATGTTATCCCGCGTAGTGAAAACGGCAAGACTACTTTTGAAAATACAGTTACTGCGTGTAAACCGTGCAATCATAAAAAAGGGTCTAAACTTTGGAAACCGATTCGGCCGCCGTTTAAGCCTGATCAATTTCATTTAATTAATAAATGGAAGATGCGGCCTGTACATGTACGGCACGATAGTTGGTATCAGTACTTAGGATTAGAAGTACCAATTAAATCGGCTTCTCGCCTGTCATAAACGGAAGACTAAACCACAGTTTAAACCAAGCATCAGTTCCTGGTTTAATATCGTGTTTTTTCTGTAGCTGAGCTTTTTCTGTGCCGGTGTGACTAATATTCTCAGTCTGACCAGGTTTGTACTCTTGCCACTTTGGACGATTGGTTATGCCCGCAAGCATTTTTAATTCTTGCAGTTCGTCCATTATACCCCGTACTTGTTGGTCTTACGTTTAGCAACTGGACTTGCTTTGTTAACCAACGGTAATTCCATACTGCGTAAATTATTTTTATTCAGATCCGCATACTTCGTGCCCACTTTCTTGTAGGCTTTTTTCAGCATGTCGTGTTCTTCCTGTGTATATGGTGTCGCAACACCTTGGCGACCTATCCAACTTTCTGCATCAACAAAATCCGGAACGTCATCTCGCCCGTTGCTTGCTGCTGCTGCTAACATTACTCGATACATTTCGTAAGTCGAATTGCTATCTAGTCCAAAGCTGTGTAGGCCGCGGGTTGCATCTTGAAATCTCTTAGGAGGTTTTTTTGCAGATGCTTTCGAGGAGTCTGCTTCTACAATAATATCGTTGATTTTCATATCACCACTTTCGACAACTCCAATACCGTGCTGAAGTTTTATCTTTAGCAGTATCACATTTATGGCGTGCTCTAAAACTCTTACGACGCTTTGGATTAGATTTTTTAATGCGCATGTTAGGATCACCAAAGTTAACTTTTACAACGTTACCTTTTTTGTTCTTAACATAGACTTTGAATTTTTTAACATCGCCTTGCATGGGTTTGTTTAAAGAAACTTCGCGGCCTTGATATTTTGCTTCAAATAATGCACCCGTATGTTCTAGAAGTTTACGTGTGATAACATCGGACTCGATAATAATACCGTCTAAAGTAAAGCCAATAATTTGGCTTTCGATAACCAAATCGCCTAATTCAATGTCGAAGTTGTCACCAACTTCAACACTGTCTAATACTTCTAGTTCAAATAATTTCATTTCTGAATCTTGATGCTGTCGTAAGCCTTCATCATGTCACGACCCATTTTGCTCAAGTCGTCGATGCCTTCCTTCATTGCCAAAGGATTGTCACTGAATCTTGCGGCGCCGTCTTTGTGCATTGGTTTTTCCATGCCAGCAACTTCGCCGTTACCACCTTTGGTCAACACCTGTACAGGCATTACTTGCTCGTCTGGAGTAGTGCTTGCGTCGTAGCGTGGATCTTTTTCTTCTTCCATTGGCTGTTGCATCATTGCAGGTACTTGCATGCCGGCCAGCTTTAACATTGCGGCTAGTGCTTCGGGTGAGCCACTAATTGTCAATTCTCCCATTGGCATAGAAGATGGTTCCATCCCGCACTCTTCTACTACGTCTTTCTTGGCAAATGGATTTACACCCTTCTCAGGACCTGCTTTTTTATCAGCAGCGGCTTTCTTCATGTCTTCTTCAGTGTCGCCATCTTTGTCGATGTCTAAGAAGTCTGGCTTTGCTGCTTCTTTAACTTGCTGCCCAGCAAGTCTCATCATTTCTGATAAATCATTATCATCTGCGTCAAATTCATCAAATTCCATGGCTTCATCGTCAGATGTATTATAACTACCATCTTGATTAAAACCTTCAGACATGTCACCAAATAATTCATCTAATTTATTTTCGATCCAGTCAGCAGGATCACCATCGCGAGCTTTTGCTGTACCGTACGGCATTTCACCGTTTTCTGTATAATAGTCGTATAGTGCATCATACATAGCATCTGGCATTTCTGTTGACGCTAAACTCATACCTTGTTCGACCGCAGATTTAACTTGTGCAAACATCTCGTCACCGATTGATTGACGCAACTGGTCTTGATCGTAGTTTAGGTCACCCATCATGTCGTCTGTAGCGTCGCCGCCCACATCCATGTCGTCACCTTCTTCGCCGATAGTTTTCTTTTCTAAATCTTTTAGTAAAGTTTCATCATCAGGGGCAATCTTGTTCATTAAGTCTCTGCCCATGCCTTTGAGCTTGTCTCCGATAGTTTTCTTTTCTGGTCCAGCAATTTCTTCGCCACTTGGTCTGTAAGCATGATCACCATAGGCTTCGGCCATTAAACGATCAATTGTAGATTCAAATGCACTTTTCTTTGGACGTCCACGTCCGCGCTTTTCGCCAGCGGCCTTAACTTCGTCGTCCGTATTGCTCATACCGTCTGCATCATACTTACGTGTATAAACTGTTCCTGTGCTAATTGCTTTCTTGTTGTACTTGCCAGTACCTTTTTCTTCTTTATCTTTTTTCTTAACAGCCTTCAACATGTCTTCCCAACCTTCGTTGATCTGTTTAGCAGTCATGCCAGAATCTAGTAGTGTTTTAATGGAAGCGGCTGCTTCTTCTACCTTACCTGCTTTGTGTGCTTTCCATGCAGTAGCATAAGCAATTGCTTTTTCTTTTGGTGAAAATTTGCCGTCTTTGGAATAGCTTTGCTTAATATGTTTAACCATACGCTCTGCTTTAGCGCCCGGTGGAGCTACTTCTGCTACTTTGCCAGCAACTACTTGTTCCATGCTTTCAGCAAGACGTGTTTTTTGTGCTTCCTGCTTTGGTGCAGAAGTTTCTTCTGCTGGCTGAATGCTGTTCAATTTCTTTAAGATGTCGTATATATTGCTGCTCATTTTATTTTTCACTTCCTGCTGTTGGGTATTCGTATTTGCGTGTGGCTGCTAGTTCTTTAATTAGATTTGGGATACGTGCATCGCCTACTAAGTCTTCGGGAACAGGTTCTGCTTTCATTTCTTCTTCGTCGAGAACTGCTTCGCCTTCTTTGCCGCCTTTGTTACTGACTTCTGTGCCATCCATAATTGCTTCAAATGCGCCACCTTGTCCATTAACACGGATGCATGATGCTGCAAAACAACCACAGGCTGCTAGTGCATTGCGAATTTGATCATCGTTGCAAGGGTATGCAACACTAACGTCAATAACGTTAACTTCGACTGGTCCCATGTTAGGGAATAAATGTGTTTCTTGGATAGGTAAACGCTTTGGTTTACTCATACTTTCCATTTTGTATAACTCTAACGCTGACTTCATTTTCGCAATGGCTTCTGTTGTTACATCACCGGCGATGCGTACTCTAAAATCATATGTACGTATTGATTCTGTTAGATAGGCTTTAAAAGACTTCATAATTGTTCCTATTATTAGATATTTAGCATTTTTAGCTAATTATTGTTTTGGTTTGTTGAGGATTTCTGCTAGCAACGCATTGCGGTCTATCAACGTACCTTTACCTTCTATCGTATCCCCATCGGTATTGTTGCCACTGACACTATCTTTTTGTATTTGGTGATCTAACCGCATTTTTTTCAATTGCAAATCTACCATACGCAGTTTCTTATCCATCTTTGCCTGTTTAGCAGTAATGGCGTGTCCTAGTAGTGTGCCAGCAGTTTGAAATACAGTGCCACTAAAACGTGCTTCCATATTCATACCAAGATCCATTAAGTCGTTGAATCTATCTTTGGCAATTTGTGCTAGTTCGTCCATTTCTGCATCACTAGCAGTCAAATCCCGTACTGTTGGCAAAGCCGCATCAATTTTATCAATTGCGGTATTTATTTCTTTAAAAACTTCTTGTTTTTCTTCGATGTTTGCCATAGTTTCTTCCGGGCTGGCGTCTTCGGATACTGGGGTTGGCAAATTAAATAATTCTTCGAGTTTCTGTGTCATAAAACTATTTAACGCTTTTTAGCACCGTGGAAAATGTCTTGTTCGTTAACTACTCTGAATTTCAAACCTTGGGCGGCACAAAACTTCCTGGCTGCTTCCCATTTGAACATGTTCAACGCTACTGCGGCTTTGTCACGGAGTGTTTTTGCCGCTTCCATTGTAGATTCTTTTGTGGGCTTAACTTCAATTACTTCACCGTGGCGCTTGCCGTTTTTATCAATGTAAATAATTAAAAAGTCTGGGACGTATATAGTATTTTTCCCAGTAAAGGGATTACGATAGTTAACATGTATTGCTTCGCTGGCCCATTGCACTACTGCTGGATTGTTATCACAGAACTGCATGAATGCAAACTCCCAACTACTGCGATATGTGGGAGCGCCTTTGCCTATATATTTTTCAGCATTCTGTACTTGAAACTTACCTTGTGCGTATTTTCCCATTACACTATAATAGTTCTAGTAACTAGTGGATTTGTTTTAGGAGTATTTTGCACTCCTAATAGGCTTGTGGGCACGCGACTAATGTTTAAATAAAGAGCCAAAAACGGACTAAGCCCACCTTGCGGTAACGCTCTAAATTGATCTAGTACCACAAGCGGGTCTTCTCGTTGTGCTAGTGCAGTATCATATACTGCCTGCGCAAGCAGTCTTGCGCTTTCTAAATCGCCAGTTTGTTGCTGGAAATAACTTACCATAGCGTCGTTAGTTTCGGGGCCGACTGCGTATGTAGGTTTAAAAAAATTGTTAAAATACCGTGTAGTAGGGTTACTATTTGTGGCATTTAAATTAGTCGGACTGTTGGTGCTGTGCATAATAGTTATTTACCCGTAGAAAGAATCATCGTAGCTTCCGCCAGTAGAATACGAAAACAAATCAGTCGATGGACCATACAAAGATGATACATCGTTAAATGTATTCGATAGATCAAAGCCGGTACCAAAAGAGCCGAAAAAATCCGTCATTGCGCCAGTTGCATCTGTTAGTACTCCATTGCCAAAACCGGGGAACAACGCATCAGAGTCTGCGTTTGATCCTGCAGAGCCTCCGAACCAGCTGCCAAAATTACTAAACAGTCCGCCACCAGTAGATGCAGTAGAAGATTGAAGGGTTCCGCTCAAATCAAATAAACCAGTACTACCGTCTTTAAAGGTGCGAGTCTCTGTTCCATTGCCATTAAATACTCGTGAAACTGAGTTATTAAGCGGATTATTAAAATCGTAACCGCCGCTGCCAGTCCAACTACCTACTACGTTTTTAATAGAACCTGTTACATTATCAAATACTTGAGTTACGCCGCCTACTGCGGTGTTGACTATAGGCTGTAGCAAATTATTTGTAGCTTGGCCAACAACGGCACCAGCAATTCCACTTACTGCGGCGCTGACGGTTTGACCTATAACACCATTTCCCAATACACCAGACAAACCGCCATAGACTTTGCTTCCGATGTACCCACCTGCGACTGCGCCGCCAACACCTGACAGTGTATTAGTCACGTATGCACTGGTTGTGCCGCCTGCGGTGTAAATTAACCCAGTTGCAGGGTCAACAGCATATTGCACTTGATTTGTATTAACTTGTTGCCCTTGTGCAGCAAGTTGCTGTGAGGTTGTTGGATTTGTATTTGTGTTTGATGAATTAGTAAAATTGCCAGGCTTGAAAGACAACTGAGCCCCGTGTCCGTTATATGAGACCCTGTCTCCATTGTTATAGACGTAAGTCGCTACCACTTCGCCATTTTGATCTGTACTGTTAACTACGTTGCGCAAGTTTGTAGTTAATGATTCTTCGCCTAAGAATCCGCCATTCTGAGATCCTTCGGTTCGGAATTCGGAAGTAAGTTCACCAGTGGTTGCATCAACAAAATATCCAGTCTGCTGACTTGTTACGGGTTGCCCAGTCTGCGAGTCAACGCTGATAAAAGGGGTGCCGGATGGAGTTTGATAAACTGTACTGAATCCTGGATTGGGCAAAGGGCCATTCGATGTCTTAACTCCTTGACTAAACGCATTAACTGCTGTGTTGACTATACCAGCAGTGGCACCTGCCACTAAGCCCGCAGCAACACCGCCGATTGTCACGGAACTGCTACTATTTGGTGAACTATACGGCATTGATGCTACTGTTCCAGGTTGCTGAAACACTTGGCTAGTAGATCCTGCTGTAGGAAAGAATACATTGTTGACTGCGCCATTTACTGCGCCGTTTAAAATTTGGGCGCCGACTTGCCCTAATACAATTGACCCAACTTGTTTAAAATTGGTATCTTTGATGTTGTTGTAAAAACGATAAGCATCTAAGATAGAACTTAAAATTCCTGAACCGCTACCAGTACCGTCCGGTCTAGCTAAGTCAGTCGATGTTCCTTCGATGGCACCAACAAGGCCTCCATCTGTATAGATATTTGTGGTGCTATTACTAATTGGGCTAGGAGTATCATCGTAATGTATAACAGCAAAGCCGTTTACATCAACTGGATTTACATACCCTGTGCGATATTTGACTGTTTCAAAATCCACAGTCATTGTGGCATCCATTGTACTGTTACCTTGGCTACTATCGTGCTCGCCGCCGCGCCAAGCAGTGATAACAGGGTTAATTAATTTATATTCAGTGAAACGTTTGTTGTGTAAACTGAATATTTGTATGTCTCTGATGAAGGGTTTTAAATTGCCGTTTCTGGGAGTATAACCCCATCCTTCTCTTGCTCTTGCTTGGTACTTATGCGGTACGGTGTACAAAGCAGAATCGTAATCACTGTCTCTGTAATAATATGTATAAAAGTCATTCCAAAACTTAGTCACTGTATCAGCGGCATCATCGTGAAATGTTATGCTCAACGGATCATACATAATACCTGTTTGAAATATATTTTTTCTATTGTATGCTTTTAAGCTGCGAGTCTGTACATTAAATCTAGGAAGCTCGACTCGCTTGGCCATTAACCCAGTTTCGTATTGCTCTATTAGAGTCTGGCTACCAACTGAATCGCTGGCTAAGCCGCCCAAAATACTTTGCAATGCACTTTGATCTACGTTAATGCAAACATAGTACAAAAACGTCTGCTTAGGTGCTAGTCTAAAATTATCCGATAAAAATAACCGTGTGGCGTGATCATACGGATGAGTCGCACCTGCTAGTGGTTTTAAGTCTGCGTTATATAGAGCCATACAAATATTTATCCATAAAAAAGCCCACCGAAGTGGGCTTTTGTGTTGAGTTGATTAACCTGTAATTACTGTACCGTTTGTACGTCCTACGTCATTACCTACACCACCTGGAGTGGATGTTTGAATAGCGTTGTCATAACGGATGCTCATTGTAACAGTGACTGGATCATTGCTGCCGTAGTCTACATCGTTGTAGTTTACATCAGTTAAGAAACAACCATACAGTTCCCACGTTTCCAACACGATTGGTTCGATATTGCCGTTTGCGCCATCTAGCATTTCTAATCGTGTAATAAACTTGTAGTCAATACCGGAACTTGCACTAGCTTGTTCCATAAAATCGTATTGCTTCTGTAACTGTTCGCCCACTAGACGACTGATGTTTCCGCCTGCATCGTCACGTAGTGTTGTACTTACTGCTTGCCATGTGGGGCGTCCAGCAAGATAAACACGACTGTTGTAAACAGGAATCTCAATTGGATCAAAAGTAACCTGAGGGCGAGCAAAACTCATTACCTGCTTTGTTAATTCTGTCTTAGGAGTACTTACACCAAAATTATCAAAACTCACTCTAAAGCGAAATTTGAGTTTTGGCATTAAGAGGCCTTGAGTGCTAGCACTCTGATTGCCACTTAATGGTACTGTAAATCTTGTTAATGATGAGACTGCCATATTATGCTCCTGTTCCTGGGTTCGTCGCCGATGCTAGATTGCCGGATTGGATTTCTCCAGGATTCTTCAATCTGATCGGTATGTAGATAAACTCAACAGCTTTAGTTGGTTGAATTGCTATATCCACGTATAGTTCATTTCTAGCAATACGTTCTGGCGTATTGTTAGTTGTATCACAAACAGTCAAATAGTCAGTAATACCGCGTTTAGCAATTAAGTCATTCAATAAACTGTTGACAACTGCTAATAGCCCGTTGCGTGTAATTGGATCGTTTGGTTCAAATACAAACGGACGGGAAATAGTATTCAATTGATTTCTTAAGAAGTTAACCAATCTTGATACGTTAACTCGATCTAAGCTACTTGGATCAACTGACAAGGTCTTTTGTCCGTATACTACTAAACCAGTTCCTGGTAAGCTAGTAAAAGGATTGATCTTGTTGTTATACATTGTGTCACGAAGACCTTGGTTTACTCCGATTGTGATAAAAGCTCCACTGTTGCTGTCAATATATCCGATTGCAGTTAAGTTATCAATTAAGCCTCTGCGTGTTCCGGCAGGTGCTAACCAAGGATAACTTACATTATCACTCTTGATAAATGTTCTTAAAGCAGCATGGCTTGGCGGTACAGCAATTTGATTACCAGTCAAATCGTTTGTTAAACCACTTGGGTAGTAAGTAGCCATATACGGACTACTTGTATTCAATCCTTCTTCACCTGTTGCAACAGCACCTGCGGTGTTGTTTGCCCATGCTTGAATTGCTGTACCTGTAGCAGGCAAACGCATTGGAGTATCGCCGATAACGAATGCTGTATTGTCACGATCTTCGTTTAGCGTTACCATGTTAGGCATTAGTTCTGGGTAGCCCGGGCAAGCAATAATGTTGAATAGATTCGCATCTTCACGTAAAGTGGTACTGCTGTCAATTGCGCTACGTAGTGCGCTAACAATTACACCCCTTTGTGCTTTACGTCCAAAATTAGGAACTACACCTGCGGTATTGTATCCGCTTACTGACACCCAAGTGCCTGTTTCTGTTGGGATGCTCTCGCCTGGGTACGCTGTTGCTGTAAAATAATTTGTTTTAAATTGCTTTACGTTGTACCCACTGGTTCTTGTGTTCCACAATAGCATACCACGTGGGTAAAGTGCTGGATCGGGTGCATCTAAGTCTACATACGAGCTGCCTTTTAATCCACTAATAGTAGGAATTGAAGCAGTTACTGGATTGGTATCTCCATCAGGTGCCCAACGTGCATCTGCAAATACAATACCGTTTTGCCCAGTGTTGTCCGATGTGTTTATTGCAACCCATTGGTCATTTCCACTAACACTTTGAAATCTATATAATGCAGGATAGTTGTCTAAATCTCCGGTGTCAATCCATAAATCACCGTATACTAGTGCGGTGCCGTCACTTTGAGTTGTTGGCTCGGCTGCACTAAAGAGAGGACCGCTTGGATCTGTTTGGGCCAAATTATATCCGCGAATATCGCTTGTTTCTAATCCATACCCAAGCCATGCACTACCGTTACTAATCATAATATCAGCACGAGTCAATGCATTGTAGTACCAATATGTGTCGTTTTCAGGTGCTACAAAAACTTGAGTTGCGCTTGCTGTAAAGTCTCTTTCAGCGATTGGCTCCCAATTGGAACCGATCAATACACTAGTAATCGCTGTACCGTCTTCTTGGTAAACTTGATACGCATTAGTTGCGCTGGAATCAATACCAACGTTAGCCAATGGTGTGCCTGCGCCGTCGGTCAAATACATGTCACCGCCTAATGCATGTGTCAATATCATAGTACCGTCGCTGGCAATTTCTGCACCAACATTTGGAATGCTAGCTGCGCTAACTGCATCAACAAATCCAGCTACAGTTGCTGTTGTAATCGTAACAGTGTATGTAGTTGTGATTGCGCTAGTAGCAGTTGCTCTTGTTGTCAAGGTAAACGCTGCGCCAATGTTTGCTGCTATAGGACTAGGTGTACTACCCGTTACGGCTGTTTCGCCTGTGGTGTTGCGGTACCAAATTCTTGATCCGATATGTGCTTGTGTGCCTGAATCTTCTGCGTATGCATCGTATTCAACAAATACTGCACCTTCAGTTAAATTGGCGCCGCCGCCTGTTGGGTCTAATGTATATGTTGCCACAAATACGTTAGCATAATCATTTACTGTTTTTGTAACCCAAGTATTCGATGCGCTGTTATATTGTTTTACGCTTGCAGATAAGCCAGAGCCGATAACGCTTGCTTTTTGCCAAATACTGCTAGTAGGTCTTCCTGTACCAGCTGCTAAGTTAGCAGATTCATATGCAGGGACTGTGTAATAAGGACTAATTTCTACTGCTGGGCCATTGTATGTTCCTATGGTAATACCAATATCACTCAATGGCGTATTGTTGCCATTGCTGATTGCTATTGCGCCCGACACTGCATCTTCGGTACATTGTAAAATTACCTGTCCTGCACTACTTACTCGAGCAGTAACACCTGTAATGCTTTCACCGTTAATTGCACCGGCAACAGCAGTAGCATTGTCGCCTGTCAATACTACAACGGTAGTTCCGTTAATAATAATTTCAGAATTAGCAGATATTGATACGCTGGTATTACTACTAGTAATAGTAGGAATACGTGATTGCCAGCCAGTGGTGCCCACCAGTTGCCATGTATTATCATATGTTTTGTAAAAAATTGGGTTAGTTTCGGAAACTGTGTTAACTGCATACTGACCGATACTACCAATACCTACATTTGGTGTAATATTCGATACTAAACTAGCAGAACTATTAATTACAAGTGGTGTTACTAACGCAAACTGCTGTGTAGTTGCATTCCAGCCGTAAATACCCCAATTTGTATTGGATGTGTCTAACCATAATGCTCCGTTATCCGGATTAGCCAACGGTCTAACTGTAGTACCGCTTAACTGGGACAAATCAACGTTTGCACGTTGTATATACACAGAATTGCTTGCGCCTAATAGGCTGTAAGCAGCCATTAAGCCGTATTCGTTTCTTTCGTCGCCGTTGATTGGTGTTCCTGCAGATGTTGTTTTAAATATAGGAGTGCCAAATGTAGTTACTAAGTCTCGTTGACTTGTAATGTTATAAATGGATCCTGCATTCTCTGCAAGTGTTCCTGGGGCGATTGATACGCCGCCCGGAGCGATTTTATCTTGTTCTGTTGCGAGCAGAATGTATGCTACAGACCCTACTGATGTAGGAGCGTAATAACTTTGATCAGTTACTGTAACTTGTACGCCTGGAGAAACTAGTGCCATGTTTCATATCCTCATAAAACTGTTATAGATATTTATCGGATGTAGTAAAAAACTGTCAGTTGGATACGCTTTCGAAAGGTTTGTACCGATAAATATATACATGGACCGACCACTATGCGCTGTATGTAACCTTAACAACGTAGCAATCAACTACTATTCCAACGATAAAGTGCGGTATAGAAGTGTTTGCAACTCCTGTTACAGAAAAAAGAAAAAATTAAGACCTGTGGCACCATTATGGTATAAAAAAGGATATCGTAAAAAAACCGCATGTGAATTATGCGGCTATAGGGCAAAGCATCCAGCTAAACAATTGTCAGTTTTTCATGTAGATGGCAACGAAAAAAACGTTGATCAATTTAATCTTAAGACAGTTTGTTTGAACTGTAGAGTTGGACTTAGCATCGATAAATCAACTTGGCGGGAAAGTACGATTATACCAGATTTTTAAGTTCAGCATACAGCTCGTCGATAGTTCCGTTATTTTCGATAATAAAGTCAAATTCAGTGAGAGCCCAACTATACTCACTGGCATGCACTGCCGGGAACACCGACGACATTAATTCAGGAGATCGCTTGGCCAAATCAAACCATTTTGGATCTGGACCTCGAACAATCCGAATTACTCTACCGCCTGCACGTCTAATAGACTCTACTTCATTTTCAAAACGGCAGTCTGAAATTACAATGTTATCCTCTGTTTTTCTCAGTTTGTTTTCTAAACTGGCAATCCATATGTCATGATGAAAGTGTTCTCGGAAAACATCAGTGCCCCAATACTGCAATACCCATCGCGGTGTTAAATGAGGGATACCTAGTCTATCTGCCCACCAATAGTCAAGTTGTTCTCTCCATTCCCGGGCTGACTTAGTCCTGCCTTCTAACAGTTCTCTATCCCAATTGAACACACTTGCAACTGCATCTTTTAATGCAGCGGCAAAACTGTCTCTGCGAAACTCGTGCCAGTTAACCAAATAGTCTGCGGCAGTATCCTTGCCTGCACCAATTAAACCACAAATACCAATAATCATAAAAAAGGACTCCCAAGAGTCCTAATTATACACTATCCCGTAATCCATGTCAATGGTTGCGAGCCATCTACATAGTTTTTAAGTTCTTCTTCTAGTTTGGCCATTTCCGTCTCTGCTTCTGCTAGTAAGGCAGCACCGTTTAGCGTAGTACCACCTTGTGGACCGGCAATACTAGCAAACTTACCACGTGCTTGTCCCAAAATGGTTTTACAAAATGCCAACGCATATTCCTGCAACCAAGGATAAACTTGCGGATCGCTTAACAACATGCTGTCAGGCTTATGGTTGTAACACCACAACAACACACTTTCCAGTGCATTACCATCATAAAACGGTTCTGGAATAAAGAAAGTGGCGCCAGCCAAGTTATTACCCGTCACGCTAGAGGCAGCCAGCGGTTGAGTTGCAAGTACAGTTATTACCGTTTTTGTGCTGTCAATAGTAGCGATTCTATACTGTCCGCTGTATCCTGACACGGGACAGTTTTGGATGTAGATGCTGGAACCAACTGCTAAATTGCTTTGGAAAGTTGTAGCAGGCGCAGGTAGCGTGATTGTGATTATTCCATTAATCTCTGTGCTCGCAGCAGTTAGTGCAGTCATAGTAACTGGGGTGCCACCGTCGTAAGGAATCTTTCTCATGAGAGTAAGTTTCTTAGTAACACGGTTCCAGCTGTAGTTGATGTATCCACCGAACATCTTCATTGCCAACTCTTGGTATGCTGTAAACAATTCATAGTTTACTAAACCGCCAACACGGCCCGCTACCAACATGTATGTGTTTAAGTATCCGCTAGCAAACGGCTCGAACTGGCTAGCAGTGGTGCCTGTTGTACTACCAATACCTCTACGGAAGATTTGACGCACTTCCATAATATTGCTTGGCATGATGTATTCTTGCACATTTGGAATCAAATCCAAGAATGCATAACTCTCCTCCACTGCATTTTGTGCTTTTTGACGATACTTAGCCAGCGCTTGTTTGATTGCCAACTCATAGTGTTCTTTGTCTAATTCAACATCAACAATTTGGTCACCCAGACGCAAACGGATGTAGTCGATCATTTCACCACGCAGTTGGTTTAGCGTTTGAATTTGTTCGTTAGCGGCAATGGCGCTTTCCTGGCTAATCAAGCCCGCCATGCCTAAGTTCTGAGTCCTTACACTTCCATCGGATTGTAAGTTGGGAACGATTACTGTGTTATCTGTAGCCATAAAAAGTCCTATTGTCCTTATTTAGCCAATAGGACCCCGGCATTAGGCAACTTTAAGCAATAGTACGTCTGTGCCAATTCGCCCATTTAGTTTTGTTTCAGTTGCTTTGATATCGTCTAAAAATTTGCGCAGTTGTATTTTGCCTGCTTTGGCAAACTCTTTCAACTGATCTGCGGGCTTACGCAAAGTCTTGCATACACTCTTATGCTCGTCAAACCCGATAATAGTAGTGCCCTTAACTGATAATGTTTTAGCATAATCGTCTGCAACATACTTGCCCAGCTTCCGTGTTTTTGCATTATAGATCCACAATTCGCTAGCACCGATAATACCCGACGGGTTAATACTAACCAGTTTAAGCGTTTTTTCATCCGTCATATACTTGAGTTTAGCGATCAACTTTTCTTTGCTTGGTGCTTTTTTAATACGAGCTTGTTTAGTTGCTTTCTTAACTCCACGATATTGCTCGACTGCTTCCAACAGCTCGTCAATCCACTTTATCACACGCTTAAAGTCGGCGACTTTAAACTGGCTGTATCCTTCTTTTAATTGCTCGTCCTGTTTACTTTGTGCCAACTCAAGCTCTGCTTTGCGCTTAGTAAACAAGTCCTCGTATTTGCCCAATTGACTTTGTACTACGGTATTAGTAACCAGAAAATCGTACGGCTTAAACTTAGTGTTAGTTGCAGTAATAAGATCATCGTAATGACCCTCAAGCTCACCGATAATTTCTGATGTTTTTTCCTGCAACCGATCTTGGATAGTGGGCTTGTATACTTCAGCAGTTGGACCAGTGTCGGCAGCATCGGGTGC
>TARA_R110000823_G_scaffold171736_12_pt1 | contig 16226 bp, 13 predicted proteins | sample TARA_R110000823 | Tara Oceans TARA_R110000823 (sample SAMEA4397722) | marine metagenome | biome: Polar Biome; feature: [DCM] deep chlorophyll maximum layer (ENVO:01000326); material: water (ENVO:00002006), including particulate matter (ENVO:01000060) such as... | depth 20 m | reverse complement strand
GCCGTTTCACTTGCAGTGTGCTGCACGGCAGCAGGCTCACCCGGGCCGAGCAACAGCCAGCCACCCGCCACCAGCGCCGCGACCAACATCAGGCCAGTGGCGATCGCCGCACCCCAGCGCCAGTGTCCGCTCGCGCCTGGCTCCTCCCCCAGCACTTCCTTCACAGCCAACTCCAGCATGGCGCGATCGGCACGACTCTGGTTGCGGCCATAGGCACCCAACAGTATGCGGTCACACAGCACGTTGATGAGACGGGGAATACCGCGGGTTGCCTGATAGATGCCCTTGACCACGGCGGGCGGGAAAATCTCGCGCTCCGGGCTCATACCGGCAACCTGCAGGCGATGCTGAATATAGGCCCCGGTTTCTTCCAGGTTGAGCGGTTGCAGGTTGTAGCGCGCGGTAATGCGCTGGTTGAGCTGCCGCAACTCGGGACGCGCCAGCATCTGCGCCAGTTCGGGCTGTCCGATCAGGATGATCTGCAGCAGTTTTTCGCTGTTGGTTTCCAGGTTGGTCAGCAGGCGAATCTGCTCCAGCACCTCGAAATCCAGATGCTGGGCCTCATCGATCAGCAGCACCGTTTTGCGGCCGCGCTGGTGATTGGCCAGCAGGAACTGGTGCAGCCTGTCCGTGAGCGTTTTCAGGGTGGGCCGATCCTGCGGGCCCTGCGGATAGTCGATGCCGAACTCGTCACAGACACTGGCCAGCAGTTCCAGGGCGTTCAGCGCCGGGTTCAGGATGATCGCAATGTCGGTGTTCTGGGGCAGTTGCTCAAGCAGGCAGCGGTTGATGGTGGTTTTGCCCGTGCCAACCTCGCCAGTGAGCAGTATGAAGCCCCCGCCCGCGCCCACGCCATACAGCAAGTGCGCCAGCGCGTCGCGGTGGCGTGCGCTCATGAACAGGTAGCGTGGATTCACCGCGATGGAGAAGGGTGCTTCCGTGAGCCCGAAGTATTGGTGATACATGCAGTTGTGCGCCAGCCGCCCGTGCCCGATTCCGAGCCGGCATTATGCCCAAGGGCCGCGACTAACGCCACGACGGTCCGGGCGGAGGCTCGTGCCCCCCGATACCGTTGCAAGCGGAGCAATGCTGCAGCCGGCCTGCAAGCTGCTTTATACTGCACGTCTTTCAGATGTGCGAGCCATGAACACAGACAGCCAGAACGCGCGCAAGGCCATCCTGCTCTCGCTGTTGATGATCACCCTGGCAAGCACCGCGGTGGCAGCCACGAAGTTCGCCTCTGAAATGGCCAGCACCGCGGCCATCGTCACCGTGCAATACCTTATATGCACGGTGCTTTGCCTGCCGCGTATCCTGCGCGCCGGCGCCGGCAACCTGCGCAGCGACCATATCGGCCTGCATTTTGTGCGCGGCGTGGCCGGCGTGCTCGGGTTCTATCTGTTTTATGCCTCGCTGCAGCACATTCCGCTGGTAGATGCGATGCTGCTGCGCCAGAGTGCGCCGCTAGTGGTACCGCTGGTGCTGGCTGTGTGGCTGCGGGAGAGGATTCCACCGGCTGCCTGGCTACCACTGGTTACGGGCTTTTGTGGCATCGCGATCATACTGCGGCCCAGCCCCGATGGCTTGAGCCTGTGGCATGCCGGGGGGCTGGCGTCTGCCGTTACGCTCGCCATTTCGATGGTGGCCACGCGCAAGCTCGCGCGCACCGAGCCGACTTCGCGCATTCTGTTCTACTATGTGGTGCTGTCGCTGGCCTGCGTGGCGCCTTTCAGCATCGACGATTTCGCGAACATTCCTCCATTGGGATGGCTCGCCATGCTCTACATCGGCACGGCAATCTACTGGACACTCGAGCTGTATACCCGGGCCTACGGCATGGCGCCTACGGCGCTGATCGCTCCGATCAACTATTTCGCTGTAGTGCTGGCGGCGTTCTGGGGATGGCTGTTCTGGAACCAGATGCCGGACATCTGGTCGGCCGCCGGCAGCGTGCTGGTGATTGGCGGCGGCCTGATGACGATTTTCCTCGCCAACCGCTGAGCTTCCGGCGCGCTAAAAGCGCAAGCCGTGCCTAGTCGCGCGTGGCTGTTGCGCTGTTGTCATAGAGTGAGCGGTATTCGGCATTGTAATCCTTGCCGGATTTACGTTCCTCGCGCTCGCTGTTCCAGGTTTTCTGGCGGGGCTCCTTTTTGTAACGCTCACCCGAACCAAGATTTATTGCGTCTACCCGCACTTCTTCGACAATGGTTGCCTGATTACAGGCCGTGTCGGTAAAACTGGTGTTGCCGGTTTCAGCGTCCACGCACATATACACTTTCGCTGCGGCCAACTGCGGAATGAGCAGCAACATTACTACAAATAATTTCATCGTTTCCCCCGGTGCCACGCTCACAGCGTGCTCTCAGCCCTACTCTAGCGCTGACGGCAAGCGGGAAGCCAAGGAAAAGTGGAGATTTCTACAGAAAAACGCTGCCAGCACCTGGCCCCCACAGAAAGGGCTAAACGGCACTGCAGCGGACATACTGCTGCACCGGTGTCGACAGGGTGCATGCGCGATTGAAAAACGGCCTCTCAGGCGCTCTCTACACCCCCAAGCAGCCCCAGTGCCTCATCGCACCAGGCCAGAAATTGCTCACCCTGGGAAATGCCCGAACGCAGGGCGAGATACACCCCTCGCCGCCGTACCGGCAGGGATGCGGGATCTGTGTAGTGTGCCAGCCGGATTTTTTCGTACAGGTACAGCCTGCGCATCATCTGCTCGCGGCGCTCGGCGATTTCAAGTGCCAGGTGCGCGGCGTTATCCACGCTGAGGTTATACAGCTTGATGAGCAGTTCATCTTTCGCTGCCTGCGTGCGCGTACTTTCATACACCCACGCATCCAGTGCCTTACGGCCCGCCTGGGTCAGGCCGTAGACGATTTTATTCGGCTTGCCGCGCTGGTTTACTTCGCGACGATTCAGCCAGCGTTTTTCCGCCAGCTTGTGCAACTCCTGGTAAATCTGCTGATGCGAGGCCTGCCAGAAAAAACCCAGGGATGTTTCAAAAGCCCTGGCCAGTTCAAAGCCCGACATATCGTCATCGATCAGCGCGGTCATGATGGCATGCGCCAGCGCCATAATTCTCCTCCTCCGCCCGCGCCTCCCGTCTACCCGGCGGGCGGCTCGTCGTGGATCACCAGTTCCAGATCATGCGCCGCAGGTGCGTGATCGGGCAAGCGAATCCGCTCTACGAGTTCACGCACGGCCACCGGCGGCGCGGCAGTCAGCCGGGAGACGATAAAAGCCGCGCAGAAGTTCACCAGCGCGCCGACCGCGCCGAAGGCGTTGGGCTCTATGCCCAAAAACCAGTTCGGCGGCATATCGCCAAGGAATGCCGTGCCGGGGATAAACATGAACCCTTTGTGCTGAAACACGTAGAACAGCGTTACCCCGATCCCGCAAAGCATACCGGCAATCGCACCCTCCCGGTTCACTCTGAAGGAAAAGATGCCCATCATGAGAGCCGGGAACAGCGACGATGCCGCCAACCCGAAGGCGAGCGCCACGGTGCCTGCGGCAAACCCGGGCGGATTGAGGCCGAGGTAGCCCGCACCGAGTATGGCCAGCCCCATGGCAACGCGGCTGGCCAGCAATTCCTGTTTCTCGCTGATACGCGGCGCGAGCATGCCCTTGAGCAGATCGTGGGAAATCGCGGAAGCGATGGCGAGCAACAGGCCGGCGGCGGTGGACAGCGCGGCCGCAAGGCCGCCGGCGGCCACCAGCGCGATCACCCAGTTGGGAAGCCGGGCGATCTCCGGGTTGGCCAGAACCATGATGTCCTGGTCTACCCGTGTCATTTCATTGCTCGCCTCATCGGCGCTGTACTGGATGCGTCCGTCGCTGTTCTTGTCTTCAAAGGCCAGCAGGCCGGTTTTCTCCCAGTTGCGAAACCATTGCGGGCGCTCGTCGACTGCCAGGTGTTGTCCCGATTCCGGCGCCAGGGTTTGCATGAAGTTGAGCCGGGCCATGCCGGCAACGGCCGGCGCGGTGGTATACAGAATGGCGATGAACAGCAGTGCCCAACCGGCCGAACTGCGCGCATCGCGCACGCGCGGTACGGTAAAAAAGCGGATGATGACGTGCGGCAGCCCGGCGGTGCCGATCATCAGTGACAGGGTAAAGGCGAACATGTTCAGGCCGCTCAAACGCACATTTGTGGTGTATTCGCGGAAACCCAGATCGGTGACTACCTGATCCAGCTTGTCGAGCAGATAGGTATCGCTGCCAACAAGGGTGCTGCCGAGCCCGAGCTGCGGGAGCGGGTTACCGGTGAGCTGCAGGCTGATGAATATCGCGGGAATGGTGTAGGCGGTAATCAGCACGCAGTACTGCGCGATCTGGGTGTAGGTGATGCCCTTCATACCACCGACCACCGCGTAGAAGAACACGATCACCATGCCCACATACAGGCCGGTCGCGTAGTCCACTTCGAGAAATCGCGAGAAGGCAACGCCCACCCCTTTCATCTGGCCGATGACGTAGGTGACCGAACAGATGATCAGGCAGAACACCGCCACCGCGCGCGCGGCGCGCGAATAATACCGATCGCCGATAAATTCCGGTACGGTGAACTTACCGTACTTGCGCAGGTAGGGCGCCAGCAGCATGGCCAGCAGCACGTAGCCGCCTGTCCAGCCCATCAGGAATACGCTGCCACCGTAGCCCATGAAGGCGATCAGCCCGGCCATGCTGATGAACGACGCGGCGGACATCCAGTCGGCGGCGGTCGCCATGCCGTTTTTCACCGGGCCAACGCCACCTCCAGCCACATAGAATTCACTGGTGGTGCCGGCGCGCGCCCAGATCGCTATGCCCACATAGAGCGCGAAAGTGAGCCCAACGACGATATAGGTAAGTGTTTGCAGTTCCATGCGACGGGCTACTCGTCTTCTACATGAAACTCGGCATCGAGCGCTGCCATTCTTCTCGCGTAGTAGAAAATGAGCAGTACAAAAACATAGATGGAACCCTGCTGCGCAAACCAGAAGCCGAGCTTGTAGCCACCAATGCGGAACTGGTTGAGAAAATCAAACAGCAGGATGCCGCAGCCGTAGCTGACAACAAACCACACCAGCAACAGCCGCAGCATCAGCGCGACATTGCGTTTCCAGTATTGTGCTGCTCGCGCTTCTGGATTCTGTGGCATTTTCGGCCTCCTGCCAGATTTTTATAATTGACCGGGATTGCGCTTTGCTCAGGCTTTCTCCTGTACATAATGCACTTCCCGCTGCGGGAAAGGAATGGTGATGCCCTCCTCGTCAAAGCGCAGTTTCACCGCGCGGGTGATATCCCAGTAGACAGCCCAGTAATCCGCCGTCCTGACCCAGGGCCTGACGATAAAATTCACCGACGAATCGCCCAGCGTATGCAGGCGGATCACTGTCTCGGGCTCTTCCAGCACCAGTTCATGTGCCTGCACGATATCCCGCAACACTTTCTCCGCCAGGGCAACATCGTCGCTGTAGCTGATACCAAACACCATGTCGACCCTGCGCACAGTCTGCGCCGTTACGTTCTTGATCACATCGCCCCAGATTTTGCTGTTGGGCACAACCAGCGTCTGGTTATCAAAGGTGGTGATCGTGGTGGACACCAGGCTCATTTTCTTCACCAGTCCGGAGGCGCCTGCAACCTCGATAAAATCGTCCACGTCATAGGGGCGGTAGAGCAGTATCATGCCGCCCGCGGCAAAGTTGCCGAGAGTGTCCTGCAATGCGAAGCCGATAATAAAGCCCGCGACCCCGAGACCCGCCAGCATCGGGCCGAGTGAGATTCCGATCTGTGACAGGGCCATCAGTAAACCCAGGACCATAACCGCCCCGCCAGAGACCGACGCCAGAACGTCCTTCAGCAGTACCGACATCTGGGCACCGGAGCGTTCACAGCCAAGCATGACCGCCTGCTTTGTAACGCGCGACAGAAACCTGAAAACCAGCAGCACGAGGATAAAAACCACCAGGTTGAACAGCAGGTCGGGGCCGTTTTGCGCCATCCAGGCTTGCAAAGATACCCAACTCTCGCGCAGAACCTGCAAAACGATATCGCTCTCAAAATCCCGGACCGAGAAGTTTCCACCCTGTTGCAGCACAACGCTCTTGTAGGGCGCGCTGTCGTATCCGAGCGACTCCATGAGATCAACTATCGATTTCAGACGATTCACATCCTCGGTATGTGTGACGGCAAAGCGCTGAGCAGCGTCAACGAGATCGGCGTTAGCCGCGTCATCCTTCAGCCGCGACTGGATCTCCTCGAGTGCCACGGCATGAAACTCCAGCCGGCCTGCAAGTATCTCTGCACGCAGCTGAAGTTCTTCGCGCAGGGTGTTGCTCAAGTCGTCTGCCGCAAGGCCCAGCGCGCGGCGACTCTGGATGAGATTTGCCGCGCCCGCATAGGATTTCAGCCGCAGTTCCTTCAGGCCGTAGATATAGGCCTGCAACGCCACCTTCTGCGCCCCGTCGAGCGACTCCGCCTCCTCGGAAAAGCGTGCAATGCGCTCGCTGATTTCAAGGATTCGGGCAAACAGGATATCGCCCAGCCCCGCGTACTGATTCGCGAGCAGCCGGGTAACATGCTGTTTGAAAGGATCGTCGACCGGCAACTGGGCAACCAGCAGTGCCAGTTCATCCAGGCGCTTGAGCAGCTGAAAACTGCGTTCGTCGCGGCGAAAACGCAGCGCTTCGCGGTCCATCTCCGGGGCGGCTTCCACCTGCGAGTGCAGCGCTTCGACGTCGGCGACGCCCGCTTCCAGCGCCGCCAGAAGCTCCCGTAGCGACTCGGCCTGCCCGGTGCTGGCGACCTCCGGGGATTGCGCGCTGACTTCCGGCTGTGCATTCCCCGTGGTGGTGTCTGCAAGGCCCTGCGGGCTCAAAGACCAGGCGTACAGTGCAACCAGCAACCCGATTGCGGGCAGACGGTACAGGCATGACATGCGGTTTTTCTCCAGGTTCAGCGCGCGGCAAACGGAACGTTAGCACAGTTCGCGCTGCAACTCCCCTTCGTCTAGAATGCCGACACTTTCTAAAGAAAGGATGCATATAGAATGCAGAAGACCGGGCAACCCGACGCACACTGAATGCCGCATAGAGGGCGGTCGCCCGGGAAATCACTGGCCCACGATCCAACGCTGATCGCTGGCCGCAATTGAAAAGCAGAACAGGATATATAGCATGACAACCCACGCAAGCAGACTCCCTGAACTTCGCAAAACCGCAATCGCCGCGGCACTGGCTGTAGCGGCAATGCCCGCCAGTGCCCAGCTGGTGCTGGAAGAGGTCATCGTCACCGCCCAGAAGCGCGCCGAGAGCGTGCAGGATATTTCAGCCACGGTGAACGTTGTCAGCGGTGAAGATATCAACCGTTTCAGCGCCTTCAGCTTCAATGAGCTCCAGCAGCAGACCGCAGGTCTGACGCTGGCGAGCCCCAATTCGCGTAACAGCGAAATTTCACTGCGCGGTATCAGCGTGGACCCGGAATCCGGTGCCTCGCAGGCCGTTGACGTATACTGGAACGATGCCATCGTGCGTCCGGACGTGGCCTTCACGCAGCTCTATGACCTGCAGCGCGTGGAAGTGCTGCGCGGCCCGCAGGGTACCCTGCAGGGGCGTACCTCACCCGCCGGCGCAATCAATATCATCACCGAGCGCGCGAGCACCGATTCGGCCAGCGGCTATGTAGCACTGTCTGCTGACGACAACTCGGGTCTGAACACCCAGGCCGCCTACGGCATGCCACTCATTGAGGGTACACTGGGCCTGCGCGTGGCGGGCGTGTACGACACCACGGCCGGGCCCGATATCAGCAACCTCACCACCGGTTTTGACAGTCAGGAACTGCAGGCCAAATCCGGCAGAATCAGCAGCGTGTGGAACGCCAGCGACAGCTTCAGTGCCGAGCTCATTTACCAGTACCTCGACCAGCAGCAGGACGATCCGAAGGCAATGACCGGTATGGATGCACTCGGCCAGCGACCGAGCCTGTCGCCGGATGATGCCAAAGCCCTCGGCCCGAGCGACGATAAAACCGACTTTGAATTCGATATCGTCAACCTGATTTTCAACTGGGCCGTGATGGACCTCGACGTAACCGGCATCATCGGGTACCAGAATTCCGACAAGGAATCGCAAACCGAGAACGACCGTGCCAACTCCGTTCCCCTGACCGCCGGTGGCAGCATTGATGCACCAACTTTCCAGAGCACCGATACGGAAGTGGAAAGCTGGAGCTACGAACTACGCGTCGCCTCCAATGACAACGACTTCTGGGATTACATGGTGGGCCTGTATTACATCGACCAGAACACCGACACCGCGTTTGACGCCAACTCCGTAAACCTTGAGCAGTCGATCGGCTTTTTCACCAATGGCGTGTTGCCGGTGTATGCAAACAACTTCGCCGTATTCACATTCAACCAGTTCTATCTCAGCGAATCCCTCACGCTGGAAGCCGGCCTGCGCTACACGGACTACGATTTTTTCCGTCGTGCCGATGTGTTTTTCGGCGGGCTTAACTACCTGCCGCCGGCCTTGGAAGGGATTGCCGATGTGGTGGAAGACGGCTTCCGCGCCAGCTTCCCCATCAACGGGATCAATGACGCGCGCGCGGGAGACGACGCCGTGACCGGTTCGCTGACCCTGCGCTGGGAAATGCTGGATGATTTGTCGCTCTACGCTTCCTACAACCGCGGCTACCGTCCGGGCGGCACCTCGATTATTCCCTCGCCGAATATCCAGCTACTGCCGAATGGCGAGCAGGACCTGTTCTACGACGCCGAAGAAAGCGACGCCTTTGAAGTGGGCTTCAAGAGTCGACCACTGGACGGTCGCGCCACGCTCAACGGCGCGCTTTATTACCAGCTGTTCGACGGTTACCAGGGCTTTGTACGCGGCGTATCCGTGCTGGATGATGGCGGCGCACCGCAGGATCTGCCCGGCGGTCTCGTATTCAACGGTGACGCCGTGGTCTGGGGCGTCGAACTGGAGGGCCAGATTCTAGTGACTGAAAACTGGAACGCCGGCGGCGCGCTGTCCTATAACAAAGCCGAGTACGATGGCGCGAGCCAGCCCTGCAATGATCGGCAACCGGGGGAAGTGCTCGGAAGCTGTGATATCGATGGCGAGGCGCTCGGCGGCGAACCCGAATGGTCGGTATCACTCAACTCCGAGTACGTGATTCCGCTGGAGGCCACAGAGCTGTACCTGCGCGGCCTGTTCAAGTACACCGACGACAGGCTGAATACCGATGCCTCCGCCGGCACGGGCAACGTTGCCGCTGACTTCGAATCCTATGAAACCCTGGATCTGTTCGCCGGCTGGCGCAGCAATGACGCGCGCTGGGATGTGTCCCTGTGGGCGAAAAACGTGACCGACGAGGATGCCGTGCTGCGCCAACAGGGGCCCGACCAGTACGACCTCGCCATCAGCGATGGTTCCTACACGCAGACCAACATCCTGCGTCCGCGCACAGTCGGCGCGACCGCGCGTTATAACTTCTAGGATGTGAAGCGCAACAGCCGATCAGGGCGGCCTCTTCAGAGAGGCCGCCCTTTTTTCGTGGCCTATAACTCGGGAATCAGCTTCGCGTATTCCTCGATCATCGGCATGACGATCTCGGGCTTGTCCCAGTTCTCCATACCCACACCGATATTGCAGCGGTGAATGCCGATATCACGGTATGACTTGAGCAAGTCCGCCGTGACCGGCGCCATCACCACCAGCGTGATTTCCACCTCCGACGGGTCGCGACCGGCGCTGCGCACCCTGGCGTAAAAATCCTCCACGCCCTGCTTAACATCCGGCATCACCACATCCACCGGCATCCAGCCGTCGGCCCACTCAGCCGCGTGTTTCACACCCAGCGGCCCCATTGCGCCGAAGCTGATGGGGGGGCCGCCGGGTTTTGTCGCCTTGGGCTCAAACCATACCGGGTCGAAATCGATCAGTTCACCGTGGAACTCGGGTTCCGGATCGGTGAGCAAGGTGCGCTGCGCCAGTACCGTCTCCTTCAGCGCCAGATAGCGTCGCGCCCAGGGAAGCCGGGTGACGTTCTCAAACTCTTCCTGATTCCAGCCCACGCCACAGCCGATGATGACGCGGCCGCCGGACAGCCGATCGAGCGTGGCGATAGTCTTGGCCTGGGAAAACAGTTCCCGCTCCATCAACAACGCGATGCCGGTTCCCAGTTTCAGCCGGCTCGTCGCGGCCGCAGCGGCCATCAAGGACACATAGGGATCCATCATCTTTTTGTAGGGCTCCGGAAGCTCCCCGCCAGGCGGATACGGAGTTTGGCGCGCAACAGGTATATGACTGTGCTCGCCGTACCACAGGGATTCGAAACCCGCCTCCTCCAGTGTCTTCGCCAGCACGTCCGGCGCCGGATCGTCCACGGTGTTCATGGAAGTAAATCCCAGATGCATAGATTTGCCCTCGCAATTAATTTGATTCGAATAACTGGACAGCCACAAAGGTAGCGTGATCAACCACGGCACGCCAGCGGCGCGCGCGCAGGGCTCGGCATTGGTTCAGATTGACAGGCCACCGCGGCGGCGGCCCAGAGCGCGTTACCGGGCGGGGGCGTTGCCGCGACGCATTCGCACCGCACTGGCGAGCTCGTGTAGCAGTACCCGCGTGTGGTCCCAGCCTACGCACGCGTCCGTGATGCTCTGGCCATACACCAGCGGCTCACCGGGCACCACGTTCTGTCGCCCTTCCACCAGGTTACTTTCGAGCATCACACCGAATATGTCGTGATTTCCACGCGCAATCTGCGTGGCGATATCGCTGGTCACGTCTATCTGCCGCGCCGGCGTCTTGCGACTGTTGGCGTGACTCGCATCGATCATCACCCGCGCGGGCAGACCGGCCCTGTGCAACAGGGCCGCAGCGTCTTCCACCGAGAACATGTCGTAATTGGGATGCAGCCCACCGCGCAGGATGATGTGGCAATCATCGTTACCCGTGGTCTGGAATATCGCAGAGTGCCCCTGCTTCGTCACCGACAGGAAGTGGTGCGGCTGCGACGCGGAACGGATTGCATCCACAGCCACCTGGATATCGCCATTGGTGGCATTCTTGAATCCTACCGGGCAGGAGAGGCCCGAGGCCAATTCGCGATGAGTCTGGCTTTCCGTAGTGCGCGCACCGATGGCGCCCCAGGCGACGATGTCGGCCAGGTACTGCGGGCTGATGAGATCGAGATACTCTGTGCCTGCCGGCAAACCCATTGCGGCGAGATCCAGAAGTAGCTTGCGTGCGAGATGCAAACCCTTGTTGATGTCGAAGGTATTGTCGAGATCAGGGTCATTGATCAGGCCCTTCCAGCCTACCGTGGTGCGCGGCTTTTCGAAGTACACGCGCATGATGATGCACAGGTCATCCTGTAGTTCGGCTGCCACGTCGCGCAGCAGCGCGGCATACTCCAGCGCCGCCTCCGGATCGTGAATGGAACAGGGACCGACGACCACCAGCAGGCGATCGTGCTTGTGGTTGAGTATATTGTGAATGGCTTCACGTGCAGCAAACACGGTTTCCGCGGCTGCAGCAGTGAGGGGGATTTCACGCACCAGTTGCTCGGGGGAAATCAGTTCGTTGGTGCGCGCAATGCGCAGATCATCCGTTGGCGCCGTCATTACTCCATCCATCCAGGCATCAGCTTCTGGCGTCGATATCGGCGCCGGGAAAAGCGCGCAACTATAGCATATCGCTACGCTTCCATGCGGACTGAAGTCTGCGCTCGACGGCGAGCATTCTCGCCGCCACGCTGTGCAGCGCCGGTTACCCGGGACTTCTAATCGGTCTTCGCGGGCGCCTCCGGCCGGGCTGTGTTCCAGTGTGCGTTCAGCAACCGCCCGATGGTGTTCGGCACTACCAGATGCGCGGCATACCAGGTATGCAGGCAGCGAATTCGCTGGAAATCGGCTATGCCGCCGATGCCCCGCGTCGCGAGCACCGGGCCAAAGCCCAGCCGCTCTATTCGCCGCCGCAAATCCGCACTGATATAGCTATCACGCAGCCGGATATGGGCGCGGTGATCAGCGCGCATCGCCTGCTGCAACTCGACATCAGCATCCACACGGGCCTGCAATTCGAGAATGGTGCCAGCCGCTTCCGCCTGATCGATGCGATAGGCAATGCCTGGGTCCACCAGCCAGAACAGGGTAGGAAATGGCTTGTCGTCGACCAGCGAAGCCACGCGAATGACCACGGGCTCACCGTCTGCACGCGCTACAGCCACCTCCTCCAGCCCACGCGGCGTGCGACCGAGCAGTTGGGTAATTCGAGCCTGTGTTTGCGGCGAAATCTGCACGCACTGTTTTCCTCGCAGGTTGTGGGCAACCAGTCTAATCCATTTGACAAGCCCTCCGCAGCTCACTACAGTCCGTTCCATTCCAGGTGCCTGCCGCGGTCAAATGTATCCCCGCTGGGCAGGTTAAATGGGAAGTGTGGTAATGGTCTGCCTGCAGGCCTGAGTCCACCGCTGCCCCCGCAACGGTATGCAGAGTCACTCTGTTAGCCCGATACCTGCCTGGAAAGATGCAACGATGGAGCGGAGGGCTTCAGAACAAGGTTGCTCAATGCTCTGCATTGCGTTCCCCGATCCCCTCCCTCAGTCGCCACTTTCAGGCAATTGAGGACTCAACAATGAAATACTGTACCTATCTGGCCCTGTGCGCGCTGTCAGCGGCCACGCTGCAGGCCCAGGCCGCGCAGCTTGCCAATACCAATGACTCTGACCCCATGATTAACCATCACGCGCTGGAGGAAGTGATCGTAACGTCTTCCGGTATTCCCATGCCGCTGCGGCGGGTGGGCACTTCCGTCTCGGTGGTCACCGCCCAGGAGATAGAGCGTCTGGGCTACAACTCGCTGGTCGACATTCTCAGAACCCAGCCCGGCATCGGCGTCTCCAATCAGGGTGGTACGGGAGGGGTTACCTCTCTGCGTATTCGCGGCGAGGAAAACTACCGTACGCGGTTCTTCCTGGACGGCATGGATATCTCCGACAGCTCGTCGCCGCAGACGACCGCACGCGTTGAACAACTGCTATCGAGTGGCATCGCCCGCGTGGAGATACTGCGTGGCCCGCAAGGTCTTATCTATGGCGCAGACGCGGGCGGCGTAGTGAATATCACGACTGCGGCACCCACGGAGGGTGTATCCGGCGACGTGTCGGCCGAAGGGGGTCGCTTCGGCACACGGCAGTTCGCAGGCGCCGTCAATGGCGGCAATGGCACACTGGATTTCAGCTTGTCTGCTGCGGACTTTGAAACCGATGGCTTCAATGCCAGGAAGGACGATACCGACCTGCGCGACGATGACGGCTACGACAATACAACGCTGCACGGGCGCTTCGGCTGGAACGCCACGGACAAGCTGCGCCTGTCGCTGGTTGCGCGGGATGTGGAAAGCGACCACGAATACGACGGTTGCTTTGGCGCCGACTTCAACACCTCCAATGATTGCGCGGATGACTTTCAGCAGCAGGCCTGGCGCACGGGCATGAACTACACCGGCGATCGCTTCAGCCACGAAGTGTTCTTCAGCGACAGTGAGATCAAGCGCAATTTTTATTCCGACGGCCAGTTCAGCTTCAAGCTCGACGGGGAGATCGAGCGCGGCGGCTATGTCGGGAGTTTCGACGGCAGCGATGCCCTCAAATTTGTCTACGGTCTGGAGACCATCAACGAATATATCGACGACGGGTTTCTCGACACAAACCGCGATCAGACAGGTTATTTCGCGGAATACCAGGGCGGATTCGCTGATCGCTTTTTTGTCACCGCCGGCACGCGCTACGACGAGAATGACGATTTCGGCTCCCACGGCACCTATCGCCTGAGTGGAGCGTATCTCATTCCAGTGGACGCGGGCGAAATCAAGCTGCGCGCCACCTACGGCACCGGTTTTCGTGCGCCCAGCCTGTACGAGATCGCAACCAATGCGAGCGAATTCACCGGGCCTCCTGCGCAGGGTTTCGAGCTCTCAGAGGAAGAAAGTAAAGGCTACGATGTTGCGCTGAGCTGGCTGGGCGAGGACGGGCTTCATCTGGCGCTCACCTACTTCGAGCAATCGATCAGCGATGAAATATTCTACGATTTCGATTCCTTCGGCTATTTGCAGAAGACCGGGGACACCGAATCCACAGGTATCGAACTGTCTGCAGACTGGCCCGTGGGACCAGGGCTGTCGCTGAATGGGAACTACAGCTACACCGATTCCCAGGATATCAACGGCGAACAGCGTCCCAGACGCGCCGAGCACATGGCCAACCTGGGGCTGAACTGGAGCCTGTTGAATGACAGACTTCTCCTTGGCGCACACGCGCGTCTGTCGCGCGATGCCATCGACGTGGACGGCACTGTGCTTGACGACTACGAGCTGTTGAACCTGTCCGCCCGCTTTGCCGTGCTCGACGGGCTGGAGCTCTACGGCCGCGTGGAAAATGCCACCGATGAAGACTATGCCGAGGTTCCGACCTACAATACTGCGGGTGCCGCAGGCTACATTGGACTCAAGTATGCATTTTAAGGCCAACGCCAGAAGGAGACCGCAGTGAGCGATAGCCGCAAAGACGCCAAACACAAGGCGGCGATGGAGAAGCAGAAAGCCAGCGTCGATGCCAATATCGAGGCGGCGAGTACCGAACGCGGCGTCGCGATACTGCTCACCGGCAATGGCAAGGGCAAATCCAGTTCCGCCTTTGGCATGGTCATGCGTGCGCTGGGCTACGGATACAAAGTAGGCGTGGTCCAGTTCATCAAGGGTGAGCAGCTTTCGGGGGAGGAAATTTACGTGCGCGACAAGTGCCCGGAAGTGGACTTCCACCAGATGGGCACCGGCTTCACCTGGGACACCCAGGACCGCAGCGGCGACATCGAGGCCGCACAATCCACCTGGCGCGAGGCAAAGCGCATGCTGGAAGACGCCAGCTTCGACCTGGTGGTTCTGGATGAACTCACTTACATGATTGCCTTCGACTACCTGCCGGAAGCCGAGATCATCTCGGCCCTGGTCAAGCGGCCGCCGGAACAAAGCGTGGTGGTGACGGGACGCGGAGGCGGCGCGCAACTCAAGGCGGTGATGGACACTGTCTCCGAGGTGCGTGAAATCAAGCATGCGTTCAATGCCGGTATCAAAGCACGCAAGGGCGTGGATTATTAATTTTTCCGCCCGTTCGCAACGCGAGCGGCGAGCGATCACGCTGCTGGCACTACTGGGCCTGGCACTGCCGCCGATACTGCTGGCGGGACTTGCCAGCGGCGCAGTAGCCATTCCACTTGAGCGTGTATTGCAGGCACTGGCCTCACCGTTCACAGCCTCCCCTGCCAACCAGACCGACCTGATCATCAACCAGATCAGGCTGCCCAGAGTGCTGCTCGCCGCGGTGATGGGGGCCACGCTGGCGATGACCGGCGCCGCCACACAGGGCCTGTTTCGCAACCCCCTGGCGGATCCATCCCTGATTGGCGTGACCGCGGGTGCGTCCCTCGGCGCGGCCCTGGTTATCGTCACTGGCGGCACGCTGCTCAACGGCTACACCGGTTTGACACTGGTATCGGCGGGCGCCTTCGCCGGGGGCGTAGTGGCGGTATTGTTCGTGTATCGCCTGGCCACCTCCGCCAACGGTACATCGGTGGCCACCATGCTGCTGGCTGGCATCGCGATTACGGCACTCGCGGGAGCACTGGGCAGTCTGCTGGAATTTTTTGCCGACAACGAAATGCTGCGCCGCATCAGCCTGTGGAAAATGGGCGGGCTGGATGGCGCCAGTTACCCGCGACTGCTGATTGCCACCTCGGTCAGTGCCGCGCTGTGGCTGGCTCTACCGCGTTACGCCAGCGCGCTGAACGCCCTGTTGCTGGGAGAATCCGAGGCTCGCCACCTGGGCATCCCGGTAGCGCGGGTGAAAATCGCCCTTATTTCCTGGGTTGCTGTTGGCGTTGGCACGTCGGTTGCCATGGTCGGCACAATCGCCTTCGTTGGCCTTGTCGTACCGCATATGGTGCGCATGCTGGCAGGGCCTGACCACCGTTACCTGTTGCCGTGCAGCGCACTGGCCGGTGCGTTGCTACTCGTGACTGCAGACATTTTCGCCCGCGTGCTGGTGGCGCCCACCGAGTTGCCGGTGGGTATCATCACCGCAGTGATCGGCGTGCCCTTCTTTATCTCCCTGCTGCGCAATCGACACCACTACGGTATGCAAACGTGAACACGGCGAATGCGGCCGGACAT
>TARA_R110000823_G_scaffold27609_3_pt1 | contig 16345 bp, 13 predicted proteins | sample TARA_R110000823 | Tara Oceans TARA_R110000823 (sample SAMEA4397722) | marine metagenome | biome: Polar Biome; feature: [DCM] deep chlorophyll maximum layer (ENVO:01000326); material: water (ENVO:00002006), including particulate matter (ENVO:01000060) such as... | depth 20 m | reverse complement strand
GCCGCACGACCGTGCGGGCAGGGGTGCAGCTTTCACCGCAGCGCCGCGTAGATCATGTTTTCGAGCTGGCCACGGAAATCGAAGGTGCTCGAGGGCATCAACTGGGTCATGAATAACACCACCAGCTCTTCCGCCGGGTCCACCCAGAACAGGGTACTGGCGAGGCCGCCCCAATAGAAACTGCCGGCGGTGGCCGGATGACCATTGCTCACCGGGTCGAGCCGCGTGGCAAAGCCGAGGCCGAAACCGGTGCCCTCGTAGTCCGCCTCGCTGAAACTGCCACTGGCCAGTTGCGTCATGTCGCCGCCACCGGGCAGGTGATTGCGTGTCATGTAGGCCAGCGTGCGCGAGCCGATAACGCGCTGCCCGTCGAGCGTGCCGCCGCCGAGCAGCATCAGGCAGAAGCGGTGGTAATCGCCCAGCGTGGAGATCAGGCCGCCGCCGCCCGAGATGAAACTCACATCCGCGAAGCGACTGTTCTGGCCGTCGTCCTGCAGCACCATCTCCTTTTTAAGGTTGCGCTCGTAGCAGGAGGCGAAGCGCCCGACCTTGTCGGCGCCGATGGCAAACGCGGTGTCGTGCATGCCCAGCGGTTCGAACAGCGTGCTGTTGAGGTACTCCTGCAGCGGCTGCCCGCTGATCACTTCGATCAGGTAACCGAGCACATCGGTGGCCAGCGAGTAGTTCCAGCGCTCGCCGGGCGAGAATTCCAGCGGCAACTGGCCCAGCTCGTCGATCATGGCCTCAAGCGTATAGCCGGGGCGCGGAAACCCCACCTGCATCTTGCGGTAGGCGTAGTCGATATTGGTGGCGCGCATGAAATCGTAGGTGAGGCCCGAGGTATGCGTGAGCAGATCGCGGATGCTCATCGGTCTGCGGGTTGGCTCGGAGGCAAACAGGGGGTAGCTACCCGCCTTCCACACGCGCAGGTCGCGCCATGCGGGAATGAACTTGTGTACCGGGTCGTCGAGCGCGAATAGCCCGCGCTCAAACAGAGTCATCATGGCCACCGAAGTGACCGGCTTGCTCATGGAGTAAATGCGCAGGATGGTGTCTTCGCGCATGGGCGTTGCGCGCTCCACATCGGCAAGGCCCTGCACATCCAGGTAACAGGGCTTGCCGGCACGCGACACCAGCGTGAGGCAACCGGGAATCTTGCCGGGCTGCACATAGCGCGTGCCGAGGTGTTCACCCACGCGCGCAAGTTGTGCGCTGTCCATCTCCAGTGATTCCGGTATGACCAGTTCGAGCATGCGCCATCTCCCTGCGCGCAAAAGCGCACAGTTTGACCGCGGCGCCCCTACAAAGGCAAGGGCGGGTCGCGCCGCGCAGGTCGGGCCGCGTAGGTCGGGCCGCGCAGCCGTGGTCCGCCCCGCCATAGCCGCCAATCCCGAATGTTCACTATATAGACAGATTATTGCCCGCCGGCGGAGTCTCTTGCTACCATCGCCGGGCCGTTCGCGGCCCCTGCATAGCCTACTCATCTGCTACCGATGGAGAATCCATGAGCCGCCCCTCCCTGTTTGAACTGGAGAACCACGATGAGTTTGTCGGGCGTCATATCGGCCCCACGCGCAGGCAGCAGGCCGAGATGGCACGGGCCACCGGGTACGATGACCTCGATGCACTGATTGAAGACACCGTGCCGCGCGCCATTCGCCGCGCACAGCCACTGCAACTGCCCGGCGCGCGCAGCGAGGTCGAGGTGATCGCCTATTTGCGCTCGCTGGCGGAGCGCAATGTGGTCAACCGCTCGTTCATCGGCTGTGGATTCCACGACACCGTGACCCCGCCGGTGATCCAGCGCAACGTGCTGGAAAACCCGGGCTGGTACACCGCCTACACGCCCTACCAGCCGGAAATTTCGCAGGGACGACTCGAAGCCCTGCTCACCTTTCAGCAGATGATCCTGGATCTCACGGGAATGGAGCTGGCCAACGCCTCCATGCTGGACGAAAGCACCGCCGCGGCGGAGGCCATGACGCTGCTGCAACGGGTAAACAAGAAAAGCCGTAGCAAGACCTTTCTCATCGCGGAAGACTGCCATCCGCAGACCATCGCGGTGGTTACCACCCGCGCCGAAGCGCTCGGCATCACGGTGCGCGTGGGCGAGCCCTACGCGTTGCTGGAAGAAACAGACGCCTTCGGCCTGTTGCTGCAGTACCCGGGCACCTACGGCCACCTCGCGGACCCCTCAGCATTGATCGAACGCGCGCATGCGGCCGACACACTGGTGGCGGTGGCGGCCGATATCATGGCCCTGTTGATGGTCGTGCCCCCGGGCTCGCTCGGCGCCGATGTGGTGGTGGGCAACACGCAGCGCTTCGGCATTCCCATGGGCTTCGGCGGACCCCACGCCGCCTTCTTCGCCACCCGCGATGCCTACAAACGCTCCACGCCCGGACGCATTATCGGGGTGTCTATCGACCGGCGCGGCAACCAGGCGCTGCGCATGGCCATGCAAACCCGCGAACAGCACATCCGCCGCGAGAAGGCCACCAGCAATATCTGCACGGCGCAGGCGTTGCTGGCCATCATGGCCGCGTTCTACGCCATGTATCACGGGCCCGGCGGGCTGCGGCGCATCGCCACGCGCATCCAGCGCCTCACGGGCATTCTCGCGAAAGGGCTCGCCGATGCCGGCTGGCAGGCCGACAACACAACGTTTTTCGATACGCTCACCTACAGCGTGGGCGACGAGCGCGATGCCATCGTGGCGCGCGCGCTGGCAGCCGGCATGAACCTGCGCATCGTCGGCCATGATCGCGTTGGCATTGCACTGGATGAAACCACCACGCGCAGCGACATCGAGACACTGTGGGAAGTGTTCACGGGCAATGCCACCGGCCCCGGGGCTGTGTCGCTGGATGCAGAAGTACTGGAAAACGGCGGCATCCCCGATGCCCTGTTGCGCCCGCTCGACTATCTGCAACACCCGCTGTTCAACGATTACCACTCGGAAACGGAGATGCTGCGCTACCTGCGCCGTCTCGAAGACCGCGACATCGCGCTGAATCGCGCCATGATCCCCCTCGGCAGTTGCACCATGAAGCTGAACGCCACCACCGAAATGCTGCCGATCACCTGGCCCGAGTTCGCGCGCATGCATCCCTTCGCGCCTGCGGAGCAGACCAGCGGCTATCGTGCCATGCTCGACGAACTCGAACACATGCTGCGCGAGTGCACCGGTTATGACGCCATCTCACTGCAACCCAACGCCGGCTCGCAGGGCGAGTACGCGGGGTTGCTGGCCATTCGCCGCTACCACGAGAGTCGCGGCGACACACAGCGCGACGTGTGTTTGATCCCCTCCTCCGCGCACGGCACCAACCCCGCGAGCGCTGCTCTCGCAGGCATGCGCGTGGTGATTGTGGAGTGCGATCGCCAGGGCAATGTGGACCTGGCCGATCTGCGCGAGAAAGCCCAGCAGCACGCCGAAACGCTCTCGTGCATCATGGTCACCTACCCCTCCACCCACGGCGTGTTTGAGGAATCCATCATCGAGCTGTGCGAGATCGTGCACCACTACGGCGGCCAGGTGTACGTGGACGGCGCCAATCTGAATGCACTGGTGGGCATCGCCGAGCCGGGTAAATTCGGCGCCGATGTCTCGCACCTGAACCTGCACAAAACCTTCTGCATACCCCACGGTGGCGGCGGGCCCGGCATGGGGCCCATCGGCGTGGGCGCGCATCTGCAGCCCTTCCTGCCGAGCAACCCGGTGGTACCGGTACCCGGCCTCGACAGCGGCAACGATACCGTGTCGGCCACGCCCTACGGCAGCGCATCCATCCTGCCCATATCCTGGGCGTACATCGCGCTGATGGGCGGCGAAGGACTCACCGAGGCAACCAGGGTCGCCATCCTGAGCGCGAACTACATCGCCAGCCGCCTGCGGGATCACTACCCCATTCTGTACACCGGCAGCACCGGTAACGTGGCCCACGAATGCATTCTGGATATACGCCCGTTGAATGAAGCGAGCGGCATCAGCGAAGAGGATATTGCCAAGCGGCTGATCGACTACGGCTTCCACGCGCCGACCATGTCGTTCCCCGTGGCGGGCACACTCATGGTGGAGCCCACGGAATCGGAATCACTGGCGGAGCTGGACCGTTTCTGCGATGCGATGATCGCCATTCGCGAGGAGATTCGGGCGGTGGAACGCGGCGACCTCGACGCCGTGGACAACCCACTTACACACGCGCCGCACACCCTGGCCGACATCACCGCCGACGAGTGGGCGCACAGCTACAGCCGCACACAGGCGGCCTACCCGGTGGATTCGCTGCGGCGCAATAAATACTGGGCGCCGGTGAATCGCGTGGACAACGTGTATGGGGATCGGAATTTGTTGTGTGCGTGCCCGGCGATTGACAGTTATCGGGAGGATGCGGGGGCCGGGTGAGTCGGGAAGTCGCATGAGCGCGACAAAGAAAGCTGCATCGTTGGGCGGTTTTTTTTGCTACCTCATGAGACAGCCCTGGTGCTTAGGCTTACCACACCGCACGACCATGCCGTCTGCAATCTCCCGCACGAAATTTGTCCTCAAGCTTCGCACGTGATTTTTTCCACGATTCCATTTGAGAGGCGGAGCCGCCCTTGCGACGGAGATCATCGTAACGCTCGATTTCCGACTGAAGCCGCTTACATGCTTCCAAGGACATGGGACCTGCTAATGCCTCCCCGGAAATCATTAGACTCAGAACTATTGCGACACTCGATAGACGTTTCATTTTAGTCCCTTATGACCTTATAGATCGCTAGAACGCTTCAGGCGGTAGCATGTATTCGCGTGGCTGAAGCTCCGACTTATTAATCTGCAACTGGGTTGCACTCTTCGTCAATTCATCATATTCCCAAACCTCGACGTCACTTGGTATCAGATGACGGTATGTTCGAATGTAGTACTCTGCCAGCGTTTCGCCACGCTTTGTACTCAGATGCCGAAGAACGAACATAATTTTTCTATAGTCCGGAGGCGATAATAGAAAATAAAACATTGCCTCATTCCAGACAGTTAGCTTGGCACTTGGCACATTATCATTTGGCGCGGTCCATCTATGCGACTTGCACTCAACCAATACTTTCTGGGAATGACAACCCAGATCAAATGCGTGATCCTTCAAATCCCTTTCTACACCTACCGGAACAACCAAATTGGGGCGCAGAAGCAAGCCTTCCTGCTGGAAAAACTGTTTAGCAGCCTGCTCAAAATCTCTACCTACTTGAGCATTCGAAACCGCGCCAATTCTTTGGTGGAGTTTATCCATGCGCATTACTGCCCGTTAATGCCTGCAGCGACTAGTTGGCCGTCAATTCGCCTACACGTTCGGTGGATACCGATCGAATGCAGGCAACTCGTGAGCAGCCTCCATCCACGAGAGCCTCTCCGCAGTCTGGATATGAATCCGCGCAGGCACCGATTCCGGCTCATCGTAGGTTGCACTCTGGATATCAATCAGTCCAGGCAGCATTTCTGCATTTGAGTAAAACAGGCCTGTACCGCAATCCCGACAAAACTGGCGACGACCGTTTTCCGACGATTCGTAGACCACCGGATTACCTTTCGTGACTTTGACTGAAGCTTCGGGATACATGGTCCACCCAACCATGGGCGCACCAGAGCTGCGCCTGCAGTCGGAGCAATGACACAGCGCGTGAGTCAGTGGCTCTCCTTCAATCTCGTAGCGAATCGCGCCGCAATGACAACCGCCCAGATATTTAAGCATGCATGCCTCCACTTTTAGCTCTAATAATCAAACATGTACCGCTTGTTACAGGCTTGTTGCGGCACTTCCCTGAGGCTACTCTAGCCCACTCCGAAATCGCCGCCATCGATTCAGCAGCGCAACAAAAATAATGGCGATCAACCCGCCCAGGCTCGCCAGCAGCATGTCCCACTGCGCGTCCCAGCTATCGCCCTGGGCGCCGAGATAGGCATTGGCGAGATCGCCGCCGAAGACAACCGCTGCTCCCCATTCAATCAGCTCATACAACAACGAAGCCGCCATGATGAGGTTAAGGGGCAGGTAGTAAGACCAGAAACCCCGCGCATGCGCGATGAGGAAAAACACCTCGCGCATCGGATATGCCAGCAGCAGGCCAAACAGGAAGTGCAGCAGGCGATCATAGTGATTGCGCTCCCAGCCCAGGGTTTCATTCAACGAGACGTCGAACGCCGCCCGCCACCAGCTATCGTAGGGCACCAGCGAATAGGTGTAGTGGCTGCCGATCACATGCAGGCACAGAAACAGAAACACCAGCACATAGCTGGCATTGGACAACGGCAGAGCCCGTGCCGTGAGCGCCAGCGCAGCAAAACACAGTAGCGTGGGGATATTCTCCAGCAACCACGTGCTGCGCTCTGCAGGCGCGACACCCAGGGCGATAAAAAACGCAATGAAAAGCACCGCCAGCGCGGGGGGCAAATGGCGCTTCTGCGTGGAATCCGGATACCTCGGGTGTTCTTCAGGCTGCATGCTTTTTTTATCCGCGCGCCGGGCGAATGCGCAATTGTCATTCGCTATAGCCATCATCACCAGAGCGGCGTGGAAGTGCAATGCCAGCGGGGGTATTTCAGGTCACTGTGGTTAAAGCTGAAGCTGTGGTTGTGACTATACAAGGATGAACCGGTAGTTTATCTACTGCTATATGCGCATGTGTCCATTGCTGTGCCTGACATCGCGACTCTGGCATACTAGGATCTTGACGGCGCGCACTCTATACAGCCTGCGTGCGTCACTCACACGCAGGCCCCTGGCCTGCACAGGCGAGCAACCTTGAGTAAAGACAACCTGGCACAACCCCTCACTCTGCCCTGTGGGGCAAGCCTGCCCAACCGTCTGGCAAAAGCAGCCATGACCGAGGGGCTGGCAGATACACACGGGCGGCCCACCCCGGAACTGGAACGCCTCTACGGCCTGTGGAGCGACGGCGGCGCGGGCCTGCTGCTCTCCGGCAATATCATTGTCGATGCAGATCACCTGGAGCGTCCGGGCAATGTGGTTATCGATCGCGAACCGGATGCGCCGATGCGCGAAGCGCTCGCCAGTTGGGCGCGCGCCGCCACGCGCGGCGGCAACCATTTCTGGGCGCAAATCAGCCATGCGGGACGGCAGACGCAGAAGAATGTGAATCCGCATCCGCTGGCGCCTTCCCCGGTCAAACTCGGGTTGCCCGGCGGGCAGTTCGGCGAGCCACGGGAGATTGAGATCGAGCAGATTGCCGAGGTGGTGCGGCGTTTCGGCGTGTGCGCCGCGGCGGTCAAGGAGGCGGGGTTCACCGGTGTGCAGGTGCACGCCGCCCACGGTTACCTGCTGTCGCAGTTTCTCAGCCCGCGCAGCAACCAGCGCGGCGATGCCTACGGTGGCGCACTGGAAAACCGGGCACGCATACTGCTGGAGGCCGTGGCCGCGGTGCGCGCCGCGGTGGGGCCTGCGTTTCCCGTAGCGGTGAAGCTCAACAGCGCCGATTTCCAGAAAGGCGGCTTTGCCTTCGAGGAGAGCCTGCAGGTGGCCGCCTGGCTGGAAGACGCCGGCGTCGATTTGCTGGAAATTTCCGGCGGCACCTACGAGCAGCCCAAGCTCTTGGGCGTGGCCGGTCTCGAAGACGAAGAACCGCAGGGCGTGGCGCACTCCACGCTGCAGCGCGAAGCCTACTTTGTGGATTTCGCGCTCGCCATGCAGAAGAAGGTGTCCATCCCGTTGATGGTTACCGGCGGTTTCCGTTCACGCGGTGCGATGCAGCAGGCCCTCGCCAGTGGCGGCGCCGATCTAATAGGCCTTGGCCGCCCATTGTGCGTAATGACGGATGCGCCCGCGCGCCTGCTGGAGGGGCTAACGGCGCTGCCGCGCTATGAGGAATCGCTGTCGATGTTTCCGCCCTGGCTGACATTTTTGAATCGCTCGCCCACCCTGCGCACCATCGGCGCCTTCGGCATTCAGTACTGGTACTACGCGCAGCTCGATTTGCTCGGGCGCACCGGCGCCACCGATGCGGACCTCAGTGTGTTCGCCGGTACGCGGCAGGTCATGCAACAACAACGGCGCTGGCTGAAGGCGCGCAAGCGCTTAAGCCAGGCGGCGAGTTGACGCACGACACGCCCGGCGCAGGAGCATGCGCTGGCGCACGCGTGGGCTCCTAGGCACGCCCCAGTGTCGCGCGCAGATCCTGTTCAATCATATACAGCACAGGCAGCAGCACCAGCGATACCAGGCCGCCGAACACCACTCCCCAGGCCATGCTCATCACCATCGGGCTGATGTAACTGTTCTCACCGAGAATACCGTAGGCGGTGGGCATGAGGCCGACTGCTGTGGTGACCGAGGTGATAAAGATCGGACGGAACCGGCGGTGCGCCACCTCGGTCACCTCCGCCACGCTCAGCCGACGCCCCCGCGCTGCACGCTCCTTGTTCAAGGTATGCAACAGCACCAGTGAATCGTTCACCAGCACGCCTACCAGCCCGATAATGCCGGTGATCGCCATCATCCCCATCGACAAACCCTGCACCGCGTAGCACACCACCACACCCAACAGGCCGAACGGGATCGCAAGCATAATAAGCAATGGCTGCGACAGTGAGTTGAAAAGAATCACCAGTGCGGCAAAAATGCCCAGCACACAGATAACAGCGGCCACGGCGAGTTGCCCGAGTGCCTCACTCTGTTCCTCCATCTCGCCGCCTTGCACCACCCGCAGCAGCGGATAGCGTTCGAGCCAGTCCTGCCTCGCTACCCACGCGGCCAGCTCCGCGTTGATCGCCGCAACGCTGGTGCGCTGGGAGTCGATTTCAGCGTAGACCGTGACCGTTCGCTTGCCGAAATAGTGTTTGATATCCGCTTCGCCGGGGCGCACTGCAAACGTGGCGAGTGACTTCAGGTACACCGGTTCCCCGCGTGTATTGACCACCGCCAGGTTCTCCAGCACTGCGAGAGAAGCCGCCCGCGTGGGTGGGAACTGCAAGCGGAAACGCACCCGCTCATCCAGCGTCTGCACTTCGTCTACCAGCAGGCCATCCACGGCCACGCGCATGGCGCGCAGCAACTGCTCCATGGTCAGCCCGCGTGCCGCCAGCAGGGCATGATTCACATCCAGCTCAATCACGTCCTTGCCAAGATTGACGCTACTCCAGCTATTGCTCACTCCCGGGTGCGCGCGCAGCCAGCCAAGCATTTCCTCGGCCACCGCGAAGCGCTCATCGCCGTTTGCGATCACTTCAACCTGAACCGCCTTGCCCACCACCGGCACATCGGTCTGCGCCTGCACCACCAGCGATGCGAAGCCGGTTTGCGTTGCGGCCCAGCGCTGCAACTCGCGCACCAGCACCGGCGTATCGGTATCGGCATCGCGCCGTCCCAGTGGTTTCAACTGGATGGAGATCAACGCCCAGGCATGGTTGCGGCCCTCGGTGGTGCCGTAAAAATCCGTGTCGTGGTGGCCTATCTGGCTGGTGATCGCCAGCAGGTCATCGGCGGGCACGCGCTCGGCAAGCGCCTGTTCAAGCCGCGCCACCGCGGCCGCCGTCTGCTCAAACCGGCTGCCGGCCGGCAGTTCCACTTTCACCTGCACGGTATCAATATCAATGTCAGGGTACAGGCTGAAATTAATCACCTGGTAGCCGACGCTCATTACCACTGCAAACAGCAGCAGGAATACACTCAAAGTGATATAGCGCGCCACCAGCCAGCGGCTGATGTAGCGCGTGTACAGGCCGCGCAGACGCTCGAAGGCGCGTGCGCGTTCCCGCTGACCCACCTGTGCGACATGCGAAAGATGCGAGGGCAACAGGCACAGGCATTCAAACAACGAGGCCGACAGCAACACGATAACCGCCAGTGGAAAGGGCAGCATAAAATCGCCACTGGGGCCGCCCAGAAACAGCAGCGGCGCGAACGCCAGTATGGTGGTGAGCGCGCTGAATATCACCGGCTGTGATACCTGCACCGCACCCTGCACGCTGGCTTCCTGCGCCGCCATGCCCGCAACCCGCAGACGCTGAACGTTTTCACTCACCACCACGGCATCGTCCACCAGGATTCCCATGAGCAGCACGATCGCGGTAAGGCTCATCGCATTGATGGTGACATCGATGGCCGCCAACAGCAGGAAGGCGAGACACACGGCAAAGGGAATGCCCACGGCAACCCACAGCGCGAAACGCAGTTCCATGAAGTAACACAGCAACAGCAGTACCGACACCAGCCCGAGCAGCGCGTTACCGCCGAGCACCTCGAGCATGTTCACGGTGAGGCGCGAGATGTCTGCGGTGGTGACCAGCTCAATGCCCGGGGGTACCTGCGCCGCAGCGACGAAAGCGCGCACATTGGCAGCCGTGTGCACTTCGTCCGCCAGCGCCTTCTTGCGCAGTTGCAGGGTAATGGCCGGACGACCATTCACACGCGATTGCAGCTCCCAGTCTGCGTAGTCTTCCACCACGGTCGCGATGTCGCGCAGCCGCACGGCGTTCCCCGGGGCCCCGGAACGAATGACCACATTCTCTACTTCACGCGGGTCGCGAAACTGGCCCACGGCGATAATTTTTTTCTCAACCAGGAAGGAATCCACCGCGCCGCCCGAGTCACGCAGATTGCGCGCGCGGATGGCGTCAATAATTTCCTCGTGGCTGATACCCAGGCGCGCGAGTTTCTCGGGCTGCAGGAGAATGCGCACTTCCGGCTCGCGATAGCCGATCTTCTCCACACTGGCGATGCCTTCCACTTCCCGTAGCCCGTCGGCCAGATTGCGCGTGACGTCGCGCAGCAGCGCCTCCGGCACTTCGCCGGTCACATGCACCTCGATCACCGGCGTGCTCAAGGTGGAGAGTTCCTCCAGCAGCGGCTTCTCCAGCAGGTCGTCGGGCAGCCGGGTGGCGGCGCGGTCCACCGCCTGCTGCAGATCGCGCATGATCACCTGCTTGTCTGCGGTTTCCAGATCGAGGTTGAGGGTGATCACCGACAGGTTTTCCATGCTGTTGGAGTACAGCTTCTTGATGCCCTCCACCTCCAGCAGTTCTTCCTCGAGCGGCAGCGTTATGGCGAGTTCCACCTCTTCCGGCCCGGCACCCGCCTTGACGGTGGTGATATTGACCACGCCCATGTCCACGCGCGGGTTGTACTCGTAGCGCATGTCACCAATGGTCAGGAAGCCGAGGCTGAACACCATCAACACGATCATGCTGACAATGAGCGGACGGTCGACGAACCAGCGTACCAGCGCCTCCACCGGGCTCAGCGCTCCGCCTGAATGCGTACCGGCATGCCATCCAGCAGCCGTGACTGGCCCTCCACCACCACGCTGTCACCGGCGCGCAGGCCCTCGAGCACCTGCAGCCTGTTACTGAATCCGGCGGCCAGCAGTGGCTCGCGCTTTTGGGCCACGCCATCGGCCACCACGAACACCACCCGCCGTCGCTGGCGGTCCACCAGTGCTTCCTCCGGCAGCAGGAGTACATCGGGTACGCTGACGCTGGTAAGTTCAATGCTGGCGGTCATGCCCGGACGCAGGGTCGCAGCGGTATTATCCAGTATCAGTTTTACCGGGAAATTGCCGGTTTGCGGATCGGCGTTTACACCCACCCACTGCACCCGCGCGGGAAACGTTCGGCCAGCCAGCCCCGCCACGCTCACCGCAGCCTTGTTGCCGGGGCGCATTTGCAGGATATCCGCCTCGCTCACCCAGGTATGCACACGCAGGCCATGCACCGCCTGCAGAATAATCAGGCTGGCACCGGCCTGCACAGACTCGCCCGCCTCCACCGTGCGCACATCCACCAGGCCATCGGTGGGGCTGTGGATGCGCGTATCGGCCAGTTCCCGTTCAGCCAGGCGGTGCGTGGCCAGCGCCTGCTGGTAGGCGGCAGCGGCGGAATCCACCGCGAGCTGCGCGCTGTCCAGCACCTCACGGGAGACCGATTCGCGCTCTGCGAGATCGCTGCGACGCGAGAGTTTCAGGCGCGCATCCTGCAGTGCTGTGCGGGCCCGCTGCATCGCCTGTTCCGCCTCACGCGCAGCGAGCCGACGCTTCTCCGGATCCAGTTCCAGCAGCAATTGTCCCGCCGTGACCCGGTCGCCCTCATGCACATGCACGGCACTCACCGTACCAGACAGTTCGGCGGCAACACTCACTTCCTCCAGGGCCTCGATCACACCAAAGGTGTTGATGACGCTCTGCCAGTCGCGCGCGCGCAACGTGTGTACAACGACATCTATGGGCGCGGCCGGCTGAGGCGCGGCCTGCTCCGCAATTCCCGCGGGAGCCTCAGAAGATTCCGAACAAGCGGCCAGCACGAACAGTAGCGAAAGCAGCAAAGCGGCGATGATCGCGCCGCGCAGTGCGGGACGCAGCAAGGACAAAGGCAAGTAAGAAATGGGGCCGCGCTCCCGTGGGGCGATACAGTTGTGCGTATCCTACCGATTCACCGCACGCAATGCAGCAGGTTCGGGTTCGCGCCCGGGCGCACGGCCTATTCGCCGCGCACGCTGGAAGCGTCGGCGGCCTCATAGGTGTAGCGAATATCCACTTTCTGCGATTCACCGTCGGGTCCGCGCAGGTTGCTCACGCCACGAAAGCGCAACAGGCGCTGCGAATCCCGCGCGTAGGTGAGTTCGATGGGGTCTGCCAGCCAACCGATCAGCCAGGAATCCACCGTTACTTTCAAGCAGACTTTTCCCTCTGCGCAGCCCGCTTCCTGCTGTGCTTTCATGGGAATGGGATCATCAAAGCCGACGACCTTGAAACGGAAGTGCACGGGTTCGCCCGCAGTCAACGTGCTCCACTGGCTGCGCACATAGTTGTCAAAACCCGCGTCCACCACCGTGGCGCTGGGCGCATCCACCTCCGGTTCCACCGCGTACTCCTTATCGGTACGCAGATCACGCATCACCAGGGAGGGCCGGTGCGAACCGGATGAGTAGTCGAGCTTCTTGCGGGCGATGGTGGTACCGGCGGGATCGCGGTAATCCACCGTACAGCTGGCGCTGTCATCGCGGCAGAAATGCAGTTCGCGGTAGAGAAGTTCATCGCCGCTCTCGTCGTAGGCGCTGCCCACCACATCGGGACGGCCTTCTACCGCCGCTGCGGACACGGCGATGGCCATGCCCAGTAGCACACCGCCAATGACCAGCGCGCTGCGTATCATCTTCGTTTCAGGCCTCATGCTCAGGTACCCAGTGTGCCGCGAGCTTCAACAGCAGAGGGAATAGAACGCCCCATACCAGCGCCAGTACCAGCGTACCGATCACGGGCGAGGCAATGTCCACCTCGCTGAGCCGCGCACCCGCCACGTAGGAGCCGGCCCCACCGAAGGCGCCCAGCAGCACAGCGAGTACGGTGCGGTCGTGAAAACCGCGAAAAGCATGGCACAGGGTGGTGGCAAACACCGGCCACAGGCAGCTCAGCCAGACGGGCGCCAGGCTTACACCCGGGGCGCTCAGTACGCCGCTGGCGAACATGAGCTGATCCACGCCAATGCCGAGCACCAGAACCACCGCTATCAAGCGTAGCTCTGCAACGCCGCGCCCAATCAGCCAGAAGTGCAGCAGGAGATGAAGTACTGCCTGGGCCGGCCCGATCAGCGCAGACTGGGTGACCACAATCACGAACCAGCTAATGTTGAAGAATATGGCGTTGGTCACCACGTCCATAGTTCGTGACCGGCGCAGCACGGTGTTTTCCAATAGCGTCATCGCTGTATCGCGTCCATCAGCCCGCATGCCTCAGGCGAGAAATTCGGAGCGCGTGCGGGGGTCCACCTTGAACTGCCCGCCGAGCGCGGTGGTTTTGGTGCGCGAGTTGGCATCCATCACGCCGCGTGCCTTCACGCAGTAGTGCACCGCGTCGATGGTCACCGCAACGTCGTCTGTCTCCAGCAGGGTTTGCAGCGCTACCAACACCTGCTGTGTCAGCCGCTCCTGCACCTGCGGGCGCTGGGCAAAGAAACGCACAATGCGGTTCACCTTGGAAAGCCCGATAATCTTGCCGGCAGGGATGTACGCCACGCTCGCCACGCCGTCGATCGTCACGAAGTGGTGCTCGCAGGTACTCACCATCGAAATATTGTCGATGCGTACCATCTCTTCCACGCCCATCTTGTTCTCTATCGCGGTGGCCTTGGGAAACCGCCCGTAATCCAGCCCGGAAAATATTTCGTCCACGTACATGCGCGCGATGCGCTGCGGCGTATCGCACAGGCTGTCGTCCGTCAGATCCAGACCCAGGGTGCTGGCAATCTCCGCGAAGGATTCGCGAATGCGTTCGAATTTCTGGTCGCGGCTCAGGCCGTTTTCCAGCAGGGGAGTTTCCAGCCCGCGTGCCACGAGCACATCGCGTACGCGTCTGGCCTCCTCCGGGATAGCGCGACGCGCAGCCACAACGGGCTCGACCTTTGCGTGTTCCATACTGGATATCTCTTATCGGGTTGCAGTAGAGATCAATACGCGCTTGCGCCCTATTCAGATTGCAGAAAACCGAAAAGGGCGCGCTGTCACGCGCCTGAAGTGGCGAAGCGAAAACCGGGCTTGGCGAAGGCGAGCTGTACCGTGCCGATCACTCTTTCGCGGAAGCCACCTTCGCAGTAGCACAGGTAGTACTCCCACATGCGAATAAACTCCTCGCCGAAGCCCAGCGCACGCACGGCGTCGAGGCGCGCGAGAAAGCGCTCCCGCCAGTGCGCCAGAGTGATCGCGTAGTCTTCGGTGATGTCGCGCAGGTGAATCATCTGCATGTCGGTATCTTTGGCGAGATGCCCGGCAATCACCGCGATGGACGGCAGGCAGCCACCGGGGAAAATATAGCGCTTGATGAAATCCACGTCGTCGCGCGCGGCCTCGTAGCGCTGATCGGCCATGGTGATCGCCTGGATGACCATCTTGCCATGCGGCTTGAGCAGTGAGGAACAGGTGCGGAAATACTCGCTGTAGAACTCGTGCCCCACCGCCTCGATCATCTCCACGGACACCAGCTTGTCGTAGCTGCCGCTCAGGTTGCGGTAGTCTTCGCACAGCAGCGTGACTTTATCTGCGAGCCCCTCTTCGGCCACGCGCTGGCGGGCGAACTCGTACTGTTCACGGGAGATGGTCGTGGTGGTCACACGGCAGCCATAATGGCGCGCCGCATGAATGGCCATGCCGCCCCAGCCGGTACCGATCTCCAGCAGGTGATCTTCGGGCTTGAGCTCCAGTTGTTGGCAGAGTTCGTCGAGCTTTGCCCGGGATGCCTGCTCCAGCGAGACCTGCGCATCGTCGAACACCGCCGATGAATACATCATCGAGGAGTCGAGAAACAGGCGGAAGAAGTCGTTGCCCAGATCGTAGTGCGCGGAAATATTGTCGCGCGAGCCCGTGCGGGTGTTGCGGTTGAGAAAATGCGCCGCCTTCAGCGCCAGCTTCACCACTCTCGACTGGGAGGCGTCAAAGCCCTGCAGTACCGCCATATTGGCGCAGAACAGGCGCGTTACCTGTAGCGGGTCAGGCGATGACCAGTGTCCGCGCATGTAGGCTTCGCCGGCGGCGATGGAACCGCCCGACAGCATCTGCGAATACACCGCCGGGTCGTGCACATGAATCTCGGCGTGCGGCTGCGCACCTTCTCCCTGCAGCCCGAAGCGCGCACTGCGGGCTCCCTCGTGCACTGTGAGCGAGCCCGCCGCCAGTTTGCCGAGCGCCCTGTGCACCGCTTCACGGGCGATTTTCTCGCCCACTCGGGCGTTGCGGATTCCGGGCAGGCGAACGCTGCCAATACCAACTTCACTCATCACTTGCTCCTAAAGCAGGTTTTGCGGGACCGGGATGCGCATGCAGCGGCACTCCCTTGAAAAACAGTTTCAGCGCCTGCCAGTAGATGGCAAGCCCGACTTTTGCTGTCATGAACGGGTAGTTGAGCAGCAACCGGTTCAACGCGGCCGGGCTTAACTCGCGCGCCGAAAGCGACAGCGTTGCATCGAATACGCGCGCGCCCTCGCGATGGTTCTCCAGATGCACCAGCAAGCGCTGATCCGGGGTGTTACTGCGCCAGTGGTAGCGCATGTCCATCGGGTTGAACGGTGATACGTGCATGGCCTTGTCGAACTCGGTGCGCAGCCAGCGCCCCTGCGCGGGGCCACGCAACACATAACTGTGGCGCTCGTTCCAGGGTGTGTTGGTCACTTCGGCCACAACATACTCCAGGCGCGATTCGTCCGCGTTGTAGCAGTAATAGCAGCTGATGGGATTCATACTGAAGCCGAAGTAACGCAGGTTGGCGAGCAGGTAAACGGGGCCGCTGGGGCGCTCGCCGGTCTCACGTTGCACACGGTCACGCACGGCTGTGTCCAGTGCCACGCGCGGGTCGCCGAGAAAATCACTGC